>Ga0257106_1000773_pt1 | contig 17462 bp, 17 predicted proteins | sample LP_taG_3_FD_190177 | JGI IMG/M metagenome (GOLD analysis project Ga0257106, IMG submission 190177) | Marine microbial communities from Northeast Subartic Pacific Ocean, Canada - LP_J_2011_P26_10m | ecosystem: Environmental > Aquatic > Marine > Oceanic | place: Canada: Northeast Subartic Pacific...
ACACAGCAATATGAGTAAACATACAACTACGAAAGCAAAAAATGGTTTCTTCTTTATTAAACTTGTAATCTTCTTCAATATATTAAGCATTATTTATATAATTACATTTTATTTTATTTTATTTTAAAAAGCATTTTTTTTAAATTATAAATTTTTATTATTTTTCCTTGAATGGGAGTTAGTTTTAGGAGGAAGTTTTTGAAGTGGATTTCTTGATAATTCACCAATAATGGAAACATTTGGATCATTAAGTTCAAATCGTTGTCCTATAACTTTAACAATTATTTTATCTCCTTCTTTTATTGAGTTAAATTTTTTATCTCCTTGGTGATGTTCTTTTGCTAAAAATGCCACAATCGGAGAAGGAACAAATTCATTACTTTCACAACGCACACCAGCTTTTGTTACATTCTTGGCTATACATTCTATTAGCATTCCTTCAACAGGAAAACAAAGGTAGCAGTCAAATACAACATCAAATAAAACCTTATTGCCTTCAAATAAAGTTCCACAAGAGTAACTAATTATATTAGAAGAACCTGGTCTAATAAACCCATCAATTTGACACTTGCCTTCATAATTTGCTTTCAAATAAGTTTCAATTGTTTGTTTTATATTTTTACCAATATTTGTAATAGGTAATATAACTTTTTTGGTAATTAAACCACGAGTAAATAATGTTTTTAAAGGTCCTTCCATAGTATAATATAATATTAATTATTCTTTAATAACAATTTTTAATTCATTTTTTTAATTTTATTCGTTTATTAATTTTTTGGTTTTCGTCCCCTTCTTTTTTGTTCATCACCTTTTTTAATTTTATTTTCAAATTTGTCTACAATCATATTTTCTTTATTTACAAAACGATTCCAAACATTAGATAATATAGCATTATCCAAATTAAGAAACCATCTTTCACCATTATGTTTTTTTTCTTCATAAAATCGTAATGTCATTTCAGCAAACACACACAATTCTCCTCGCGTAATCTTTTCTTGTAATACATTCTTTTTATGGTCCTTAATTAGTTTAGTATTTTCAGTATTGAATAAATCTTTATTAACAATGCGATTAATTTGACTCATTATTGTATTTTTATTAGATTCAATACATCTTGCACCAGTATCACGGTCTTTGCCAGATTTCATTTCTTTCATTTTGAAAACACGATTATTATTATTTTTTTCATAAAAATAAAAGCCTATTAAATATTGACTATTTAAATTTTCACGTAATTGCATACTTGTAAATTCTTCTTTTGAAGATATATTTTTAATTGTATAATCATCTAGTTTTGTAATATTTGTTCCCATTATTTTAAAAATATTTAAAACATCATTACTTTCATATAAAAACACATATTGAGAAGAACCAACCATAAAAGAATTAAATTTATCAATAAATTCCCTTATGTAAAATTCAATACTATTTTTTTTTATTGAAGTTAATGAATAAATATATTCTAGTATGTTTTTCTTATCAATAAATCCCAAGTTATCAATTATATGAGAAATTAAAACATTCATTTTATAATCTTCATAATTTTCCAAATTTTCTGTCAATTTAGGTAATATTTTGTTATAATCAATATACCAATTTTTATCGCCAATAATTTCTTCATTCGTATCAAAAATATATGGATTACTAATAAAAGATATTGTGTTATTTATTGTATTAATAATATCATAATCTAATTCTTGTTCTTTTTTTAAATTATCTTTTATAACAATATTAATTTTGTTATGTTTAAAGTCAACTGGAATACTTCTTTCGACTAATGAAATATTAATATCATTTATTTCGGAAGGTTGAAACAAATATAAATTATCAATGTTAACTAATCTTCCTTCACGACCAAACTTATCAATGATACTTTCTTGATTGTCTATTAAAAATGTAAGAGCGCCAAAAATTTGTATTAATGGATATTGTTTAATTATATTTATTTGATAAACTAGTGTATCTTTATCATAAAAAAAGTGTTTTTTAAATAATTGTTTAATTTTATTTACAATAGTTGTTATATTTGTATTTATAAAATTTTCATTATAAGTATCATAATTAAGGTCGTCAATTTTATTACTAATTTGACAGTTATATTCACAAGTTTCCATAAAATCACAATTACTAGAAAATGGTTTATCACCCACTTTAAAATTAGGAACAGTGAGGTGATTAGATAAAATTTGTTCTACTTCAATATTCATTTTTTCTTCACTAAAATTTTGTTGTTCTGCATTTAAAATACAATCAACTGAATTGGCCTTTAAAACACGAGTAATTTGACCTATTTGGGTTGCTTTATATTCAGCAACACGATATAAATACATATCAGCAGTTTCTTCTATATTATTATCTAGCATTGTGCCATGCATAAATATTTGAACGTTTCTTTTTTCAAACGGGAGTTCTTTATGACTCTTATTACGAACTGACCGACCAATAATTTGCTCTATGCGATTCATATTATACCAAGGATCCAAAATATGAACTTGACGAATAAATTTCAAATCAATACCTTCAGAACCAGAACGAGAAATTAGTATAATTTTTATTTTATTTCCATCTTTATTGTCATCATTTGTTAAACCTTTTACTTCAAAATTATTATCAGGTGAGAAACGAGAATCTCCTGTAATTAACGAGTATCTGGCAGGCATAAAATCATTTCTGTTTTCAGGAGGTTTCATAGTTCTTACATCAACAATACTTGTAGGTGGTTCTCTAAATAGAGATTTAGTATTTTTGCCGAATCTTGAAAATCCATATTCTTCCAATGCAAGAGCCATTGGGATTAAACCTGAATCAATATATTGCGAATAAATTAAAATTATACCATCATTTGGTTTATCCAGTAAAGAATTATAAATATTATCCAAAACTGCTTTTATTTTGATGCTATATTTGCCAATAGATTTATGTGAAAAAAATCTATCAAAATTTTCATTATATTCGTAATTTCCTTTAAAAGGAGGTTTTACAATTTCTTCAAAATTAACTACTCTAGACAATCCTTTTTTACCAAATAAATCATCAGGTGAAACTATATTTTCGTCTTGAAAATCAAATTCAACATCAATATTATCTTCCACATCTTTAGAAACATCACTGTCCATAACAACATCAACAGATGAACCACCTTGGTTGCTGTAAATTTGATTTTCATCATCTATTTTTTCATCGTTTTTTGATTCCATATTTTCATCCATATTTTCATCCATATCTTCAACAATATTTTGTGATGAAATAGAGTTAGATTTGGCGTCTGAATTTGCATTATAATTAACTTTTGGTACATTGCGAATGACATTTACAAATTCAGGATAAGGAAATGCAATAATCAACGATTGAATTAATCCTTGTAAATAAGAATAACCAAATGATTCCATATCTTCTAATCCAGGCAATTGCATTTTTTTCCCTTTGTTGGTAAGTCTCATGTTTTCCTTTCTCTTTAAGTAATTAACAATATATTTATAGATACATGATTGACAATTTCCACAACCGTCACACTTTTCCATTTGATTTAAATAAATATCAATTATTCTTTTTCTAGAGTCTTTGCTTATACTTTTTAAATTAAATTGATATTTTGGATAATTGTTTTCGTGATGTAAAACGGATTGTTTTTCGTTAAAAATAATTGGATAAACACGGTATGGAAATGTATAAGGATTTTCTCCTTTTACAAATGATATATATCCAGTTGATTTACGAGCAATCAACTCTATTCCACCTTCTTTAATTTCTCCATTACTTGTAAAAACTTCATTCATATTCATAATACTTCTTTTATCATTAATATTCATCAAATTAAGTAACCATATAATTTCTTTATAGCTATTATACATTGGAGTTGCTGATAACAATAGTAATCTAACATTATCACTATACTTTACCAAAGTTTCTAGTAAAAAAGGTGTGCAATCTTTACGAGAGTTTTTTATATTTTGTTTCTTTGCTCTATCGTCCTTTGTATTACGATGCAATAAACAATGTTTGTGGTCTCCTTTTTCAACTGTTCTTATATTATGAACCTCATCTATAACAATTAAAGAACCATTGAATACTTTTTTTAAAGACTTTATCATTGAAGGTGTAATTTTAATTTCTTCGTCGTTTATTATTGCGTTATTCGTCAAAACACGATGAATATAATTGGCAAATTTTTCGTATCCATAAAAAGAATAATTATTTCTAATTAGTGTTTTTGCCATTGAAATAATTTTTTCTTTAGGTATATTCTTTATATTGGTAGGATTTATTTCGTGTATGATTTTATCACCAGCACAAGTTGTTGAACTCCATAAACCACCTTTATTCACTAATTTATTTTCGTCAAACAATTGATTTTTGAAATTATCTTGGACATTTTCAGACGCAATAAATATAATCTTTTTACCAAGACCAATTTGTTTCATATAATCACGCATTTCTTCACAAATTCCAATAGCACTACACGTTTTTCCTGTTCCTAAACCGTGATAAAGTAATAAACTATTATATGGAGTTTGGAAAGACATAAAATTTCGCACAAAGTTTTGATGAGGTTCCAACTCAAATGGCATTTTAGATAATTTATCTGAATGTTCTTTTATATCTTCATAAATGGTTCCATCAATTTGAGTGTCATGAAATTCTCTTTTTTTAGAAATTTTTTCAACAAAATTAGGGTCATTTAAACTAGGATACAAAATATTGTCAGTTGAATCTTCTAGTTGTTCCCTTTCACTAATTTCATTGCTTTTTAATATATTATTACAAGTTGCATTATATCTATTAAAATCATTACATACAACATCTCGTTCCAAAATAAGTTTTTTAATTTTAGTTTTACTTTTACTTTTATTTTTTTCTGTTTTTGATTTTGATTTCGGGTTTGATGCTGGCGCTGATTTTTCCTTATTTTTCTTCTCATATGGTTCACATTCGCCAGTTTTTTTATTTTTACGAGTTCCTTTTGGACAACGTGGCATACTATTATATAGTTATATAAATAATATTCATATTCATATTTAAAACAAATATTATTGCTTTATATTTTTCAATTATTATACAGTTTATACTCTAATAATACATCATTAATATTTGTTATTAACTTTATTTTTTCTAAATTGTATGGTCTTATTTTTGCTATACACTCTTCAAGAGTTACCCATTCTAATTTACTTACTTCTGATTTCTGATATTTATCCAATGTTGTTTTTATATAGTCATTATTTTTCATATAACTTAAATAATATTTATACGTATATGATTTATAATTTGTTCCTATAAAATTTTCTTCAAATGGTAAAATATTTTCAATCACATTTATAAAATCCTTTTTGATTCCAGTTTCTTCTTCAAATTCACGAACAGAGCATTCTAAATGCTTTTCGTTGCTATTTAAACGACCCTTCGGAAATTCCCACTCTGGGTCCCCCCATAATGTTTGACTTTTTTCAATTATTTCATCTATTAATTTTATTTCCTTCACTTTATTAAATTTATTCCGAAGTTTTATATATTCACTATTATTTTCAAATGTTTTTTTATTTATATCATAATCCCATAAATTACACCATAATTCATTAAATGAATTATTTTTTAACATTGTTTTCTCATTAAGGGTCATTTCATCAAACATATTTTGTAAATGAAATTTATTTGATATAGTATAATTTCCTTTTATAAAATCTATAAATCCAAATGTATTTTTTCTACGAATAAATAAATATTTTACCAAGTTTTCTGATTTAACATATGTGTACAAAACTATTCCATAACTTATTATTGGTCTACTGTTTTTAATCTTAAATGGATCTACTTCCATAAATCTACTCTAATATGTTATTATATTCTTAATATAATATTATTAAGTATATATTAATGGTTTTATATGATCCATCTGTTTGGGGACCTCATTTTTGGTTTTTTTTGGATACAATCGCAATGACATATCCAAAACATCCAAATGCTGTAACTAAAAAAATATACTACGATTTAATACAACATTTTCATTTATTCATTCCTGTAGACGAGCATTCTAAAAATTTTAATAAGTTAGTGTCCTTGTATCCAATTACACCTTATTTGGATGATAAAGAATCATTTATTAGATGGGTTCATTTTATCCATAATAAAATAAATGAACAATTACAAAAACCTAAATTACCTTACAACAGTTTTTATACTAATTATTATCAACATTACAAAAATAAAATAACAAAAAATAGTGAAAATAAACGGTTTTATAAAAAAATATTGTATAGCACTTTAATTTTGATTTTATTATTTTCTATTTCTTATTTGTCAAAACTTTAAATGTAGTATTATTGTTTAATAAATTGTAGTTATTTAAGTAAATTATATACATATTATAAATAGAATGAATGTTTCAACTGGAGGTAAAGTAATTAATTCTGGTGGATTTGGTTGTATTTTCTTACCTGAAATCATTTGTAAAAATAATAAGAAACAAAATAAACATAATAAAACTAAAAAAATTTCAAAAATGATGTTAAATCGCCACGCTTCTGATGAATATAATCAAATTATGAAAATAAAACAAATAGTAAAAAAAATACCTAATTATGGTGATTATTTTGTCATTAAAAATATTGATATTTGTAAAATTAAAAAACTTACTGATGAAGATTTAGAAAAATACAAAGAAAAATGTTCCGCACTACAAAAATATAAAATCACAAAGAAAAATATTCGTAAATCTTTTGATAAAATTTCAATTATAAATATTCCTTATGCTGGTATTGCTCTTGATAAATTTATTGAAACCAAATTCACTATTTCTCGTGTAATGCATTTAAATAAACTTCTAATCAACCTATTAAATAAAGCGGTCATCCCTATGAATAATTATGGCATATTTCATAGTGATATTAAAGCATCTAACATTTTAATTAATGAAAGCCATAAAAAAATACGATTTATTGATTGGGGTCTTACCGTCACACACCCTCAAAAATTCTTTTCAGAAATTCCTTCAAAATGGAAAAATAGACCTTTTCAATTTAATGTTCCCTTTGAAGTTATTTTATTTACAGACGATTTCGCTACTAAAATGAATGATTTTATTGAAAATTATGATAGCAAATCTAATAATGGTGATAAAATGTTTCAATTTGTAAATGATTACATCTATTTTTGGTTAAATGATAGAGGAAAAGGGCATTTAAGTTATATACATTCTATCCTATCAATGCTTGATATTGTAAAGGATAATGGTAATGATGATAATAAAAGTGATTCTGAAACTAAATCTTATACAAAAACGAAAGAAAAATATGTTGCCCAATTTGGCAAATATAAAGAAACAATTGATTTTATTACAAATTATATTGTTTTCATTTTAGCCAAATTTACTGAATTCAATAATAACGGTTCATTTAAAATGTTAAATTATGTCAATAAGATTTATAAAAATTACGTAGATGTATGGGGTCTTCTAATTACATATATTCCTATTATTGAAATTTTATATGAAAATAAATCAATACTTGAAGATAGTCACAAATTATTATTTTATACTTTACAAAAAATTCTTATAAAACACTTATACACTCCAAAAGTTGAAACATTTAATTTTAAAAGTGTTTCCAAAGATTTAAAAAATTTGAATACATCTTTGAAAAAATTTAGTAAAAATGAATATAATCCGACTGATATTAATAGTCATATTAATTCTTCTATTACTGAAACACCAATTACTATAATATAATGCTATGTATTAATTGCTAATATTCATAATCATAAAATTTACATATCTTATTATATATATATTAATGAACGCACAAGAAAAAGTAAAAGATGTTGCCAATAATGTTACTAATGCCGCTCAAAATGTCGCAAATAAAGCACAAAATTTAGTAAATAATACTACTAATAAAGTAAAAAATGCAGGTCAACAATCTGCCGCAAAGTTGCAATCTGTTTCACAAGACGCAAAGGTTATGGCTAGTGCTGTCGGTAATAATATTAAAATGCTTACTTCAATGTTATGCTCTCCTGCTTTAGTATATTTAGCAATCGGAGCAACCACATTATCTTCTTCTTTTATTGATGGAATGGATACTTCAATGTTTGGTGTTCGTTTAGTAAAATTAATACTATGGACTTATTGTGTTAATTATTTGTGCCGTAGTGGTTACACCAGTATTTCGTGGGGCATTGTTATGATTCCATATGCTTTAATCCCTTTACAAATGCTAGGTATTACAAAATTTCCTAAACAATATTTATACGCACTTTTGTCTCAAGACGAACAAGAATTTTTTGGCATTTAATAAAACACGAATAAAATAACATATAATAATATATTAATATAAACAAAATGAGACTTGAAATTGCTATATTACTTATTACTTCTTTTTTTATATTTAATGCATATCATGATGGAAAATATACTAAAATGTTAGTGACTTTTAAAAAACACTATAAAATGCTATTTTACGCATTTTTGGGTATAGGAGTTTATTTATTATTGAAGAAAAATCCTCAACAAGGTAGAAATATGTTAATGCAAGCAAATAATTATGTAAAATATATGCCTATTGATACAAATACCCGTAATTTAATAAATCCTATTTTAGATTTTACTGCTTCTCAAAGTCAAAATCCAAATCAATTCCAAAATCAATCTCATTTTAATAAACGAATGATGAACTCTGGAAAAAAAAGCACAAAACGTTCCGTAAGTGAAACCAAAAAAAAATATGTCGCCTCTAGACAAGATTGGAAGTGTAACGGTTGTAGTTGTCAATTAGACCATACATTTGAAGTCGATCACCGCATTCGTCTTGAATATGGTGGTGGTAATGACGTCCATAATTTAGTTGCCCTGTGTAGAAATTGCCACGGTAAAAAAACTGCCAAAGAAAATATGGAATCAGATATTTAATCTGTTATTTAATTAATATGCTTTTTGTTTTTTTTAAATTTATATCAATATTATATAATATTTATATAAATGATAGATAATTTTGATTTTCTTAAACCTTTAGAAACTGCTAAAGACGTTTCATTTATTTTATTGTCAAACATATTAATAGCATTTATATTAATCATTATTCTTATTTCTATTATCTATTATGTCACAAATAAAGACCCAAATTCTGATTATATTAATTACCTAAAAAATCAATTCAAATTTGACTTTTCATTTCCTAAATCTGATTCTAAATCTGATTCTAAATCTGATTCTAAATCTAAATCTAGTTATAATTCATCATCGTTTTTTTCTAATTTCGCCTTTGCTTTTGATAATGTTAAATACAATTTTTTTAAATACCCAATATTGCTTCTAATTTCTACTTTATTATTTATTATTTTATTTTCTTTGCCAAAAAAACATGCATTCCACGATACAGCAAAATATTCCATTCCTGTCTTATCTCTTTTTTACATGTTTGTTTTATATAAATCTTTTACAACTAGCTACTTGGATTTAAATAACTTTAATCTAAATCGTGTCAAATCTGTTATGATATTTTTTAGTGTTATTGCTACACTTTTAACCTTTTACATTAAAGACCCTGGCAATTTTATTTCAAATAATTTCGGTGAATCGCTCCTTATTATCATTATTATTGGTATTTTAGCATTTATACAGTTATTTAATGTGTTATATGTTAATCGTGTGAATCCCTTTAAAAATTATGACATAAAACGCACTTTTGAAAAAACCACTCGGACAAAAAAATTACTCAATATGGCAAGCTATATTTTTTACTTTGCTTTCATAATTATTATGACAGTTTTAACCGCTACTAAATATAAAGACACAGACCAATTTTTGCCAATGGTTTTATCAACCGTTCTTGTTGGTCTGATTTGGGGTGCATACAATATTTTTACCTTTTTTAAAAATCCAATTAGAGGCGACCAAGCAGCCAAAGGTGGAAATTTTTCTAAAATATTAGGTATTTTTATTGGAATCGCAATTCTTATTTTGGGAGTTATTGGTTCTCTAAAATTAATTGATGATTTTGCTGGTGAAATGACAACATTAGGCAAAACAATCACAATCCTTATTTTACTTACTTTAATGGCCACATTTTACAAATTTATCAAAGCCAAATACAGAACAAGTGACACCAAATTTGATAATATAATTAATCTCATATTTGACGGTATTTTTTACATTCCTTGTTTACTTAATGATATTTTTGATTTCATTTATAGATTATTTTATTACCTTTTTACTAACGATGGAAAAGTATCTTTCTATAATCAACAAGATAAAGTATCAATGCTTATTATTTTCTTTATTGCTATTTTTTCCTTACTCTATATTTCCATTAAGAAAATCAATAATAAACTTGTTACACAAGACGGAAAAGTATTAATTAATAACCCTATTCACCTTAATAAAGAATACCATTTAGGCAACTATGAAACTTTAAATGAAGTTTCGGATTATAAATATAATTATTCTATTTCTTTTTGGATGTATTTACACTCTAGTCAATCTAATAATTCAGACAATTATTTTTCAATACTAAACTATGCAAATAAACCCAATTTTACATATAATCCTAATAAACATGAATTCCAAATCATTTGCGATATTAGTGGTTCAGAAGAGCAAGTAATTATTTATAAAAATGATAATATGCCTATTCAAAAATGGACCAATATTGTTTTCAATTGCAATAATGCAACTATGGACGTATTTGTTGACAATAATTTAGTAATAAGTAAATCAAATATTGTCCCATATGTAAATATTGATTCTTTAACAGTGGGCAAAAATGATGGATTAAGTGGTGGAATATGTAATGTAGTTTATTTCAAAAAACCATTAAGTGTTGGTAATATGTTTATTTTATATCATTCTAATAAATATAAAAGTCCTCCGATTACAGACATATCTAGTAAAACAGTTCTAAACTCATTTTAAGAATTTGTCAAAATGATTTTTTATTATAAAATAAATCTGAAATACCTTTAATAAATTTATCTCAACATAAATATATAAATGAAAACTAGTTATATTGTTGGAGGAATAGTTGTATTGTTACTTCTCATTTTATTTTCAGCCAAATATGTTGTTGCCGATAAATATACATTGCGTGAAATGCTTAATGCTACAAAAATAGAAACTGTTACAAAAAGTGAATTGCCTTCCCAATCAGGTATTTCGCAAAATTTTACGTATTCTATTTGGTTATATGTAAATAACTGGAATTATAATAACGGCAAGTATAAACCTATTTTTGGCAAATTTGAAGGATTATCTGGTACAGAAGAAAATAACTATATCACATATATTGAAGATTTACTAGATTGTAATAAAAATAACTATAATTTTTTTGATATAACTGATGACTCTGAAATAACTACAAATAAATGTAGTAATCTTAAACCTAAACCAGTTGTTACATTTGATAAAGTTCAAAATGATATTTTAATTTATGTTCCTTGTAATAAAGATGAATCAATAAATGGTACTAATGTTTATCAATGCACTGTAAAAAATATTCCTATTCAAAAATGGGTTAATCTTTCTATTACTCTTTATAAGAAGACACTTGACGTTTATATTAATGGAAAATTACATAAAACTTGTGTATTGCCAAATGTGCCTGAAATGCAAGATAATGGCGACGGAAATATTGATATTACACCTGGTGGTGGGTTTGATGGTTATACTTCTAAATTCCAATTTTATCCTGAAGCATTAAATCCTCAAGAAATATGGAATATTTATTCTAATGGATATGGTAGTTTAGCATCTACATTAGGCGACTATCAAGTTAAAATGTCTCTTATTGAAAACGGAAATGAATCAAATTCTTTTACTATTTAATTAATTTATTCTTACAAACTATTTATTTCAAAATTATTATATAATTTATTTATATACTCATTATATAATGGACCAAGTAGAAAATAAAGCAAACGCTGTTGCAGAAAATGTTTCCAATCAAATATCAAAAATAACTTCAATTTCTTTCAAAGATTTTGTTTCTTCCAATTCCCTGATTTCTAAAGTTGCTTTCACGCTTTTAGTAATGTTTATCTTTTTCTTATTATTAAAATTTTCAATTACTTTTATTCCTAAATTATTCAAAGAAAGCAATTCTCCTTTTATTTTTAATGGAACCATTGAAGGTAGTCATAGTGTTGTTGTTCCTCAAGACCCTAAATATGATAATGCTATTCCTATTCAACGTTCAATAAATGAAAAAAATGGAATTGAATTTTCTTGGTCCCTATGGATGTTTTTAGATGACAATGCTCTTTCTAGTGGAAATAAAAATATTCATATTTTTCACAAAGGAGATTCTCATACTTATACTACTGACGATAATAATATTTTTCATAAAATTGCTGCTCCAGGTCTTTATTTGGACGGCCAAAATAATAACCTTTTGGTTACTATGAATACACATAATACTGATGATAAATTAGAAAAAATTCCAATATCTGGTGTTCCTATGAATAAGTGGGTAAATGTTATCATTCGCGTAAAAAATAGACGTGTTGATGTATATATTAATGGAACAATTAAACGCTCTGTTGAATTAGATGGTGTTCCCAAACAAAATTATGGTGAAATTTTTATCGCTCAAAATACATCTCCTTCACTTCAAGGTTCAAAATTGTCTAATTTAAGATACCACGACCACGCATTAAATGTATATGATATTCAAAAATTAGTTCAAAGAGGTCCTAATAGAAAACTTGTTACTTCTAGTGCTATGACGGATAATTCGTCTTCTTATTTGGCATTTGATTGGTATTACAATAATTTGTAAAACTTATATAAATACAATCATATTTATATATTAAATGAAAGAAAATGCAAATGTATTAATACTTGGTCACGGAAGAAAATATAAAAAAACAGATATTAGATGCAGTCCAATTCCTGTAGATAAATGGTTTGAATTTTCTTATACGTGTATTGATATAGACCCCGATATAGACCCCGATATAATATATGATTTAGATACAAAAATACAATGGAATTTCGCAAGCGATAATGAATATGATATTATTATAGATACTTGTGGAATATTATTCAGTAGTAGGTATAAAACTACATTTTTTCTTAAACAAATTAACCGAATATTGAAACCAAATGGATTCTTTTTTGGCAGAAAAGATTTTATTTATTGTAAAACAGATGATAATAATAAAAAATTATTATAAAATCCAAATTAGTTATTATATAATGAATATATATTATATAATGACTATGCCACAAATGAGATTATGGACTCGTTACCAAAACGTATGTCCTGAATTAACTCCAGAACAAGCATATACAAATAAGATATTATATAAAAATAATATTTTAAAGCATAAATCCAATAGCACACCATTAACAAAAAAACAAAAATACGCTTACTTATCTAAACGAGTTGGCAATAGAATACATAATTGTGATCCTAGACCTAGCGGCGAAATTACTGTTGGTATGTCTCCAAATTTAGTAGTTCTTTATTCTAGAAACACTGATTCTTCGTATTATCCTCGTGTAAAAAGAACTATGCATGTGGCAGGAACAAATTGGCCTAATGGAGCAAATATTGCTACTCTTCCTCACGCTTGTAGAGCCTTATATGTGGCAAGAGGACAAGCAGATGATGATAGTGTCGTTTAAACCAATACTTAAGCTCTTAAAGTAGGATTTATACAAATGTCTCTATTTGGAAAAATATTGCCCGACATACAAACATCTCCTTTTTCCAATTGACGACAATTTCTGATTCCATTATATTCACCTACATAACACCATTGTCCTGAAGTATCAGTTCCTTCATATGACCCTACATTTCTCTCTTTTTTGCGTTTTGTATTTATGTTTCTATTTAAAGTATTATTGTCAGGAACATCAGGTAATCCAAAATCCAACTTGGCTGACGATAGTTCATTAACATTTTTCGCTTTTTTGGCGACTGATTGAGTTTCTAATAGACCTATTTTAGCAATAGATCCAACAATATCAACTGCTGATTTACCTCCTTCTGCTGCTACATCTACTGTTTCTCCTGCTACTCCTAAAGATGTTCCCAATAAAGGATTCAATAAACTAGCAATAAGTTCAGAACCTTGTGCTAAATATAAAAATACATTTACTCCTAAAAATGTTAAAAGAATTATAATCAATACCCACATTTTCCATCCTATTTTACTTAAAAAACTCTTTCCTTGCTCCAAATTAGGCATAACATTAGGAATTGCGCTCGTTGTTGCGTTTTTTGCGTTCATTATATAGTCATTTATTGCTGATGATTTTGCGTCCATATATATAATATTTAATATTTTAATTAAATTTTATATATTTTTTAATGAAAAGTAAGTAAATACAAAAATTGGTTTAAATCTGTCACTATGTCGTCCCGAATATTATATAAATCCGGGTCTAGTTTCTTATTATCTAATAACATCAATTTTTTTATAAATTTTTCTACATGTATCTTCATTTTATCATTATCGTTTATATCATGAAATTTAATTGATTTCACATTTTCCATATTTATTCGCTTTTCATTTTTTCCAATTATAACTTCTATAAATCGGTCCATATGCGCATTCAATTTTTCATATATTTCATCCGTTGCTTTATGTGCACCATAATTATGTGTTTTCCAATGAAATAATTTAATACATAATAGCATCTCAAAAAAATCTATGACAATTTGTTTCTTTAAATCTTTATATTCGTCTTTTATATATTTTGTTTTATATTTACAACTTTTTTTCAGAGATTTGCTAGATTTTTCTTTTCTAAATCTTTTCTTTTTCTTCAATGTTTTATTTTTATTTATTGTCCCTTTCATTTATAATAAAGCATTATTATTTTTCTGGAATTCTTGGAATAAATGTTTCCTCAAAAGATTTCAGTTGGTCTATTTTGTTTATTGTATTATGCAAATTTCTTGCTTTAGAATCTTTAAATAAGTAGTCGGTTCCTGCTGATATTTCCCCTTTTTTTATTTGTTTATATATTTGGTCTATCTTATTCGTTATATTTGTTATTATTTCGCGATTATTTTCTGATATAATATCTCCTGATATTTTGGGACTTTCACATAATAATGTTATCGCAAAATACAATATATATTTTCTTTTTGATACCACAGATGAAACATATTTTAGACAAAATATTGATAATAATGATTTTATTATTTTTTGAATAATTTTACTTCTACTTTCCGATTCGTTTAATATTATGTCCCATATTATCCATACAATTTCTTTTTGAAATTTTGAGTCTACTTTCATTTTCGCTCTTCGTTCGCATTCTATTTTGTCTTTTTTTCGCTTTGCTCTTTTTTCAAATTCTAAAATCCATTCCATCCAATAACACCCATTCATTAGATTTTGATTATCTTTGGAAACATTATATGCTAATTCGTTTATGGATATAAATAATTCCTTCGGGTCTTCTTCTTTGAATGATTTTTCACCATACGTTAACTTTGTTGCCTTCATTTTTTCCATCATCTTTGTCATATCATAATCAATATCTCTTATTTTTACTGAATCATAACTATGTCTCCTTTTTGCCATACATAAAATGCAAACAATTTCACAAAATAATCTTCGTATTTTTTCATTATTTCTTAATTGTAATTCATTTGACCTAAACCCATTATTCACAATGTCTTTAAATGAACTTATTCGCATGTCTAAATATATTGCTAGTTTTGGATTTCCTAAATGAATATATTTAGTATAAAATAAAATAATTGTATCCCATAAATCTCCATAATGTCCGGAACATATCATTTCAGCACTCCAGTAACATGATGGTTCTATTTTTTCTTCCATTAGACTTTTTAATAATTCCTTTTTTACATCACTATTTTTAAAATTTGAAAATGTTATTCCTTTAAATTCATTTGCCATCCTTAAATCAGATATTGTTGTTTCCATTAGAATATTAATTTATATTTTTATTTTTTTTTGTAAAAATAATCACATCATAACATATAAATGAAATTCAATTCTATTTTAAAAACTTATACTAAAATGGACCCTATTGGCAAAATATTGCTCTTTATTGTTTTATTTTTATTAACCATTTCAATATGTAAAGTTGTTTTCAAAAATAATTCAAATGAAGGTTTCCAAAATGATGTTTATTCTAATAATAATTATGATAATATCAATAAAAATAAAGATATGTTTGATAATTTTTACGCCTCTATTTATGATTTCATTGCTTTCGATGAGGGAAAAAATAATTTTGAAATTAAAAAAATTATTGAATTAACAAATCCTAATATGAACAGTGTTATTTTAGATATTGGTTCCGGTATGGGTCACCACGTTAAAGCATTAAATGAAAACTATTGTGGTGAAATTATTGGTATTGATAAGTCATTAGATATGGTAAATTATTCTAAACATATTCATCCTGATATTTCAGCTTCGTTTCAAAATATTGATATTACAACTGGCAAAGCATTCCCAAATCAACATTTTTCTCATATTTTATGTCTTTATTTTACTATTTATTACATTCAAGACCAAAAATCGTTCTTGCATAATTGTTTCAATATGCTTCAAAATAATGGATTTATGATTTTACATTTAGTGAATAAGGATGCTATTTCTACTTTGCTACGTCCAGATTATGTAAATGGTGTTTCAAATAATTATGTTCCCAAAACGACTATTGATTTCAATAAATTCCAATATATATCTACATTTGATACATCAGTTGATAATAAAAATGTCGTTTTCAAAGAACAATTCACGTTTAAAAATGGTAAAAAAAGAACCCATAATCATTCGCTTTTTATGAATGACCAAGAAGTTATTCTAAATTACGCTAGAAGCGTTGGGTTTATTATTCATGCTAAAGTAGATATGTCTGATTGTGAGTATGATAATCATTATTTATATATTTTACAGAAACCATACTAATATAAATATGAATATCAATATCAATAGTCATATTTATCATTATTTACACAATTATCAGGGTATACTATATCTCGTTCTAATAAATCAAAATACTTTTTAGTGTAAAACTCTGGTTTCTGGGAACTCTTTAACAAATTGTTAGTTTTGCTCGCATTATATGTATACATATTCCTTAACAATTTTGCCATTTTTTCTTTGTCGTATCCATTTGCTGTCATAAAGTAGTATAAATTGTATCCTTCAAAATGTTTCAAGTGTTCTTTAACTAATAAATCAACAATCCAATTCGGAAATGTTCTCGGATTGAAGAAGTCTTCTTTTACCCAAAAGTTCCATCTTTTCGCTTGTGCTGCGGTTTTGATAGTAGGAATATTAAACTTCATTTTATACCAAATTGTGAATTATAAATCAAAACTCATTTTTTAAAAGTTATTCATTTTTTTTATTTATATTTTCATTTTTATTTTCATTTATATTTTTTATATTTTTACATTCAATGTGTTCACTTTTTGTTGTAAAATTATAAAATGGATACAAAACAAAATATTCGCGTTGTTAAATTATTAATGCGTATT
>Ga0257106_1000774_pt1 | contig 17460 bp, 8 predicted proteins | sample LP_taG_3_FD_190177 | JGI IMG/M metagenome (GOLD analysis project Ga0257106, IMG submission 190177) | Marine microbial communities from Northeast Subartic Pacific Ocean, Canada - LP_J_2011_P26_10m | ecosystem: Environmental > Aquatic > Marine > Oceanic | place: Canada: Northeast Subartic Pacific...
CTCTTTATACACCGGATTACCGTGCTCGTCCACGCCCACGCGCGTCGAGCGGTGCGAGGGCGCGGCGGGGTAGCCGTCGTAAGAGTCGTCGTCGTCGTTCCCGGTCTCGGTGGCTCCGTAGACTGGCCGATGCCACTGCTGCGACGAGCTGGGCGCGCGCGCGGATCTGCTCGGCGCCCATCGCGACGACGACGGCGCGCTCCCGCCGCCGTCCGCGCCCCACTCCAAGTCCTTGGACATCATCTCGGGTCGCGACGCCGGTGCTATTCACCGACGGACACGCCCCGACGCTCTGCTGTCCGGCAGGATCTCGCAACATGTAACACCACTACCTTTAGTAGAAAAATTGAACATCTGGAAAATGAGCATCGTTATAGCGCGTCCAGATGGAAAAAGTATTCCTATGAGAAGCCAGTGACGATTCAACGTATTTATTATATGATAAAATAAAGCGCAAATTTCCGGCCGATGTGACTAATATGCCACTGCGATGAGAGCGCGTAAAGAATGGGTGAAAAGGAGGGACCTCAGCAGGGAGAGACTCAGATGCCCTTGTAGTAGGCATCCTTGATGGGCCCCTTCGCCTTGAGCGCCGCCTCCTTCTGCGCCTTCTTTTCCTTGCTCGTCAGCTTCTTGTTCTCCTTCGCCCCCTTGAGCGCCACGTCCGCCGCCGCATCCTCGCCGCCCCTCTTCAGCGCGCGCTTCTCGGCGACCGACATCTTCTTCTCCTTGCCCTCGATAGCCTTGGCGACAACCTTACCCTCGCCGACGGTCCACGTCTCGTTGCACAGCTCATTGATGAACGCCTGGTTATGCGAGATGGTCAGGACGCCGCCCTGGAAGTCCTTGAGCGCCTTGGTGAGCGCCGCCAAGGTGTCGTTGTCGAGATAGTTCGTCGGCTCGTCAAGCGCGATGATGTGAGGGTTGATCCACATCGCAGCCGCTAAGACCAGACGGGACTTTTGTCCGCCGGACATGCGCTTGATCTTGCCCATCGCGAGGTCCTGATCGATCCCGAACTGCTCCAAGTGCAGCCGGACCTCCTCTTTGGTCAACGGCCTGAGGTCCATGCCGGAGTGCATCGCTTTCAGTTTCTCGTCAAAGTTGCGAACCATCTTCATGACGTACTCGTCCTTCTTCGTCAGCGACGTGAGCGGCTCCCACTCGGTGTCCTCATCCTTGCGCCCGCTCCTTCGGCACTCGTAGAACAACGTCTTGCCGCGCTCCTGGCGGCCGATGATCTCGCTGATCTGCCCGCGCTCCTGCGACTGCGCGAGCTCAAACTTCGAGAGGTTATGGCTCGACCGTTTCGCGATTTCTTTATCGCGGCCTTGGTAGAAACGGTTCTGGAGGTATTCCAGAGGTGTATTCTCGATGGATTCCTCCAAGTGGTGCATGGAGTGCTGCGCGATGTACGCGAGGCGAAGGTTGTGGTGCTGCCACACCTCCCCGACGCCCTCGTCGGGCGCCAGCTCGCCGATGAGAAGCTTCATCAGCGTCGTCTTACCCGCGCCGTTGGCGCCGATGAGCGCGGCGCGCGAATCCTGCGTGATCTTCACGTTGGCGTTCGTGAGAATCTTCTTATCAGTACCCGGGTACGTGAACGCCAGGTCCTTCATGTACATCACGCACTTGTTCCTGGATTTGACACCTTCCAGGCTGCCGGGCTCGGGGAACCGAATGGGCTTGATGTGTTTCGGCTGGTCGTCGCCGATGGTATCGAACGCGTACTTGGTCGGCGCCGGGGATTCGCTTCTGCTCGGTCCGTTCTCGTCGAGTGACGCGAGTGACGCGACGGACGCGCTGGGGTTCATACCCGCGAGCCCGGCTTCGCCCCCGATGCTCTCGATCTTCTTGATGGCGTTGTTCGGCGACGGCAACGCGGCGACGATTTCGGGTTTGAGACCTTGGAAATCTTTGAAACCCATCGGGTAGTACGTCAGGTTTTTATCGTGGAGGTGGATGACGTCGGTGAGGACGTCGGAGAGGAAGTCGTAGTCGTGCGATACCAGGCAGATGGTGGTGTTGGTGAGGGACTTGAGGTATGCGGTGAGCCACGCGACCGCGGCGGTGTCCAAATGGTTCGTGGGCTCGTCCAGCAGGAGCACCTCGGCGTCCCAGAGCATGGCCCGAGCGATCGCGAGCTTCATCCTCCATCCCCCGGACAACGACTGGATCGTCGCCGCCATCTTGACGTCGTCGAAGCCGACTTCCGTGAGGGTGTTCACCACGGTCTCGCGGCTCACGCCCTCCGGGACCATCTGCACCATAAAGTCCACGATGGTCTCCTCCTTTTCGCTCAGAATCTCGTGCTGGATGTAGTAGACGGAGACGTCGGGGGGGAACCCCGCGATGTCCTTCGCGGCGACGCGGTTCAACAGCGTCGTCTTACCGGTACCGTTCTGACCGACGATACCGTACGTCTTACCGCGCTCCAACGAAAAGTTCGTGCGCTGTAACAACACCCGGCCCGCGAACGCGAGGATGATACCCTGCAAGTCGACGATATAATCCTTCTGCTCGTCGTCGAAAAGCGCGGCGGCGTCCAGGCCTTTGTACTCGAGCACCGCGCTCTCCGCCGCGGACTTGAGCGCTTCTTCGTCCATCATACCCTCGAGCAACGCGAGGAGCTCGTGCTTCACGTCGTTGGCGAGGATAGACGGGGGGATTCGCATCGGAGCGGATTCGATGACCCAACCGCCCAAGCTCGCCGCGTACGTCTTAGTCTCCGCGTCGACGTCGGGCGCGGCGACACCCTCGATCGCCTTGCCGATACACGCCGTCGCGTCTTTCCTGTCGCCGTCCGCGCCTTGGCCCTCTAGGCCTTTGAGCAGCGAACCCTTGGCTTTGGTGGCGCACTCGCGCAGGTCGGGGTGCGAGTGTTCTTCGCACTTTTCGAGCTCGGGCTGCAGCGACGGGATGAACGGGTTGAGGTCGCGAACGTCGTCGACCAAAGCGCAGATGTTACCGCACGTCACCGCGGCTTTCTGCTTGAGCTCTTTCGTGCGCTCGCGGAGGCCGCGCATGATGATGGGAAGGACGACGGCGAGCGAGGGCGCGTCCATCGAGTTGACGAACGTCGTCTCCATGAGCTTGTCCAGGCACGTCTCCGTCTCCTTCTGCGGCTGGCGGATGGCGTCCATGACGAGGTGGAGCATCCCGAGCACCTCCGCGTTCTTCACGCAGCGGCAGATGGGTTCCATGACGTGCCCGGCGAGCGCGGACACCTTCGGGTGCGTGTCGAAGACGCACTCCAAAAACGCGGGGAAAATCTCCGGGATTGTTCGCATGAAGTACTGCGGAACACGCTGCGCGAGGTCGCCGCAGGTACCGAGAGCCCCGCACTTTGCTTGCCAGCTCTTGTGCTCCATCGCCGCGACGAGTGAAGGCGAGAGGAGCTTCATCGCGGTGAGCGGGAGGGACTTGACGAGCGCCGTCTGTCCGGCATCCGCGGCGGATCTCACCTCCGATGACTGGTCACCTTGCAGGGCGAACACCTGTGACGCGAGGTTGACGGCGAAGGGTTCGAACGCCCTGCCGGCGGTGCGGCACATGTGGGTGTACAGCGCGCATCCGCCAGCCTTGGCGACGACGTCCTTCTTCGCCGCGAGCGCCGCTTCGATGCGAGGCACGACTCCGAACTTTGAGATGGACGATCCGCCCATGCCGTTGCAGAGTCCGGCGACGCCCGCGGCGCCCGCGCGGCGCTCGTTCTCGGCGGCGGAGGTGGTCGCGTCCGCCATGAGCTTCTCGATGCGCGCCGTGGCGGCGGCGCCGAGGTCGGCGGCGAGTGGCGCGACGGCGGGCGCGGCGACGAAGCAGCCGTGGTCTCCGAGTGATTTCAGCGATTTGAGGATGAGCTCGAGCGCGGCGGACCTGTCGGCGTCGCCGGACGGGAGGGAGGTGGCGGCGCAGTGGCCGTAGAGCGCGACGAGCGCGCCGCGCCTGTGGTCCTCGGAGCGCATGGCGGTGGATGCTTCGGTGGCCACGACCTTGTCCTCGACCATCTTCGCGAGGGAGGCGAGGATCTGCGAGGCTTTGCCGTTCGCGGCGTCGCCGCTGAGCGCGGCGCGCGCGACGGAGAGCGCAGCCTCGCGGACCTCGTCGTCGACGTCGCCGGTGGCGACCGCGACGGGGGAGGCGGCGATGTCGCCCGAGACGACCGCGGCGACGAAGGCGAGGTGATCGGACTCGAGCACAGCTTCCTTCGCGTTCGTGATGTCCGCCGCGCTTCGCTCGTCGGCGTCGTTGGCGGACTGCGCGGACATCTCCGACAGGTTGCCGTACGACGCCACGCGGCCGCTATTGGTGTCGGGAGGGAGCGGGAAAGGCGGCGAAGGGTCAGCGAAGGGGCATCGCACGTGGGGTAGACGCGAGGCGGGCGAGGAGGAGGGAACTTTCTATCCAGCCGCCGCTTTTTCTCTGAAGCGTCGCTGCTTTTTGGCGCGATGGGTGGCCGCGATCGACCGGAGCGGTCAAAGACGAACGAAAAAGAGGCGTGTGACGCACCGGTGCTCGAGGGTGATGCTCATGACGGTAAGCCTCGACTCGCGTCAAAGACGAGAGCGGGAGCGGGTGTCCTCGAAGAGTGACGCGCGGTTATTCCTTTACCGCGCGTTCAAAGAAGGCACTCAACTTTGACTGTGGCGGCTCTGGCTGGGGCGATGAGCGGCCCACAGCGAAAGCAGGAATTGTATGACGGAATCGATTCGAGGATGACGGTTCGTAACGCGCCGATTGGTATTTTGACTTGACTGTTTCCCAAAAGAAAACCGCGCCGACCCCTCTATGCACACGCGGGGTCTCTCACGTCCAGCGGATCGCCCGCGACTTTGGCCTGTTCGCGCCCCACACCGGCCTATCCACCGGCTCGTTCTCGTCACGCTTGGGACGCACGTCGCGCACCGGCCGCCGTTGTAAACCCGCGACCCGCGGCGCTTTATCGGGCACCGTGTAGTTGGGACCCAGCGCCCGCATCGGAGGTGAAGCGATTTGAACGACGGATGCGCCTTTCTTTCTCGCGCGTGCGAGCTCGGACGGCCGGACGGTGTTACCCTCGGCCACCACGTTACCCCCGCCGGGTACCACGCCGAGTGGTGCGTCCGCGCGTACAAACTTGGAGTCGACGACGAACTCCTCGAGCAGATCCAAGTCGGCGATGGATTGTCCCACCGGATGATGACGATCGCCGCCGTACCTCTGCATGTTCTCCATGGATACCCTCACGGGCTCGCGAATACCCTCCGCGGATAGGCGCATCGCCGGCTTCATCGGCGACGCGCGTAAGGACGGCGCCGCGCTGGCCGGTCGGCTGTTCGGTCGGCTGCCCGGGTTGACGCGGTCGAGCTGCGCGCGGACGTTTCTCAACTGCGCCTCGAGATCGCGCTCGCGTTCCGCTAGGTCACGCTCGCGCGCCGCGTGCGCCGCCTCCCACTGCGCCTCGTGCAGCGCGCGTCGCTTACCGTCGAGTTCATCCTGCAGCCGCGCCTTGTCGGCTTCGAGTTCCGCCACCATGTCGCGCAGCTGCGGCGTGTGCGCTGATCGCGGGCGGTGGTACCGGTCGAGCTCAAAGTTGCGGTCTCGGTCGAATTGGCGAGATGACCGGAGTGACCCGAGGTCCCGATCGCGGTCGATGTCAGCCGCCGCGCCGGGGGGCCGGGGCGGCGACGGCGGCGGCGAGTGCACCACGCGCGGCGGCCGGCCGGCGGCGCCCGGCACGTGTCCCTCCAGGCCCGGGACGTCGCCAAAGTTGAGCTGGCGTTTGTGGTCGACAGACGCGGGGGGCGAGTGGACAACCTTGGGATGCCCTGAGGGGGGCCTGGGCGGTGACGCGGACTGTGGGATGGCGAGTGTCTCCTCGTTCGTCTCCTCGGGCGGTGCGGAGACGAGCGGCGAGGAGGCTTCGGGCTCGATGGGCATGGGCGGCGGCTGCGGGGGTTCGAAATCTTCGAGCCCGTCGTCCAGCGCGCGGTCGAATCGCCCACCCTCGAAGTCCTCGCGCGGCATGCCGGGCTCGGGCTCGGTGCCGGTGAGGGGCCGTGGGGGCGCGGGCGGGGAGTTCATCACGCGCCCGCCGCCGCTCGGTCCGCTCGGCTTCATCAACACGACGTCGCCGGTCACCTCTGAATGCGCGTAGTCGTCGAAGTCTTCGTCGTTCATCGCCGCCATCTGAGCCTCCTTCAGCGCCAACACCCGGCGTTCCTCCTCGATCGTCTCCTGGATCCGCCGCTCGATCTTCGCCTCCTCGATCGCCTCCTCCAGCGCGCGGATGCGTTCCTGCTCCTTCTTGATCCGCACCTGCTCATCCAGGTCCTTGATCAGCTGCAACCGCTTAACCTCCGCCATAGACAGCTCCGCCTCGGTGTGCCGCGCGCCAGTCACCTTGACCTGGGCGCCGGGCGCGCCCGTTGCGACCTCGCCGCCGAGGTAGAAGGACGACGGGCCGCCGCCCGCGCGACGAAACGGTGACGAGTACTCCCCCGCGCCGGGGTTCACGCCGCGTCGCGGGACGCCGAGCATGGGCGCCCTGTCGTCTCCGCCGGGATACCCGACAGCCTCCGCGATCCGTCCCGGAGAAAGCGAGGCTTCGAACCCACCGTGCGATCGCGCCGCCGCGGCGTTGGCGGGCGAGCGGATGTCGACACCCTTGAGCTCCGCGATGAGAACCCCGGCGTCGTCGACGAGCGGTTCGCCGCCGCCGCCGCGTTTACCCCACCTGTCGTAGTGCGACACTCGGCCAATCTCCGCTTTTTCTCGAGCGTCGTCGACTTCCTTCATCAAACGCACGCGCTCCTTCTTTAAGCGAACCTGCTCGTCGAGCTCGGCGCGTAGCGCGTCGCGCTTCTCCTGCTTGATACGCGCCTCCGCGGCGGCGCGCGGGTCCCGTGAGAACTCCACGGGATCGACACCGGCGACGGAGAATGAAACCGGGCCGTTCACCCGCCGCGTGTGCGCTCTGCGATCGTTGAAGTAGTCGGGGTTCTCCGGGAGGTGCCCGGGGAAGGCGCCTGGTGAGGGCGCGGCGGGACGCGCGTGGTCCGCGGCGGCGGCGGCGGCGACCGCGTGCGACGGCGCGAGGGTTTCGGCACCGTGGACGAGCCGGGCGTACTCCGCCGCGTCGGCGTGATCTTCCTCGGAGAGCGCCCGCATCTTGGCGACGCCGCCCGCGGGTATGGTGTACCCGCCGACGGCATCGTCCCAGGACGGGTACGCGCGGACGCCTCCGTCGTCGGGGGATGCGTGGGCTCCCGGGAAGTGGCGGCGCTCGCCGGGTCCGCCTCCCAAGCCCGGGATCAGCGAAGGGTCGACGACGACGTGATTGGCGTGTGCCGCGGCGTTCGGGTAGGCTCCGGGTGGGAGCGGGCGGTGCTGTGGGAGCGGGCTGTTGGCCGATCGCTCGCGCTGGAGTACGTCGAGGTGATCCTTTTCGCGCTGCAAGAACGCGGTGTTGCGGTCGACCTCCTTGCCTGCGACGAAACGGAAGGGGGCGGGAGGTCAGGGTCGTAGGGGAGCGCGCATTGTCCGAGAATATTTTTGAGAATTTGAAAAATGGACGCACCGAGCTCCTCGAGGTACCGGCGCTCTCGCTCGGACTGCTCGTCCTCCTTGCTGGGCTTGCGGCCTCGGGCGGCGCCGCGGCCCCTGATGGGCACCGGCTTCGGGGGTTTGGTCCCCGGCTTGGCGAACATTCTGGAGCTCCACAAGTGTGAAGCGGCCTCCACGAAGAAAAGAGCTTGACATCTTAAAAAAATTGGGCACCTGCAACGGTCAACGGCGGAACTCGTGTGTTTGGCTCGCGGCGCTCTCCAGTCTGCCAGCGGCGAAGCGGGTGTTGAGAGAGTTCGGAGAATCAGCGACACGCCCTCGGATGACCCGCCACTTGTGAGGGCGCCGGGGGCGGGGGGACGTCGATCCGTGCGGGTCGGACGACGATTCCATGTCGCCCATCACCGCACTCGTCGCGCTGGACGGCACGTCGCTCCCGACGCACGCGGAATCGCGCGGGCTGCCCGCGCTCCTCGCGGACGTCGGCACGCAGCCGCTGCGGTGCGTGGCGTCGACGCCCGGCCACCTCGCGGTCGCGGTGTCGGGCGGGACCTACGTCCACGCGTTCTCCGCCGTGCCATCCGACGTGGTTCGCGCCGAGGATGCGATGCGCCGCGCGCGTGCGGATGCCGCCCGCGGGCCGGACCCGCGTGGACCTCACCGCACGGCATCGAGCGACCTGCGCGCGGCGTTCGGCAGCGGGGAATTCGGGGGCGTCGTCGACGGCACCCTCGGCTCGAGTACGTACGTCGATCGACACGGAGCGTCAAGCGGGGACGGAAGCCAGCTCTCGTTCCACGGCGCGTCGCCGGTCGTGAAGCTCATGTTCCTCCCCGGCGATGTGTCGCGTGAAGTACCGTGCGTCCTCGTGGCGGTGCAGGAGAACGGCGCGGTATCGGCGTGGTGTCGTGACCCATCCGCTGGATCTTCGCATAACCATCGGTGGATCGAGATGGCGGAACCGCGCGTGCCGGGCGGGCCGCCGGAGGTATCGCCGCCGCTGCGGGGATACCAGGTGGGGTCGCACGGCGCCGTCGTCGACGCCGCGCTCGCGGTGAGCGCCGGCGTGGAATCCAACGGCGGCGGGAAACGTTGCCAATGGGGCGGGTGCGTCGTCCGAGTCGCGATGATCGTCCGCGGATACAAACGCCGAGTCCACGATCCACGTGGCGGTCCACGTGGCAGCAGTCACAGGTGCCTCGTCATCCGGTCGATCTGGATGCCGTCGGTGGAATCCGTCGCCGCGGCGCAGCGCTCGCCATTCTCGTTCGTTCGAGAGACGGTTCCAGAGTCTGCCGACGGAGACAACTCGACGGGAGCTAGCGAGAAAGAGTTTCCTCCCTCGGATGACGGCGAGACGGTGGCGGAGTATCCAAACGCGGTCTCTTTGCTCGGCGCGGGAGGCGTCGATATGTACGTCGTGTGCGCGACGAGCGACGACGGGGTGGACCGTGGCGGCGGCCGTGTAGAGGCGTACAGGTGGGACACAGCCGAACGCGTATGCGTGGCGAGGGTCGACATCGCAGTCGCCGCTTCCGTCGCCGACGCCGCCGCCGCGGAAGTTCGCGTTCGTTCCCAATCGGGGAAACCTGAGAGCGAAGAAGGCGAGGACTCCGGCGGGTCCATCGCGGTGGCTCTGCACGGACCGAGCGACGAGTTGCTCGCGGTGACTCGACGCGGCGAGGTCATCGTGGCGTCGCCCCCGCTCTCTAAATGCCCCCTCGGGACGTATTCAAGCGGCGGGTCCTCCTCGTCGCGGAGTTCGATCCGCGAGCCAATCGCGTGGAGACACGTGGCGACTTTAGCGGGCTTCCGCGAGGAGTTCGGGGCGGGCGCGAGGCGGTGGAGCGGCGTGATGTCAGTCGCCGCGCGTGGCTCGTTCCTCCACCTCGCGTGGTGTCACGATTCCAAAAGTACAGCGCGAGTTACCGACGAGGACGCGGATCATTCGTTCCAGATGCCGCCCGGTACGTCCGCGGTCACCACGTACCACCTGACGACGGGCGCGGCGGTGGGAACCGCGCCGCTGCCGTCGCTCCCACCGGCGCGAGACTCGGTTCTTCGCAGGGAGGAGGACGTGGGTGACGATCACGCGCGTGGAAGGAAGGGGGATGAAGCCCGAGAAGGAAGCGGGAAGACGCGGGGCGGCGTCGTGACCATCGAGGCGGGCGGTGGGAGCGCCCCGGACGTGCTCGTGTGCGCCGTGGAGACGGGTGGAAGCAGCGGGATGTATCGACTGGCCACGCGCGTCCCACCCGCGCTCGCGGCGTCCATCGCCACGCAGCTTCCGGACGGTTCTGGACGAGTTCCGGACGATTCCGCGGAGGTTCGGCGAAGGCACCAGACGCTGACGGCGCTGGCGGATGAGTGCGCTTCGTGGGGTGGATCAGCCGACGGCGCGTGTCGCGTCGCGTCGCTGGCGATCGCGGAGCTCGAGGCGTCCGCCGCCGCCAGGGGCGTCGCGTTGATCGATGATGATTCGGGGTCAAACCTAGGGGTCAAACCGGGCGGATCGCTTCGCGCGGCGCTCTTGTTGCGGGAGAAGGACTCCCCGATCGCCGACGTCGACTCCTGGCGATCCGCGGCGGTGAAGTGCGTGGAATTCGCAAAGGCGTCGTCGTCTACGTTCGAAGGGTACTCGCCCGCGGACGTCCGCGTCATCGAAGGCGCCCTTCGCGCCGACGACGACGACGTCCAATCGCCGAATACAAACACCCCGTCTTCAGAGGCGGAGGAGGTATCGGAGAGTAAATGGAAACGGCTGGGCACCCCCGGGATGGCCAGGCGCGTGGACCCGGAAGAGGTGGAGGACATGACGTGGTACGCCCTGGACGATGAGCTGCCGGTGTACGCGGATCTGCGCGTCGGCGCGGCGGTGTTGGCGAGCGCAGAGGCGGCGGCGCGGGCTGACCAATCCACCGAAGAATTCCACCGCAAGTGCGTCAACGCGTTACACCTCGCGGCGAAGGCTGCGAGAAAACGCGATGAACCCACCGCCGCGCTGAGTACGGGGCGCATGTTCGATAACCACGCGACGGAGACGGTCGCGGACCTCAGCGACGCGAGCTTCGACGGGCAGACGCCCGTACGCGCCGGCGACGAGTTCGACGTCGCTTTCCGGCGTTCGATCGACTTCATCGTATCCGCGACGGTCCGAGCCGAAGATGAAAACTCACTCGGCGTCGACGGAGTATCAGACGGCATCTTCGAATCCGTGTGCGCTAACTTACACACGTGCTGGCCGCGCGCGCTTCCCAGCTTCGTGCGCGCGCACGCGCTGGCCACGCGGAATGAAGTCACCGCGCTGGCCGCCAGGGCGCTGCGGTCTTCAAGCGGGGCGCCAACGAAGATGGAGCTGAGAGACGGGATGGAGGGCGGGATATCTCGCGTCGCGCGAGCGTGCCTGCTGCACCTCGCGGGGCACTCGCGCGCCGCGGCGTGGATGCTGTTGACCAAGGTGCGATGCGTGAACGATCCGGAGGCGGCGTTGACCGAGATGCTGCATCGTATCGAGCGCAACGACATGAAAGCCGCCGCGATTGCAAACGCCGACGCCGTCGCTCCTCGACATTCCTCCGAGGAGGACGACTCGTCGGAATCGTCCTCCGACGACGGTGACGAAGGCCCGCCGCCCATGTCCGCGCGCGCCGCCGCCGCGTTCGGCGACCGTCTCCTCCCCGGGAAGGTCGGAAGCGGCGCCAAGAACCCTGCGCTCGTCGGTGACATGCTAAGCGCTGAAGTCGCCGCGTCGACCACGCCGCTGGGCTGGCGGTTAGCCACCGAACTCCTCCGATCGTGCGCACACTCCACGCGCGTGTCCTCCAGCGGCGCCACCGCGGATGTCTTCGACGTCATGCGCGCGGCGTTCACCGCGCACGCCGGCGACGCGAGTTCGTGGAGCAGGAGTCGCATGAAGCTCGACAGGGAGAACGGTTTCTGCGCCGCCGAGGACGCGACTAGTTTATTTTTATCGGCGGCGAACGTGCTCAGCTTGGTGTGGAGCGGCGACGCCTCTCGCGCCGCGGAGGAGTCGTTTGCACGTAACACGACGAAGGATGACATCGACTCCGAGGATTTCAGTGTAGACGCGGCGAGTAAGGTGGTGGAGTTCGAGTGGGAGAATAGGGTGGACGCGTTGCAGAGGTTGGCGGCGGCGGCGTCGAAACGGCTTCGGGCGCTTTGTTAGACTGGAGAGCGTCTTGAAATACGAATTAGATTTATTCGATCGTCCGATCGCTCACTCTTCGTGGCGTGTTGATACGGGTGGTGAGGGTCGGACCGATGTCGACGAGGCGCGGGTTGGTGAATAACCTGTGTCTGGGCGCGGGCGTGGGTGTGAACCTGTACGGGGCGTACTTCATGCTCGCGTTCCAGGGCCACCTGCCGCGCGATTACCTCCCGGGAAACTTGATGGGACGCGAGGAGAGAGGGGGCGCCGACGTTTCGTCGCGCGTTGGGGCGGGGGTTGGCGGTGATGGACCGGAGGTGGGCGTGGGTGGTGCGGACGGCGGGTCGGCGGATGCGAAAAACGCGACGCCCCCGCCCCCGAAGCGCGGATGGTGGGGCACGCGACGATCCCGCGACACAGATCGCCCGCCTGACGAGAAATTATAACGACTTTCTCTGCTGCTGATGAATCTGATGAAAAATAAATTACACGGCTTGATGATGATGTGAACGACATACAGGGACACGCACACTCGCACGATCGACGACTCGTCGATCACTCCCACAGAAGCCAGCTCGGCGACGCCTCCTTCACGCCGGCATCGCCGCTCGAATCGCGCCGGCTTTTAACCGCGTTGTTGGCGAACGTGTTGAGAGTCTTGGCGTCGGCTACTCCGTACTGCTTCGACACCAGCCTTCGCGCCTCGCCAACCGCGACGGCCCTGTTCTGCTTAGCCGCCTCCTGCATCTGGAGAATACGAAAGCGCTCCTCCTCGACGAGCCTCTCAGCCTCCGCGACGGCCTCGCTGTACGCGAGCTGCTCGGCGAGTCGCCGCGCCTCTTCCCGCTTGGACCGCGCCGTGACGGGTTCAAACTCGGCGATGTGAGCGAGTTCATCCTTCGCGAGACTAGCCGTCTTGCGGGCCTCGAATTCACGCGACGACGCCTCCTCCGCGGCAGCCTCCGCCTCGGCGAGCCGTGCGACGAGCTCCCACGCCTCCTCGCGTCGCGCGGCAGCCTTCGTCTCGCTCTCCTTGGCGACGGCGGCGGCGGCGGCTTTCGCGGCTGCGGCTTCCGCCTCAGCCTCCGCTTCACGCTCCGCTTCGACGTTCAAAACCTTCTTGGCGTAGGCGAGCGCCTCCTTCTTCAGCGCCTTGGCGCGTGCATCGGACTGCGCCGATAGGTTCGTCGCCATGTCAGCCCGCAGCTTGAGCATGTCAGCCTTGTCGGATTCCTTATCGAGCCTGTCGTCGGCCCAAAGTTTGCGAGTCAGCGCGTGTTCAAACGCGGCTCGAGCCTGTGATAAAACACAAAGTTAGTATGGGCAAACAGTCAGAGAACATAAAACACTCTCACCGTGATGGCAGCCGCTTGGACCCGAATGTTGGTCTCCACCGCGGTTTCGCGTCGTTCCTCGACGGACCGAACCTCGGTCTTCTTGGCGGACGCCGCGGCCATGGCGTCGCGGAAGTTCTGGCGCGCCTTGGCGAGCTGATCGCGGGCGGCGGCGAGTTGCACGTCGGCGCCCTCAGCCTTCTTCGTGGCGTCCGCCTTTTCTTCGTCTGCGTTTTCGGCGCGGAGGATGGCGTCCTCGGTGCGCGTCAAGACGTCTGCTTGTTCAGCCCTGGCGCGGTTCAGCGCGTTCTTGGACTGGTCGAGCTCGCGCTGCCACGCGGCGAGCGCGGAGGACGCCTCGGCGACGCCGTCCGCGTCCTGAGCCTCCCGGCTGAGACGGAGCTCCTCGTTGCACTCGAGAACCTGTAATAGGAGTAAACAAAACACGACATCAGTCTAATCGCCCGTACGAGAGGTGATGAAATAAACGCACCATTCGAACCGCATCCTTGTGCCGCTCGTCCGACTCCATCAGCGCCGCATCCACGGTGTCCATCGACGCCGCGAGCCCATTCGCGGTGTCGATGGCGTTGAATGCGGCTTGGATCGCGATGTCCATGCGAACACGTCGGCGCTCGACGTTCGCGGTTGCCTCGTTGACGAAAGCCTCCGCTTTCTTGACCGCCTCCGACGCCGCTCGCATGCGTTCGCCGGCGGCGAGCTTAGCCTCCGTGGCCTTCAAAGCGTCCGTTTCATCCTTACGAGCGTCCCACGCGGATGACGAGTTGGTGTTGGTGGACTTGACGATGCGTTCGTTCTCAACTTGCGCGTGGGAGAGGCGCCTGGCGCACGCTTCCAATTCTTCCGCCGCGTCCTTTTGGATGGCGACGGCTTCCGCGCGTGGCGCGCGCGCGAGCTCAACCTGCGCGGCTGCTTCGTAGAGGTCGGCGGCGGCGCGCTGCGCGTGGAGGCGGGCTTCTTCTGCGGCGAACTCGACCTCGACGAGCCTTTCGCGCGTCGCTGGGGTTTCTTTTGGCCGTGCGATGACTTGGTTGACGAAAAAGACGTTGTCCTCGTCGGTGTCGGTGTCGTCGGTTTGAGAGGCGAGCGTGAGGATCTCTTCGTGTGGGTTCGGCTCGGCGAAGTGGGGCATGGGTGGTTCCTCGAAGGGATCGCACGCGGTGCCGCAGCTGAACGCCCTCGCGATGACCTGCGGGGTGGGCGATGGATCGTATCAGCGATGTGTGCGTGAGACGCGCGCGTGTACTGCGAGCCATCTTGCGCGTATAAAATTGAGGAACGTTGGGTGGTGGTGCCAAGTGGAAATTTCGGATAGACGGTGCGTGTTCGTTTTTAGGGCGCACCTTGCGCGATGCTCGGCGGGATGAGCCGCGGGGGCGGGCGACTGGACGCGCGATGGGCGCGATACGTAACATGGACGCCATCTCGGGTGGGTAGAACGCGACGCGTTGAGTGCTTCCAAGTCGTCGCGATGGTCTCGGTCATTTCGTCACGGCCAACAAAACGCTCGCAAACGAAATCGGAGATCCAACGGGCGGGAGAAAATATGTAGAAAATAGCCAAAATGGACACACATGTAAACAGTAACGATGACGCGGTAAATAACCAAAACAATAACCAAAAAACAGCATGAATGCAGTTACGAAACGCTAATCATAAATACGCGAGTCAACGCTCGCGATAAAAAAATCAGCGGTCCCGTCATGAACCGTGCCGATTCCGCCCCCCACTCCGCGCCCGCCCGCGCCCACTGACGACCCACGACGCTCGAGCCGCCATGGGTAGTTTGGTGCCCGACTACAACCCGGCCAGCCGGTACCGGCAGCACGCCAAGGTCTCCACGGTGCGTGTCCTCCCGCACGTATCGCGCCTCCCACCCGCGCCCGCGCGCCTCCCGTCCCCTTTTGGAACGAGAGAGATGATTCGCTATCATGCCGATTCTCGCGTCCCGGAACAATCGCTGACCGACGCGCGCTGACTCGACGTATCCCGCCCCTTAATTCACAGGATGAGGCGCTGCTGAACAAGGACCCGTACGCGCGCATGAGCGACAGCTACGGCGCCCACGCGGACCAGAAGCAGTACCCGCGCGGCACCCCATACAAGAAGAACCCCAACATAATCGACGCGTGGGATCCGGACGAGAAGCCCAAGGCGCGAGGCGAGGGCGCGCGCGTCTCCGACGTCTACGGCGCGCACTACAGGGACCCGACGTACAAGGCTCCGCGCGGCGGCGTCGCGCTCTCCGCGCACGGCATTCCCTCCGTGAACGACGACGACGATGACGCGGACCGCAACGCGGCATCCGCACGCAACACCGCCACGAGGACGCTCAAGCCCAAAGCCGGAAAAGGCATCGGCGGGCTCGACTATTACGGCGGGCACACCCAGGAGGAGTTCGGCAAGTACTTCACGAACGGCCAGGAGTTTGAAGGGTACTACCAAGGCCTCCACGCGGGGAAGAAGAACGCGTCGCAGTTCACGGGATCCGGCCTCAACGACAAAGATTTCGTCGATCCCTACGAGAACTACCGCGGCGGCGTACCTCGCCTGGACCAGAGGCCGTTGCCAAAGACGATGGACATGGGCGAAGGCGTGCTGGATCACATGGCGCCGCAGAGGCGCGCGCACTCCAAGCCGGTGACTGGGGAGCTCCGCAGGCATCAGACGCAGGAGCTGGAGCGACACCGCAGGCATCAGAGCACCATCAGAGGTATCAGCGATTTATCCATTCAGGAGTCCAACAGGCTCGGAGTGGGCAAGAAGGACCCGCGCGCGCGGCCCGACGACGCCCGACTGATCAAGTCCTTACTCCCCGAGGAGGAGGGCGGCGAGTACAAGATTGACCACAGCCTCCGCGCCAAGACTGAGCACAGCGGCCGGGATTTCGAATCGCACTTTTCCGGCGTCACATTCGCCCCCGACTCCAAGCACATCAACGACGGCATCTTCCAGGAGGGCCGGTTCAAAGAAGAGATCCGCGACGCCAAGTCCCACATGGGCTTCAAGGATGGCGTCTTACAGGCGGAGAAGGGCAACACCGACGACGGGATCTTCCAGGAGGGTGGCGAGACCCGACGCGGTTTGAAGCCCGGCATGTACGACAGGGAGGGACGCCGGCAGAAACCCGGCGAGCGCGGCGCCACGGAGAAGGGCCAGATCGGCCGCGGGTTCATCGCCAACGAATCCGCCACGAACGAGGGCATCTTCGACAAGAAACACGTCAACAAGTGGGCGGCGAAGAGGCACCAGAGCTCGCTCTCGGGCGCCGGGATGAAGCTCGATAACAGATTCACCGACGACGGCATCTTCGACGATCGGCACAAGATGCGCGGCGAGGCTGGCAAGTCGCAGCGATCCGCGATGGGCCGCGGGATCGGCGGCCTGATGGCGGACGAGTCCGCCACGGACGAGGGCATCTTCGACTCAAAGCACAAGAACAGATTCGCGGGCCGCTCGCAAGCCGGTAACCTTCAGGTTGGCAAAGGCGGGATGATGGCCAGCGGCGACGCGGTCAACGAGGGGATCTTCCGCGCCGGCCGGAAGACCCAGAACGCGGGTATGGACACCAGGTCCTCCCTTCGCAACTCCGAGCAGGGCATCGTCGGCGACGAGGGCGGCTCCCAGAACGACATGTTCAACGGCCCGAGGGGGCAAAAGAGCGAATACGAGCTCAAGGGCCGAGCGTCCTCCTTCCAAGCCGGCTTCATGCCCAAGCAGGCGAACGCCAACGACGGCATCTTCCGCGAAGGACGAACCACCAAGTTCGGCGGTAAGGACAACGATACCGGTCTCGGGCCCGGCATGGTCCCCACCGCGGAGAGGGCTGCCGATGGAATTTTCCAAGAAGGGCGGACCAACAGGTTCGCCGGTAAGGATAACGAAACCGGCCTCGGCCCCGGGATGATACCTCGGAAGGAGTGCGCCAGCGACGGCATATTCAGCGAGAACAGGCAGCTCGCGGGTGGATTCGCCGGTATGGACACCTACTCGCAGATTGGAAGCGACATGATGGCCAAGGAGGGGCACGATTTGCGCGAAGACTTCGCCTCTGCGTACTCTGAGGAGTTTGCGAATAAAGACACCGAGGACCACTTCGAAGCGGGTCTCATACCGCAGGTGCAGTGGAAGGGTGGCAGTGAAGCCAAGGCTGCGTTCGAGCGCAGGACGCAGCTCAAGAGCTACTACCAGGACTCCGCGGCGAAGACTGCGGAGGGAAAAAAGCTAAACTTTTACCAGCGAAGGGGCCAAAACGAGGAGGCGCCGGCGGCGGGTCTCGGCGGGGGTAGGTTCAGCCGGGGCGGCAACGCCGTCGCCCGCACCGCCGCCACCAACCCGAACAACTAAACGATTCAATGTTAAAAACAATCGGTACTTTATATCGAGAGTATC
>Ga0257106_1000775_pt1 | contig 17436 bp, 11 predicted proteins | sample LP_taG_3_FD_190177 | JGI IMG/M metagenome (GOLD analysis project Ga0257106, IMG submission 190177) | Marine microbial communities from Northeast Subartic Pacific Ocean, Canada - LP_J_2011_P26_10m | ecosystem: Environmental > Aquatic > Marine > Oceanic | place: Canada: Northeast Subartic Pacific...
GCCGACGCACCAGGAGCTCATCGTCCAACGAGGGCAACGGCGTTTTCCTCCTCCTGCTCATCAACGTCGCGCTCTTCGTCGCCGACCAGTGGCTGCACGTGGGATTCGTCAAATCGCTGTACCTCAATCACATGCACCCGCACTGGTGGCAATTCGTCACCAGCATCTTCTGCCACGCCAACTGGGCGCACCTCAGCGGCAACATCTTCTTCCTCTACGTCTTTGGCAAAATCGTCGAGGAGGAGGAGGGCGCGTTCGGCGTGTGGTTCTCGTACCTGTTCACGGGGGTCGGCGCGGGGCTCGCGAGCTACGTCATGCTGCCCAAAGCTGCGGGGGGCTTGCTCGGCGTGGGTGCGGCGGCGACGGTGTCCTTGGGCGCGTCCGGGGCGGTGTTCGGCCTGTTCGCCATAGGCGTGCTGACCAAGATCCGCGCCGACTTTCGTAAGCTCCTCGAGGCGGTCATCCTCGGGCAGTTCGTCGTGGAGAGGTTCCTGAGCGAAGCGCGGATGGCGGCGGCGGCCGGGGGGATAGGCGCGGGGGGCGTGAACCACGTGGCGCACCTGGCGGGGGCGCTCGTGGGTGTCGCGCTCATATGGACCCTGCAGAAGCTCCTGCCGCCGGAGTGAGTCGATAGATTTGGATTTATTTGACAAAAATAGAGAGACAAGACGGCGCCTCGATCGAGGCGCGGGGGCGATCCTCGCGCGTCACCCCACACAATTCTGGCCGTGCCAGTATCCCATATCGGTTAGGATCCCAACCCGGATTATTAGTTAGTACACCCCCGCGAGGGTGGCCACCGCGAAGACGATGAAGAGGAGACCGCCCGTGATGCCAACCTGCTTCTCGGAGATTTTCTCCGACAGGAGCGCCCCGCCGACGACGGCGATGAGCGTCGCCACGACGTGACCGACCGACGCACCCAACGCCACGCCGAGGGGGCTCTGCGCGGCGCCCAGCGCGATCGTGGCGAGCATGGACCGATCGCCCCACTCGGCGATGAACACCAGCGTGAACGTCTCCCAGAACCCCGCCAAAAAGCCCTGCTTCTTGTTGGCCCCCGCCTCGCTCTTACTCACCGCCTCCTGCGCGTCCGCGAGCTCGCCGTCCTCCTCGTCGCCGTCCTCGTCCACGTCGAGCGCCTCCTTGAGAGTACGCACGCCGAAGAACAGCAAGAGTCCCACCGCGAGGTACTCACCCACGGGCAGCGTCGTGGTCATCGCCGCCGGGATCTGCTGGAAGAATTTGCCAATGGCGACGGAGATGAAACTCATGAGCGAGAGCGCGCACACCGCGCCGGTGAGGACGGTGAAGCGGCCGAGCCTCATTGCGAGCAGCGCCGCGATGAAGAAGGTCTTATCGCCGAGCTCGCTGACGAAGATCAAGGCGAACGCGGCGGTGAATCCCGTCTTGGCGAGCGCCTGGTACGCAGCCTGGCCAACCACCGTGTTTTGGGTCAGGACGTACCCCGCCCACGCGAGGGCACCCAGGGCGACCGCGAGGACCGCCGCGGATTTGCCGCTCGCCTTCCTCGGGGCGGCGTCGTCCCCACCGTCCGTCCCGGGCGCGGAGATGCCAGCGGCCGCAGCCTCGGGCGCCCGCGTGACCTTCCGGCGCGCCAGACCCGCGGACCGCCCGCGCGGCACCGCACTCGGCAACCCTGCGCCAACTCCTCCCAGCGGTCCAACGGAGATTCGGTTTGGAACCGCGTGCCGCGCGCGCCGGTCGCCGGTCGCGGCGACCAGGGCGACTGAGGCGCGATGAGCGCTCGTACGCGTGGTTATGCGCGAGACGCATCCGCGCGCAGACAGCGCCGCGGTCGATGTCATCACCCCCACCGCCATCTTGTCCCACCTGTCCTACTAAGTCGAATGCCGTGCCGTGCACGTGTAAGTTGCAGAGTGAGCCGGATGTGTGCTCCAACCGCGGCGCTCACCGATGAATTTCTTCCGGTTTCCGCTCGAGCGTCGACCCTATCCGATGTGTGGGAACGAGCTGAAGCGTGTTACCCTCGGTATCGTCTCGGGACGCCTCACTGCGGCTCGCACTGCGCTCCTCTCGTTGGTCGTGTCACAGACTTGATAGATAAGGATCCTCGGCTCTGATTGGCCATCCAAAAAGTGCTCGAGTCTAATACGTATTAGCTAGAGATCTCTCCAACCAAAGTACATACAAAATACACACAAAAATGTCTCGAATGCAACGTGTATTCGCCTATTTGTATTTGCAGATCCGTATGTGTACCAGTTACAGATCATATTTTGCAAAGTTTCTCGGAAGAGCAATTTTTGCCTCGGAAAAGCCACCCGTCGCTGTCTCTTTTCACCGAGTGCCAAAGGGGCGAGCGCGCCCGGTGTGGCGCGGCGGACCATGGGACGACGCGGGGATCACACGAACGGAACATCGCGCGGCGAAGGCGACCACGCGGGCGCCGACGTGGAGCTCGGGGAGATCATCGTCGAGCCGACGACGAACGGGGAAAAAACCACGAGGGTCGAACCAGCGGACGAGGGAAAAGAAGCCACCGGGGAGGAGGACGACGGCGAGGAGCGCTTCTGCCGCATCTGCCTGGAGCCGATATCGCTCAGCGACGGCAAGTCCGTACTACTCGGGTGCGCGTGCAAGTCCGGATACATGCACAAGTCGTGCGCGTGGGACTACGTCGAGGTGAAGAGGACCAAGCCGGTCACCTGCGAGGTTTGCCTGGAAGATATGAGTGGACTCGACGGCATAGCCGAGCTTCAGGGAGAGGAAAGCAGGGCGATGCTGCGCGCGAGGGCGGCGCTGTTGCGCGTCAACGGCGAAAACCCGAGGGATCACGACGGCGAGGCGGACCCAACGTTCGACGATACCGACCCCAGGGAGGGCAGGATATGCTGGGGGAGTCGTAACCCCTTGGTCTGGCTGGTTTGGCTCGTGACGAGACCCATTATCGGAGTGGTGTGGGTGAGTCTCCCAGCGCGTATCCGACCCCCCGCTCGCTCCCACCACTCGGCGAGTACCGCACTGACACGGCACTCGCCGCATTTCCCCCGATACTCCTTTCCGCAGCTATTCAATCACTTGCCAGTGGCGGCCGTACACTGGTTATTTATCGTCACGATTTTAACGTTTTGGGCAGCCGTCCTGTGGATGATGTATGACAGCTACGACAGCTCCTTCTCTTCTACAGGCTGACGGTGATCTTCGTGATTTCCGTGACGCTCCTCGGGTTGTACGGGTTCCCGGGCGCGTGGGATCGGGCCGGCAGTGGACGGTACCCAGGAAGCGGTCACGGGGGTAACCACACGGCGGGCGGGGGCGGCCGTCGAGGGTATCCCGGCTGAGGGTCCGCGGGTTGACGACGCCGTACACACGCGGACAGACACACGACGCCACCTAAAATGGAGTTTTCCAATGGTTTGCACTTGAACTGCCTATCCACTGTTTAGTTTTTCCCGACTCGCCCCTTCCTTTCGTGAAGATGAAGTGTTCGAGCTTCGTTCATCCATCGAAACAAGGGACGAGTCGGGAAATTCGAGGTTCAAGTGCAAACCACAATCTCGAGGTGGCGTTTTAGTTGTTCTTCGTTCGACGTGACCCTCGTCTTCGTGTAACAATCTTTCATACGTCTACGCCGCGCCGACCATGGTCCCCCTCGCCGCCTTCCTCGGCGCCATCTTCCCCGCAGCCTTCGCCTTTCTCTTCTTCGAAGCCTCCCTCTTCGACTTGACCGCGTCTTTCCGTTTGGAATCCTTCGCCGCCTGAAGCCGCTCGCGGGTGGCGGACTTACCGATGAGCCCGGGCGCCTCCTTCAGCCCGAACGCGCTCGCGACGTGACCGAGGTGTAACCGCTTGACGTGAAAGATGTGCTTCATGTCGCTCGGGAACGTGGCGTACGACCGAACGTACGACCTGAACGCATCCTTGGCGAGCGTGAGCAGCTCCTTATCTCCCGACGTCTCGGCGTGAAGTTTCCGTTGTAGCTTCTGCGCCGCGGGGTGCATGTGTGGGTTACGCTCAAAGTCCCCGCCCCCGCCGCCGCCGCCCCCGCCGTCCAACACGTCCAGCATCGCGGGTACCGACGCCGCGCAGAAGTTAACCCCCAGGTCGCCCAGCACGGTGGCGTACTCAACCTCCCGGGGTTGGAGGAATAAAACCGCCTCGCCCTCCGCTCCGAGTCGCGCGGTGCGGCCCACCCTGTGAACGTACGTGGTCGGGTCCGACGGAGGGTCCACCTGGACCGTGGCCCCGACACCCGAGAAGTCCAGGCCGCGGGCACCGACGTCGGTGCACAGGAGCACGCCCGCGGTGGCCTTGCTGAAGCCCTGGTAGACGGCGCGGCGGTCGGTCTGGGAGAGGACGCCGTGCAGGCGAAACACCGAGTAGCCACCCGCGTTGATGTCACCTGCTCCGGCTCCTTTGCCATCCTTCGCCCTGCCACCCTGTGCGAGCCACGACAGTATTCTGTAGTGGAACTCCACGCTCTCGCACGAGGACAGGAACACCATGACCTTGGGCACCGCGCCCTGCATCCACCCCGCCAACAGCCCGGCTAGCGCGGCGAGCCTGCACTTAGCGGGCACCTCCACCGCGGTGTGCCTGAGCTGCTCGGGCATGCGCATGATCATCTGCTTGGCGTCGGCGAGCGCGAGTTCTTCCTGGGTTTTCGCCCCGTTCGCCATCGCATCCATCGCGCCGTTCATGCCGCCCTCGTTCGAAGAGGTACCCTTATTCGCATCGTATGACTCCGTGTTATTTTTCCAATCTTCCGAGACGTACTCTGGTTCCTCCGGATCCATCTCGATCGTCACCGGGTCCACCATCGCCAGATCCGCCAGCCTGCTCGTGCCCGCGGTCAATGTCGCGGACAGGAGCGCGGTGCACCTCGTGCCACGCTCCCCCGCGCCTTCCGTGCGGCGGTTAAGGTCGGCGAGGATGGCGTTGAGGTCCTCCTCGAATCCGACGTCTAGCATCCGGTCCGCCTCGTCCAGCACCAGCCACCGAAGTAGGTCAGCCCTGAACGCGGTGGTGCTCCGTAGGTGGTCCAACAGCCTACCGGGCGTCGCGACTAACACACTCACGCCCTTCCGTAGCCTCGCCTTTTCTTTTTGTTTGTTCTCCCCGCCCATCACCCCGCCGCACACCACCCAGTGGTAGCACTTGCCGAGCTTAGCGCACGTGTCGAGCACCTGCACCGCGAGCTCGCGCGTTGGGACCATGACGAGCGCCCTTGTTCCGTCCTCACGCGTGATCCTCGGCGTCATCGTCCCCAGCGCGGCGAGGATGGGGCACATGTACGCCAACGTCTTACCAGAGCCAGTCTCGGCGCGGATCAGCACGTCGTCGCCGCGGAGGATGTGCGGAACGCTCAACTGCTGCACCCGCGTCGGGTTCTTGTATCCCGTCTTTGGATCGCGGAGGTGAGCGACGAAGACATCGGGCAGGCCCGCGCCCTCCCACGTGCTCGGGTCCGCGCCGAAGACGCGCGCGTTCGCGGCGTCGCTGAGCCCGGCGTTGGCGAGCGCCGCGGGTACCACGCCGCCGTCCTCGTCGGGCTGCTTGATTGCTTTGTGCATGAGCGACGCCCAATCGTTCGGGTTGAACTCGTCGACGTCGTCGTCGTCTACGTCGTTGGCGGCGACCTCGAGGTCGTTGCCGCTCCCGCGAGCACCGCGGCCGCCTCTGCCTCCCCTGCCGCCCGCGGCGGCGGCGCCTCGGCCGCCTCGGCCGCCTCGGCCGCCCCTGCCACCGCCCGACTTGGCGCTCCCGGCCGCCGCCGCCGCCGCTCCGCGCTCGCCCGCGTCGACGTCGGCGGGCGCCCAGTCGGCGGGTTGCTCGCCGCGCCCGCCGCCGGACGCACCCACGCCGGGTCGGGCCCCGCGTCCACCGCGTCCACCGCCCCTGCCACCCGCGGGCTTACCCCGGGGCGCCGTCTTCGCCCCGGGGCCCACCATGTCGGCGCGCTTGCCCGCCCATCCGCGGTGCCGCCCCTTGCGCTCTGGCTTCATGACCACGCGTTTGCGCGGGTTACCTTTCCTGGACGGGCCGTCGAAGTCGCCGTCGTCCATGCCCGCGAGGTTCATCACGAAACCATCGTCATCGCCCATCGTGCCCGGTCAGAGGCCGCGTCGATGCGCGCGTCGCTCTGCGGCGCGCTGACGAAAAACGGAGTACCGGTAGAAAAAGGCACCTGACAGCGCGCGAGCCGAGACTCTACACACGAAAGATGTGGTGACGTCACAACGCTCAGTTCCTCACACCGACCCCGCGCATCGAAGCAGGACCGGACGAATGATGAACGCCATCGCCGCATCCACCGCATCCATCGCGCCGGTCGCGCCCGCCACCCGCGCTCCCACCCGCGCCACCGTCGTCGCCTCCGCGCACAAGGTGAGACCGGCGGATAAGAAAAAGAACGTCGTGTCCATCGGGCTCGCGATTGCCGCCGCGGTGTCCCTCAACCTCGCGCCCGCCGCGCTCGCGAACGTGAAGTACGCCAACGATTGCGATCCCATCTGTCACGTGCTCGACGACGGCGCGGCGAAGAGCGCCAAGATGGAGAAGGACATGAAAGAGGCGGGACCCGACATGGGCAGCCTCCTGGAGAAGCTCGCGGCGGAGCGCAAAGCGACGGAGGCCGCCGAGAAGGCCAAGAAGTAATCTTAGTGCTAGAGGACACTTCCCCGAGTAGAACCACCATAGAACGGTTGAAAACGCGAAAGCAGCGGCATTTTATCTTATACACGACACATGCACGGCTATTACTCACGCGGGCGCGTGCACGGGCCCACCGTCGCGCTTGAGTACCCGGCTCGACCCGTTACCTCGTCCCGGACGGAGCGCGTCTTCCAGGAAAGTTTGCATCGATTGCTCCATGTACATCCTGTCGGGCGCGCCGCGTGGCACGTGCCGCTCGTCACTGAACGGCATGAACACGTACCCGTCCCCGCTCCGTTTACCGACGTCTTCCAGCGCGGCGAGGTACGAGGTGGAGTGACGAAAGTGGACGTTCTCGTCGATGACCCCGTGCACCACGAGCACCCGACCCGCCACGTCAGCGCACCCGGAGAGCGCCGACGACTTCCGGTAACCGTCCGGGTTACTCTCCGGCGTTCCCATGTACCGCTCGGTGTAGTGCGCGTCGTACCACTCCCATCGAGCGACGGGTGCCCCGGCGACGGCGCACGTAAACACCTCGGGACGCCGCGAGAGCGCCAGCGCGGAGAGGAAACCCCCGTAACTCCACCCGAAAATTCCCACTCGACTTGGATCGACCAACCCTTCCCTCACCAGATACTCGACTCCGAGCGCCTGGTCCTCGATCTCGCACGCGCCGAGGTTACCCACGATGGCGCGCTCGAACAACTGACCGCGTCGCGCGCTGCCCCGGTTGTCCAGCTTGAGCACCACCATCCCGCGCGCGCGGTAGCTCTGCGCCCGGACGTCGGCGGTGAGATGCCACGAGTTTTGAACCGTCTGCGCGTGCGGGCCGCCGTAGACGCTCACGACACACGGGTACGGCGGCGGACCGTGCGTGTCGGCGTCGGGGATGTACATCGCACCGTGCAAGGTGGTGACGTCGTCCGCGGCGGTGATTTCGAACAGCGTCGGCGGCGTGAGTCGCATGAACCTCTGCGCCAGATCCTTGGAGTCCACAATTTCCTTAAAGTTAAAAATGGGAGTCGCGACGCTGCAGGACTCATCCGTGGGCGCGTGACTGGTTTCGTGAATCTCCACGGTGGGTGCCTGGTCCAACGAGCCGTGCACGCACACGTACCGCTCGCACCCATCGTCCATGGCGCACGTGTTCCACCCGTCTTTTCGCGTCAGACGCGTGATTGATAAGTCGCTTCCCCACAGGTTGGCGCGGTACAGGTGCCGTTGCGTGGGCCCGTCCGCGGCGCCCGTGAAGTAAACGAACCCCTTTGTTTCATCCACGCCGACGAGCTCATCCACCGACCAGTCACCGGACGACACCGCGCGCTTACACACCCCCGTGCGTCCACAGTGCACGTACAGGTGGAGGTGCCCTGTCCTCCAACTGCCCCACACGAAGTCGCCCTCTTTAACTTCACCGGATGGATCCGATACGGATGACGAAAGCTCCCGCGTCGTGCCCGGAGGCGCCAGGTTGACCCACGCGCACCCGGCGGGGGGGCGCTCGGTGAGAAGCGGGTCGGGGTCGACGCGCCGGCCCGTGCGTACGTCCAAGCGGACGAGCGATACGGACGATTGGTCGCGGCTCTGCACCTGCGCCAAGAGACGCTCGGAATCATCCGACCAACGGACCCTCGCGAGGTACTCCTCCGTGTCGCCCCTCGACCCACCCGGCCCGACGTCCACGTCCATCCACGTGATGCTAAAATCCGACGGGTTCTCCCGCGCGAAGTATCGATCCCGCCCGGTTTGAACCTCCTGCTTGAACCCGTGCCCCCAGGCGCCGAATATACCACCCGTTCGTTGCGGCGTTTCCCGTTTTCCCTCTTCACAATTTTCAGTCACGAGCGGCGAGACGTCGACGACTCCGAGCGTCACCCTCGCGTTGGTACCCCCCGCGAACGGGTACCTGTGCCGTTCCGTTCGCCCGCCGTCGGGGTGGTAGATCAGGTACTCGTCCACGGTGGACGCGTCGACGCGCGCGAACGCGATCTTGGTACCGCACGGGGACCACCAGAACCCTTCCGGCCGATCCATCTCCTCGGCGGCGATAAACTCGGAGAGGCCGTGCGACGTGCACTCGCGGCCGTACGCGCCGAATGTGACTCGCGCGGACGGTAGGTACCCCGCCTCGTCCCTGTCGGTATCCTCGTCCCGGCCGTCGCCATCCGACGGGTCACACGGCGCGATGCGTATCTCGCATTCACGAACGAAGGCGACCCATCTGCCATCCGGTGAGAGCCGAGCGTCGAGCACGGCGGCGCCGTTTTCACCCGAGTCCGCCACTAGGCGCGGGGCGACGGCCAGGTTCTTATTGGGGTTAAGAACCGAATCGGTGTCCATGCTGTGATCCGCCAGGATGTCTAGGACGTACGCGCCGTCGGACTGGGGTACCATCAGCCGTGGAGCTTCGCCGTGGGCCCTGCGTTTGGCCCATTCGAACCTGGTGACGCCCAGCCCGAGCTCTCGCGTGCGTTCGCGCCTTAGCTTCTCTTCGTGCGGCAGGGCGGCCTCGTCGGCGTAGTGTTCGCGCGCGGGGGTCGCGAGGAGCCGCTGACGCCCCGCGCGGACGTCGTACGCGTACAGGTTGCGCACCAGCGTGCCGTTCGGGGAGAAGAGGTTCCCGAGCAAGGACCCGTCGGGGGACCACTGGAAGCTGACGGGATGGAGGAACCCGGCTGCCGGGTAGCCGAAGATGTCCTCGATGAGGATGTCCGTCTCGCTCAGGCGCGATTTGGTCACCGGGCGGTAGGCGCCGTCGCCCCCGCGGCTCAGTCCGAGCACCCGGCGCTCCTCCACCGCGGCGATCTGTGTGGGGTGAACGAGGTCGGAAGGAAGGGAGGTGAGCGTCGTCGTTTCGGGTGGTTCGAGGAGCGAGATGTAGGAGCGCGTTCCGAGGCGGGGAAGGTTTGGGTGCGCGTCGCGTGGGACGTCGCATGTCGGGTCCGCGGAATTAACGACGGGATCTCACCGCGTCGCGCAACACCTCCGGCGTCATGACCTCGTCCGCGCTGACCATGACGCCGTCCACCCACCGCGCGCTCGCCAAGTAAGTTGAAGAGGTAGGCACCGTCCAAGAGAAATATCATTTGCGCGAGGCTCGTCCTCGCCGAAAGCTCGTCCGAGGACCCACGTCACTCCACTTTATCGGTCGCAGCCGAGATGACCTGTGTGACCGTGTCCCTCGCGTCGGCGACCCCCAAGGTCGCCCCCTCGCTCCGCCGCGCCGCGAACACCAGGCGCGGCGGCTCCGTCGTGGTTCGCGGCAAGAAGGCGGCGTTCTTCAAGGAGTTCGACGAGCAGTACCAGAAGGACAACGAGGTGAAGGAGAAGAAGGAGGACAGCGCCCTGATGGCGGGATTCCCCGGTCTCGCGAGTGAGTGTCCCGCGACGTGCCCGTCGAATCATGCGACGACGGACCCGACGACGCGGCCGTGATAACACCACGGCGCCGATGAAGCGGAAGATCTCCGTCCATCGGCATCTCGGGCGATGCCACGCGCCTTCTTCGCCCGACCGTCCCGAAGCCTTATCTATTTCCCGCGATGAGAGCCGGCGCCGACTCTCCTCTCCGTGACGAGACCCTGACCGAACCCCTTCCCTCACCCTTTCAACACAGAGGACATCGGCGATGACATTGCAACCTTCAACGTGCTCACCAAGGCGACCGGCCCGCTCAACGTCACCTGGAACGGCGTCGCCATGCTTCAGGTGCCCAAAGGGAAGACCAACCAGGAGTCAAACGCCATCGCCAAGACGGTGCTCATCCAGCGCAAGGAAGTCGTGCTGTCCGAGGTTGACCGCCTGTACCCGAAGATGAAGGGCAAGCCCAAGGACTACGTGATTCAGATGTTCGAGGATCCCATGGCGGACCCGGTGGACCTCTCCCAGGAGGCACCGAACGACGTGGAGACCGCACCCGCGGAGTTCAAGTTCCTCGAAAAGGGCAGGAGGTACCCGTATTAAATTATCAGTTGTGAAATATATCGAAGAACGCGTCTGCTCAACGCTCCTGCCACTGGGGAATGACGTCGAAGTCGCCGTACCGATTCTCCTTGATCCGCCGTTCGTACCGGCGCCGGTGTTCCACGTGTTCACTGCTCATGCCCGCGGGACGGACGTACGAAGGGTCGGACGCCGGGTCCATCCCCCGAACGGAAATTTCCTTCGACCCGTCGCGGCGACCCGCCCCGGGATTCTCCGAGTTTTCGTCGTTCTCAATCGGAAACGAATCGTCGTCCGGGACAACCCCGCCCCCGCCGCCGAACCCACCGTCCCTCGCCTCCTGCCGACGCTGATCGAACGACCGCTTCATCTGGCGCGAATCCTGCTCGGCGGCGGCGTACCGCTGTAGGTATTCCCGCCTGGCGATTTCACCCTCCGCGCGAACCTTCTCCCTGCTCGCCTCCACCGCGGAATCGGCGGCGGTCTTCTCGTAGTACCTCGCGGCATCCTCGGCGGTGGTGAGCGCGTGCGCCAGACCCTCGTTCTCCACGCGGACGTGCTCGTACCCGCGGTCGGCGTTGAGCTTAGCGGCTTTCAAGTTTTTAATCTCGGCGCTCTGGTTCTTGTAGTCGCGCATAGCCTGCTTGAGCGCATCCTCCAACTCTGCGGTTCGTTGGGTGTACGCCTTCTCCGCGCTCTCCGCGTTCGTCACGGAAATCTTGAGCGCCTTCTGCGTCCTGTCTCGGTCGAGCGACGCGCGGGTGAACTGTTCCCTGAGCTTGATCAGCTCCTCCTTGGCCTCCGTCGCCGCGAGCTTGTACGCCCTCTTCTTGGCGCGCTTACGCTCGAGCATCTCCGACAGCTGTGCCGCGTTCTCTGCGGCAGCCGCGGCGGTCGCGGCGTTGGCCTCGTACTGCGTGGCGCGCTTGGCGATCTCCGCGTTAGCCTCCACGGTCGCCAGCGCCTTAGCCTTGTGCATCTCCACTGTCGCGTCGGCGGAGATGGACTTTGAAATCGCGACAGCCTCCTCGAGCCTTCTGGCGAGTTCCTCCCCGCGACGCTTGTGCGCGCGTTTCTTGTCACGTTTACGTTCCAGAAGGTTCTGGACGAATCGAAGCTCAGCCTCAAGCTTGTTCCCGCGCCTGTCAGCCTCCGACGTCGCCGCGCGAAGCTCCGCGTCGTACCTTCGCTTTTGCTCCGCCTTTTCCGCGACGAGCCGGTTCACATCCGCCTCGAGCGACCCGAGGCGTTCAATCGCGGTTCTGGACCTCGCGAGCTCAACCTCCGCCTGCCGCAGCTTGGCCTCGCACTCCATGCGCCGGGACTCCGCCGCCTCGCGCAGCTGCCGCGCCTTCTCCTTCTCGATCTGTTCGAGCTGGCGCTCAGCCTCGATGTTCATGATGCGGCGCTGGAGCTCGAAGATTTCGTTGGGCGGCGCGGGGTTGTTCATCCCGAGCTTCGCCCGCGCTTCAGCCTCCTCGAGCTGACGCTTGAGGTGCTCAATCTCGCGGAGATGCCGCTCGATCTCCCGCCCGGCGTCGTGGTGCGCGTTCTCGTTCTGTCGCTTGAGTTCGTTGAGCTCGCGTTGCTTCTCGTCGAGCATCTTCTGCGTCGCGTCCTCCTCGGCTCTTCGCCGCGCCTCCGCCTCCTTCCTCGCGAGCTCCTCCGCCTCAGCCTTGAGCCGCGCCTTCTCAGCCTCCGACAGCGCATCCTCCATATCCTTGAGCGCGGCGAGGCGGGCAGCCTCCGCCGCGGCAGCCTCCGCGCGGGCGGCTTCGCTGTCCGCGTCAGCCGCATCCGCGCGGGCGGCGGCGTCGGCGGCGTCCGTCGAGCTCTGCGCTGCTCTGGCATCCGCGTCCTCGGCGGCGAGGCGGGCAGCCTCCGCCGCCTCGTCCGCGGCGTTCTTGGCAGCCTCCGCGTCCGCGAGCGAGTTCTCCAGCGACGCCTTCTCCGCCGCGGCAGCCGCGGCAGCCGCGGCGGCGGCATCTCGCGCGGCGGCGTGCTCATCCTTCTCGGCGGCGAGGCGTTTCTCCAGATCCGCCTTGTCAGCCTGCGACTGGTCGAGGTTCGTCTGGAGCTCGTCGCCGCGCGCCTCGGCGTTACCCGCGCGTCGCTCAAGCGCGGCGATGGCGTCCGCCGCTTTCCTCGCGGCCTCTTCCGCGTCAGCCCTGAGTTCAGCCTCGCTGGCCTCCTTGGCCAGCGCCAGTTCATCTTTTTGCTTCGCCAGCAGGGCGGCTCGTTCCTCCTCTTCGTTTAGTTTCTTCCGAACGTCCGCCAGATCCTTGCGGAGATCGTCCCGTTCCTGCGCCAACATCTTGGTCGCCGCGTCGCTGTCGGCCCCCGCCGCCTCCAACCCACTCCGCGCCCTGCGTTCCTCCTCGAGCTGGTCCTGGAGCTGCTTGATGTCGGCGGCGGCTCTGTCTTTAATGCCCTGGGCGTACTCGTCGGCGAGGGATTTCTCGCGTTCAGCCTGTTCCTTCAGCCGGGCCTCCTCCGACTCCGCCGCCTGTTTGGCATCCGCCAAAGCCTTCTCCTTGCTATCGCCGAGTTCCTTGAGCTCGTTCTCCAGCCCCTCCTTGACACGCTTTGCGGTCGCTTTGGCGGTGGCGAGCTGGAAATTAGCCTTGGCGCGGGTGTTTTCGAGTTCCTTCTTTGCATCTTCGCGGTCCTTCTTCGCCTGCTCCCGCGCCTCCGCGAGTTGCGTCTCCAGCCGATCCTTTTCATCCGCGGCGCGTTTAGCCTCAGCCTCCCTCGCCGTCTTCTCCCCGTCGAGCTCCTCGTTGATCGCCTTGACCCTACCGCGCAGTTCCCGTTCGTTGGACGCGGCGGCCCAGATGTTTATACACTTGTCGTTCATCACCCACATGGACCACCCCACGCGGCACATGTCCCGCACGCTGCCGCCCTGATCCGGTAAGATGAACACCGTGCTCTTGGTCCGCGCGTCCCACGCGACGACGAGGTGATCGAGCGACGCGCTCCACACGTGGTCGCCCATCGGCACCAAGCATGTCACCGCCTTGCTGTGCATCGAGTTGTCGTTCTTCACCGCGCCGGTATCGCGGGCAAAGACTCGGATGCGGCCATCTTCGTACCCGACCCACGTTTCGGTATCGTCCGGGTTTACGCACATGGCGGTGACCCCGCCTTTGCCCGGGCCGGTGAGAAACTTGCCGGACTTGCCGTCGATCGCAGAGTCGCCCTTCTCGTCTTTCCACGCGTACACCTTGCCGTCGGCGCCGCCCGACCACACCGCGGCTGGTTGATTGTTCTTCTCCTTGAAGACCACCAGCGCGGTGACCGCGCCGCCGTGGTGGGCGCTCGCCGCGTGTGGCTTGCCGTCGACGGTCCACACGCGCACGTGTTTATCCGCACCGCCCGTGACCACGAACGTGTTGATCTTTCCCACGATTTGCTTCACGCAGTTCACCCCCTTGGCGTGCGCGACGAAGCCCTTCACCTTGGCGACAGCCTTCTTGGGCTTGCCGTCGGCGCCGCGCACGGTGTACGCGGTGAGGTCGCCGCCCACGCCGCCGACCCACAGGTCGGTGCCGTTGACCAGGCACACCGCGGATGCCGGCTTATCCCTCGGGCGCTCGACGCATATGGAAGCCTTTCCGTCCGACGGGGACCACGACAGCACCGGCCCATCGGCGCTGCCCGTGTACACGACTCCGGCGCGGGGGCCCGAGATGCCGCACAGCGACGCGTTGGGTAGCTCGGCGACGTGCGCGACGTGGAGGTTGTCGTTGTCCGCCCTCGGCGCCATCGCGGGTATCCGAGGACGCCGTCGCGGATGCCCTGGATGCCCTCGGCGTGAGCGGACGCCGGTTGTGGAGGGGCGCAGCGAGGTGCCCACCTGAATCGTTGACTTGTGCCAACGGCCAAAATCGCCGATCGGAAAACGCTCGCGGAAAAACGCCCCATCCCAACACTTCGGGTGCACTCCATCTCCCACCCGCGCGTCGACCATGGTGGCGAAGAGCCCGATCGACGCCGCGCTGGACCGCGCGGGCGGCAGCTCGTACTACTACGCGCACGAGCGCAGGGACACCGACGACCTCGCGGCGCCCATGCCCCCAATCTTCGGCACGAAGATCGAGAATGGCGAGAATCTTCGCGAGATCAACGACGCCGCCGTAGTTCCCGGGTCGAGCCGCCTGTCCAGTAAGAGCGACTACTACTACGCACACGCGGTGTCCGATACGACGTCCATCTCCGAGCCACGCGCGCCGATGCCCCCGGGGCACGGCACGCTGCTCAAGACATCGCACCCCGCCAAACCCCGGGCGGAACCCGAGCCCATGAGGGAGTACTACTTCGAGGATGCCGACAGATCCAAGTTCATCGTCGTCACGTTCCCGCTACAGCGCGTCGGCGCCACGCACAAGAGGGGCGCGGCGGCGCGTCAACGCGCGAAAGTCGACGCGGAGCGCGCGTCCGCCGAGGGCCGGATCAGCAGCGAGGACCCAGACGCGCGCGGCGACGGCGTCTACGTGTCCTTCGGTGACAGAAACTCGCGAAGTTTCGAGGTTGAAGTTCGCGGCCACGTCGACGAGGAACACGACCCTGATAACCCGTACGAGCCCGAGCCGGTGGTGCGGCACTTGCGTTTCAGGTGCGAGCGGACGTTCGACGAGTTCGTCGCGGATAAAAGTGAGTGGAAGGTTTACAGGAACTCGATCAAGGTTCGGCTGTTCAAGAACCCGGAAGGCCCTAACAAGTACCGGGCCTGGAGACGGGTCCTCTGGTAACTCTTATTGACCGGCGAGCTTCTGGTTCATGATGTTAACACTTTTTGTCACAATCTCACAACCGACGAGCTACACGATCGCCCACCTACGCGCGGTTGGGAACGGCTGGGGAGCTATCGTCGTTGAGGGACTGCAGCCGCGAAAAGTTTGGCGACGATGTTTCGCTCCCGCTGACGCTGTCCCGCATCGCCGCCGCCTCCTCCGCCAGCCGCCTCCGTTCATCGACCAGCTCCCTCTTCTCCGCGTTCTCCCGCTCAGCCTCCTGCTTGTTGAACCCCACCGAGAAGTTGCTCCCGATCACCGTCACCGGCAGCGCGATCACCAGCACTCCCACCACCACCACCACCATGCCGAAAGTCTTACCAAGGATGGTGCTGGGGTTGACGTCACCGTAGCCCACCGTCGTCATGCTCACCCACGACCACCAGAAGGAGTGCATGATAGAGTTGTACGGCGATTGCTCGTACACCGTGACGCAGTTGGGGTTCTTCTTGTACGGGTACGTGCAGAGGAACCCCGCGCTGAGCTGGTTGGCGGCGACGGAGACCAAGGTGCAGTCGTTGCCCTCGCCGGCTTTGTAGGACGGCGACGCGCCCATCGCCGCGTTGGACGTGATGGACACCTGGCACCTGTACGCCACGGGCCTCTCCCAGAACTCCATCAGGTAGTTGTACCGCCCGCGTTCGATGAAGTACATCAGCGCCGAGGCGACGATGGTGACGACGGCGAGGATCATGAAGAGCATGTTCAGCGGCTTGAACGACTTTTGCATCGTCTCGGCGAAGAGCGACACGCTCCCTTTGGACATCTTCAGCAGCCGCAGCACGCGGATCATGCGGATGACGCGCAGCACCGACAGTCCCGGAACCTCCGTGTCCTCTCCGGTGACGCCGAAGATGACAATCTCGATCCAGAACGGGAGAATCGCGACGGCGTCGATGACGTTGAGGTAATTCTCAAAAAACGTCCTTCGCTCGGGGCACGCCCAGATTCGCACGGCGAGCTCGCACGTGAACACGCACACGCAGAACGCTTCGCTGATGAACCAGAACGAGTCTTTCGGCGTGTCCTCTCGGTACACCCCGTGCAGTGTGGCGACGCAGAAGGTGACCGTGGAGAAGAGGATCAGCGACGACATGAACGTGGCGATGAACGCGGCCGTCATGCTCGACGTGGGCTCCTCCAGCGTGTACCACACCTTCCCCTTGGCGTCGAGTTTGTTATACTCGTCCAGCGATAGTTCGAGATCCCCGCCGCCTTTCTTATCGTACATGGCCCGTAGGTCGAACGATCCGACCTTCATGCTCAGTTTCTTCATGCTCTGCTGGCCCAAATCCTTGATGCTCGCCATCGATGTCAATGACCTTGATTTCTTACGTTCGAGGGCAGCCTTCTTGCGCGCCGCCTTCTCCGCCTTCTTCAGCTTCTCCTGGATGAGCTTCTTTTTCACGTCCTCGATGGTGTCCAACATCTTGTTGTACATCTCGAAGTTCACGGTGATGACGTCCCCGTCCTTCACCTCGCCCGGGTCGAATCCCTCGAACGCCAACGATCCGCCCTCCATTTCCTTAACCCACACCGGGCCGTCGCGTAGGCACAGCCGAAACACGCGCGACGCCGCGCGTCTGCACTCCTTGTTCCTATCCAACAGTTCGAGCGTCTTCGGGAGCTCAACCTCGGTGAACTCCTCGGTGAACGCGCGCGTCAGGTCCGCGAAGGTTCCGTCCCACTCCTGTAAATAAAACACGACGTCAGTCTAGTTGCCCATACGTAAATAAAAATAAACTCACGAGATCGATTTCCTCATCCTTGCAGGCCAGCTTGATGGGCGTGAGCTTGTAGTCCATGCTCACCCGCCGCGTCATCGAATTCTCCTTGGCCAGTGACATCTGGCGAAACGTCAGGGACATGATCGCAGCTCGGAACCCTGAACCCCGCGGCCGGTCCTCAACGCGTGCGGCGCCTCCACCCGCGCGGAATCCAGCTGGAATTGCTGCCGCCCCAGTTTGGTTGATGAAAATCCGGCGGGTCACCCAAACGGTTCACTCGTCATTCCGGGCAAAAGTTTTCTAACCGGTGACGCTATGCCAAAGGGAAT
>Ga0257106_1000776_pt1 | contig 17421 bp, 17 predicted proteins | sample LP_taG_3_FD_190177 | JGI IMG/M metagenome (GOLD analysis project Ga0257106, IMG submission 190177) | Marine microbial communities from Northeast Subartic Pacific Ocean, Canada - LP_J_2011_P26_10m | ecosystem: Environmental > Aquatic > Marine > Oceanic | place: Canada: Northeast Subartic Pacific...
TCCCTATTTCGCTGTAGATAAAAACCATCCAGAATTTGCTGATTATCCTTATCCTTTTAACAGAGAATATTACATGATTATAAATGTTGCTGTTGGAGGTAAGTATGATGATTATTGGGTTGATAAAGATGCTTTTTGTACTGATAGCAAATGTTCTAATAAGGAAAAACCTGACAATCATAGGTTTCTAATAGATTGGATAGAGTATGAGCAACTGGACTAAAAGTTTACAATTGCAGTTATACATATATACTATTTCGACAATGAGTAAGTTAAATACACAACTAAGACGGGTTTCAGCAATTAGCTGAGTCTTTCTATTGTGAATTAGACCCAGCTTTAGCTGGGTTTTTTTTACTTTAAAAAAAGGTGATTATGAAAAATTTTATTTCTACACAGGATTGGTCAAAAAAAGAACTTCAAGATATCTTGGATTATGCAAAAGACCTTAAAACTAATAAATTTCAAGACACGTTGAAAAATAAGTCAGTTGCACTTTTATTTTTTAATCCCTCGATGAGAACAAGAACTAGTTTTGAGCTTGGAATTCAAGAGTTGGGCGGATATGCAGTTGTTCTTCACCCAGGCAAGGATGCTTGGCCAATAGAATTCAAACCTAATTCAGTAATGAATGATGATTCTGAGGAGCATATTATTGAGGTTGCTAAGGTTCTTTCAGAATATTGTGATCTTATTGCCGTAAGAGCATTTCCTAAATTTATTGATTTAGAAGAAGACCTTTCTGACAAAGTTATAAATGGCTTTGCAAAATATGCTTCAGTTCCAGTTGTTAATATGGAAACAATTACTCATCCATGTCAGGAATTGGCACATATTTTAACAATGCAGGAGCAATTAGGAGACCTTTCAGGTAAAGATTATCTATTAACTTGGACTTACCATCCAAAACCTTTAAATACTGCTGTTGCAAACTCTTCTTTGATGATTGCAAGTAAATTTGGCATGAATGTAAAACTTTTATGTCCAAGCCAAGATTATTTATTACATCAAAACTACCTAGATCAAGCTAAAGATAATTGTGATTCTAATGGTACTTCATTTGCAATAACTCATGATATTGAAGAGGGCTACAAAGGAGCTGATATTGTTTATGCAAAGAGCTGGGGTTCTCTTAATTACTATGGTAATCCAAGTGAAGAAAAAATTATTAGAGATAACTTTAAACACTTTATAGTTGATGAGAAAAAAATGGCATTAACTAATAATGCAAAATTTAGTCATTGCCTTCCATTAAGAAGAAATATAAAAGCAACAGATGCTGTCATGGATTCTGATTATTGTGTTGCTATTCAAGAAGCAGGCAATAGGATGCATGTTCAAAAATCACTACTTACAAAATTATTAAAGGAAAATTAAAATGAAAAAAATCGTTCTCGCATTCTCTGGAGGCTTAGACACTAGTTTTTGCGTTCCCTACCTTATTGAAAAAAACTATGAGGTGCATACCATTTTTGTAAATACTGGAGGCACATCTAAAAAAGAAGAAGATAAGATTACAAAAAGAGCAAATGAGCTCGGTGCTAAAAAGCATATAAATGTAAATGTTGATACTTCTTTATGGAATCAAATAATAAAGCCTTTAATATGGTCAGGATCCTTATATCAAGATAAATATCCAGCCCTATGTTCTGATAGATATTTAATTGTTTCAGAGGCAATAAAACTTTGTAAAAAACTTAATACAAAATATATATCTCATGGTTGTACAGGTATGGGAAATGATCAAGTTAGATTTGATTTATCTATTCAAGCATTTGGGAATTACAAAACCATAACCCCCATAAGAGAAATTCAAAATAAAGTTGATGATGTCAGGGGTTATGAGCAAAAGTATCTTGAAGAAAGAGGTTATAAAGTCTCTGGGCTGCACTCGACATACAGTATTAATGAAAATTTAATGGGTGCTACAGTATCCGGTTCCGAAATAGACGAATGGAAAGAGCCGTCAGAAGAAAGTTACATTTTATGCAGTACTCCAGATAAATACCCTTCTAAAACTAAAAAAGTAATTATTGATTTTGTTAAAGGAGAGGCTAAAAAGCTTGATGGTAAATCTATTAAAGGTCCTGAACTTCTGAGAGTGTTAAATAAGATGGGTGGAAAATATGGCATAGGAAGAGAGATTTTTGCCAGCGACACTATTATTGGGATTAAAGGCAGGTTTTTATTTGAATCACCGGGTATAACTATATTGCAATCAGCTCACAGAGCTCTTGAAGAGTCAGTTTTTACTGATAAGCAGAATTTCTTTAAACCAATTGTAGGTAAAAAGTGGGTTGAATTAGTTTACGGTGGATTTTATTTTGATCCTTTAACAAGAAATCTTGAGAACTTTCTTGAGGATATCCAACTTCCTGTAAATGGTAAGGTTACTATTCTTTTAAGTCCTGGCAAGGCAGAAGCTGTAGCAGTTGATGCCAAAAAAATATTAATTAGCAAAGAAGCTATCTATGCTCAGTCTGCATCATGGGGAGTTGAAGAGTCAGCAGGATTTATTAAGCTTTTAGGACAAAGTACTGCAACATGGACAGATATTAATAAGAAGTAGTATGAATAACAGCATTCAAAAAGATACGATTATTAAGCTTCTCAGTGGAATGAGTAGTGAGAAGGAAATAAGAAAATATCTTGATAGATTTTCATCAGATGATTTCAGATTTGCTGTTATAAAAGTTGGCGGTGCTGTAATTCAAAATGATTTAGATAATTTAGTATCTTCTTTAGCTTTTTTAAATGAAGTTGGCTTAAGACCTATCATTGTTCATGGAGGAGGGCCAAGACTATCTAATGAACTTGAAGAAAAAAACATAAAATTCTCATTTGAAGAGGGACAAAGAGTTACTTCTAAAGAAGTACTTGATGTTGCGATATCAATTTTTACAGAGGAAAATAATAAAATTACTTCTGCCCTGAAAAATAAGGGCATTAATGCAGTCCCATTAGTTAAAAATATTTTTGAATGCCATATAGCTAATAAGAAACTTGGATTTGTTGGTGAAGTTGTTAAGGCTCAATGTGAAGGTATTAAAGACATCATATCTAAAGGAGGAATACCGGTAATAGCTCCAATTGGTGAAACTGACAATGGGCAAATTGTAAATGTTAATGGCGATAAGGCGACCCTAGCTTTAGCCAAAGAAATAATTCCTGATAAAGTTATTTTTTTAAGTGAAATCGGTGGTATTTTTGATGGCTCTGACAAACTTATTTCTACTATTAATATTAAAGATGATTATGAAAGATTAATGAGCCAAGAATGGCTTCATTCAGGCATGAAACTAAAGCTTCAGCAAATTAAAATTTTATTAGATTCAATGCCAAGTAATAGCTCTGTTTCCATTACTAAGCCCTTGAATCTAAACAGAGAGTTATTTACAGATGCTGGCTTTGGTACGTTGGTTAAAGCTGGACATCAAATAGATAAATACAAAAAACTTGATAATAATAATCAACAAAATATTACATCCATTCTCGAGTCTGCCTTTCAAGGTAAATTAATTAATAATTATTTTAATAGTGAAAAAAAAGACTACTATATTAGTTCTTGCAATAGATCTTCGATAATTATTTCTTACGATCAGGATATTGCTTACATGGACAAGTTTGCTGTTATAGGTTCTGCAAGGGGGGAGGGGCTAGGAGCTGCTATGTGGAATAGAATGAAAGCTGACCATAAAAAAATGTTCTGGAGATCAAGGTCAACAAATACAATCAATAGTTTTTATAAAGATGTTTGCGATGGCTTTCAGAAATATGATGAATGGAATATTTTTTGGATTGGCATTAATGATCTAAAAGAACTTACTGGCTGCATTGAATACGCAGTAAGACAACCCGAAACAATTACTTATGAAAAATAAATTTAATATAGCTATGGTTGGAGGTAGGGGTTATGTGGGCCAAGAAATTATTGGTATTTTGAACAATCATCCCTTATTTATTCTATCTAAAGTTTTTTCAAGTTCTGCAGCTGGAAAATCTGTAAGTGAATATACAAAAGCAATTAATTTAAATTACTCTTTGCTTGAAGATTCTAATATAGATCTTGAGGGCATAGACTTAGTCATAATGGCATTACCAAATGATGATTCTTATAAATACATTAAATCAATTGATAAAAAATACCCCGATATAATTATCATAGATTTAAGTTCTGATCATAGATTTAATCCTGATTGGCAATATAGAGTGCCTGAAATTAGCAATCTACAAGCATCAAATAGAATAAGTAATCCAGGTTGTTACGCATCTGCAATGCAGTTCTCTCTAGAGCCTATTAAGGCATTAATTAAAGGAAAGGTTAGTTGTGTGGGTATATCAGGCTTTAGTGGAGCAGGAGCTTCTCCTAATGAGAAGAACGATCCAGAGAATCTTAAAGACAATATCATTCCTTATTCGCTATCCGGACATACTCATGAGCAGGAGGTTTCTTCATATTGTTATAAAGACTTATCTTTTAGCCCTCATGTAGGTAACTTTTTTAGAGGGATTCTGATAACTTCCCATATTGAGTTAAAAGATAAATACAGTAATGACAAAATAAGTTCGTTATTTAAAAATTATTATGAAAGCTCTAATCTTGTTAGTATTTCTGAACACATACCGATGATTAATAAGGTAATTAACTCACATAAAGTTTTTATTGGTGGCATTACTGTTGACGAGTCAGGTAAAAACTTAACAATATGCTGCGTCTTAGATAATTTATTAAAAGGAGCTGCTACTCAAGTTATACAGAACTTAAATTCAGCATGCGGCATAGACGAATTAACAGGAATTAACTATGAATAAAAAAATATGGAACACTAGTGGTGAAAAACAATCCAATGAGGTGGCTGCATTTCTAGCAGGCGAGGATATTGAATTAGATAAGTCTATTTTTATATATGATATTCAAGCCAGTATTGCTCACGTTAATAATCTCTTTTCCATTGGAATAATTAAAAAAGGAGAATCAACTAAAATAATTAAATCTTTAAAAGATCTAAAGAAAAAATTTCAGGAAGGCTCTTTTAAGTTAACTAATAAGTATGAAGACTGTCACTCAGCTATAGAGTTTTATCTAACAAAGGAATTGGGAGAACTTGGTAAAAAAGTACACACAGGAAGAAGCAGGAATGATCAGGTAATAGTTGCTATGAGATTATTTGCAAAACAAAACCTTATAAATTTTAAAATAGAAAATAAATTGGTAGCTAAAACCTTATTAAAGCTTGCTAAAAAGCATGAAAATTATCAAATGCCAGGCTACACTCATCTCCAAAGAGCAATGCCATCTTCATGGGGGCTTTGGTTCTCTTCTTATGCTGAATCCTTTATAGATAATATAGATCTTATAAATAGCACTATTGACTGGATAGATTCAAATCCGCTTGGGAGTGCTGCTGGTTATGGAGTGTCTCTTCCTTTAAATAGAAAGCAAGTTACTAAAGAACTGGGATTTAAGCGAATTCAATTGAACAGTCTTTATGTTCAAAATAGTAGAGGCAAATATGAGATGCAGATTTTAAATACACTTAAGCAGTCCATGTTAGATATAAGAAAATTTTCATGGGATATGAGCTTATTTCTATCTCAGGAGTTTGATTTAATAGAGATCGATAGTATTTATCAAACAGGATCTTCGATAATGCCAAACAAACATAACCCTGATGTTATTGAAATTTTAAGAGCAAATTATTCAATTGTTGCTGGGCAGTCAGCTGAACTAGAAAATCTTTTATCACTACCTAGTGGTTATCACAGAGATCTCCAATTAACAAAGAGAAGCTTAATAGCGAGCTTTGAAGTCACTTCTAAGTCCCTAAAGATATTACCTAAACTTATTAACTCTATCAAAATCAATAAATCTAAATCAGAAAGTTATATCGATGAAGAGATGAAAATGACAGATAAAGTTTATGGTTTAGTATCTAAAGGAGTGCCTTTTAGAGATGCCTATACTGAAATAAAAAATACTGACGATCTCTCGGATTTTTCAGACTCAGATTATGCAAATTCGTCAGAAGGGTCGCCTGGTAATTTAAATCTCAAGTTTTTAGAAAATAGACTTAAAAAACAAAAATAGTATTTATATGGCCTTAGAAAGAAGTATGAAGCTTCCTGCAAGATTTCAGCTCATTATAATGTGTTTTTTTGCAGTTGTTATTTGCTATATGGATAGAGTTAACATTTCTGTAACTATTCTTGAGATGGTTAAAGAATTTGGGCTCAATGAAAAACAAAAAGGGTGGGTTTTAAGTTCAGTCTACTTAGGCTATGTAATTTCAATGAGTATAGGTGGAATTCTAGCTGATAAATATGGTGGAAAAATTGTACTGGGATGGGGGTTATTGCTATGGTCAATTTTTACAATGTTAACGCCTTTTTTTGCTCATCACGGTTTCTTTTTTTTAATTTTAATAAGAGTTCTAATGGGCTTAGGTGAGGGTATTACCTTTCCTGCATGGCACTCAATGTATGCTAGATGGATTCCTTTTAAGGAAAGGACCAGAGCTATCGCAATAACCAATGCAGGGATTGCAACTGGAACTATAATTGCCCTTGTTGGAGCTGTAATTATTATGAATACTTATTCATGGGAATGGGTATTTTATTCTTTTGGAGCTATTGGGATAATCTGGTTTTTTGTCTGGAATAAATATGTTACATCTAATCCAGAGGATCATTTAACAATATCGAAAGAAGAACTTCACTTAATAAAAACAGAAGCACCAGCATCATCTAAGGCTGAAAAATTACCTTTTAAAAAGTTAGCTAGCAATCTTCCCTTTATAGCCATATGCGTAGCTTCATTTTGTAATGGCTGGGTACTTTTTTTCTTTATTTCATATCTTCCTAGCATCATTGAAGCAGATATCTCTATGGGAGGACTTGGAATTAGTGTTGACAGTAATATTTATATCTTATTAATTACAATACCTGCAATTGTTGGTGTTGTAACTTTAATACTTGGAGGGATTCTTGGAGATCACTTAATTAAAAAAGGCTACAAAGTTATTAATGTTAGAAAATCAGTTAATTCAATTGGATTTTTTGGATCTGCAATTCTTTTATTAATCATGTCAATGCAAGATACTCCTGCTGGATTAATTATTTGCTTATGCTTAGTTAATACATGCTCTGGAATTTGTGCTGGTGGGTTCAATGTAAATCAAGCAGATATAGGTCCAAAATATACAGGATCATTATTTGGTATTTCTGGTGCTATGGGTATTTTGGCCGCAATAATAAATCCTATTGTTGCTGGAATTATCTTAGATGAAACTAATTCGTATCTACTTTTATATTATATAAACTGCATCATTCTTCTCTTTGGCGGATTTTTCTATCTATTTTTTGCTAGCGCTGATAAACAATTTGAATAATTTCTCATTACAACATCAAAAAATTCTTAATATATTGATAGAAAGTCGTATGGAGTTATAATGATGGATGGAAACAAAATTAGAAATAGCAAAAAATTGGCTACCTAGATATACAGGCATGCCACTCGAAAAATTTGGTGATCATATACTGATTACAAATTTTAAAGATTACGTTACTAAGTTCGCTGATAGATTCTCTTCAGAAATATATGGAGAGGGTAGAGCTATGCAAGCAACAACAAATGATGACGGTTTAACAATTATTAATTATGGTATCGGGTCTCCTAATGCTGCAACAATTATGGATCTGCTAGTGGCTGTTAAGCCAAAAGGAGTTTTATTTTTGGGTAAATGTGGTGGCTTAAAAGGCTCTTCAGAAATTGGTAACTTTATCCTTCCTATAGGAGCAATTAGAGGTGATGGAACATCAAATGATTACTTTCCACCTGAAGTTCCAGCACTTCCGTCATTTAAACTTCATAAATTTGTTTCAGACATTATTATTGAGAAAGAGAGTGACTACAGAACAGGAGTTATTTTCACAACAAATAGAAGGGTATGGGAGCACGATAAGCCATTCTTAAAAAGACTAAAGAAAACAACTGCTATTGGTGTTGATATGGAAACTGCTACTGTTTTCTCTGTTGGGCACTACAATGAAATCGCAAGAGGTGCCTTGTTATTGGTTTCAGACGTTCCTTTAACTCCAGAGGGAGTTAAAACAGAAACCTCAGATAAAGAAGTAACCCAAAAATGGGTAGATCTTCATTTAGAAATTGGAATTAAGGCAATGACAGATATTGGTCAAAGTGGAGAAGAAATCAAGCATTTTAAATATTAAAACTTATTTAACTAGTTCCTGAAAGTAATCAAACACATCTTGCATCTTTCTGTCTCTTACGGTGGTCCATTCCTTAGTAGAAGAACTATTCAATAAATTTTTATTTTTATCAAATACCAATACTCTTGGTACTCCTTCTTCTTTAGCTACACCAAAATAGCTAATAAGATTCATATTTTTATCATATCGACCAACGTCTATATGAAGCACTTGATAGTGGTTATTCATAAATTTTTCTATTGAAGGAGTCTTTAATGTGCCAGATAAAATTCTGCAATCAGGACACCAATTGCCACCAAAAATAATAACGGGTTGCTTAAGATTATTAACAGCATCTTCAATAAAATCATTGACTTCGACTTCGCTATAAATAAGTCCATTATATGGAAGAGGAAGAGGTATCTTTAGAACATCTTCTGAAGAAATTTGTATATTCTTAGCATTAATCATTGTGCAAATTAAAAACAGGTATGAAATAGATAAATATTTAATTAAACTCTTAATCATGGATAATTTATTAAAAAGATATTGTGTAACTTGTCAGGGAGCATTGCAATAAAATAATGATTTGGCTAATTAGATTTTATTTATTTTTTATGGCAATAACTTATTTGCTAATTGGGGTATGGGCAATATTAGATCCTCTCCTTGGAGCATTAGATACTGGAATGCCTTCTTTTTTGGAAGCTGTTGGGCTTAATATTTCATCTGAAATTGGATACTCTGAAATAGCTGGCTTATATGGTGGTCTTAATCTTGGTATAGGTTTAATGTGTTTGATTGGAATTTTTAAATTTAATATTGGAGTTTTTGCCATAAAGTTTTTAACTTTTTTAACTGGCTCAATTGCTGCAGGTAGAATAATCTTTTCATTACTTCCCACAACTCCAGGGTTTTATAATTCTTTCTTTATTTTTGAAGTTTGTGCCTTATTAATAGGCCTAACTTTTTTATACTTTATAAAAAAATCAAATCAAATTACTTAAATTCAAAATATATCCTAAATAACCAGCTACAAATAAACATCCTATAAATTTTATAAAATTTATATTGAGCCGCGAATAAGAATAAGAAGCAGCAACAACGACAAACAAAATCGTAGCAATAATCATCACCAAGTAATCTCTTGAGAATATCGTTGAATGAAGGGTTGTATCTGAAAAGATACCAATGATGGGAACAACAAGTGCAATATTCATCACATTTGATCCAATAACATTACCAATAACCATGTCATTCTTATTCTTCATAATTGCAGAAATAGTAGCAGCCAATTCTGGAAGACTAGTGCCAATAGCTATAATTGTTAATCCAATTATGAGTTGAGGAACATTAAGCATAATTGCTATTTTTTCAGCATGTATAACAGCAAAATTAGATCCACCAATTAATGCTAAGAGACCTATAATCAAAAAGAATATTGTTAAACTGATCTTAAAATCAGAACTTCCAACAATTTCTTTTTCATCATCAGCTCCCCGACCAATATAGGTAACATATATAAATGCTAGAAATAAGCCTAAAAATATCCAACTTTCAGCACTAGTTATTTTTAAATCAACAAGGCTAATTCCAAGGATTATAGCTCCTAAAATAAAAGGAACAAATTGAATAAAAGGTGTCTTTGCTGGTCTTGTAGATAGCCCAATACAAGAAACACCAAATATTAAGGCAATATTTGAAATATTAGATCCAACAACAGTTCCCATTGCTAGTTCTTCGGTTCCATTTAGCACAGAAGATATACCAACAAAAATTTCTGGTGCAGACGTTCCTAAAGCAACAATAGTTAAACCTATTGTCAATTCACTTAATCCTAATTTCTTTGCAACTAATGATGAGTTATCTACAAATTTATCAGCACCCCATACGAGAACTGCTAAAGAAATTGCTAAACAAGTTAAGTGGTATAAAAACATAGCTTATTCTATCACTTAAAATTTTATTTTCTGTATGTGTTTAATCGCACAGCTTATAATAAATAATAAGCTATTAATTGAATATATATTCAATATATAATTGTGAAAAATTACATTAGGACATACAAATGGAAATCAATAATTTATTTAGCGTAAAGGGAAAAGTGGCGGTAGTAACTGGAGGTTCAAGGGGAATTGGCGAGATGATTACTGCTGGATTTCTTGCGAATGGAGCAAAAGTATATATATCAGCAAGAAAAGCACCAGCACTGATAGAAAAAGCCAAGGAACTTTCTGAACGTTATAACGCTGAATGTATAGCTATTCCGTGTGATTTGTCCACGATTGAAGGAATTGAGTCATTCACTAAAGTTATAGAAGAAAAAGAGGGCACTATTGATTTTTTAATTAATAATGCTGGGGCAGCTTGGGGAGAACCTTTTGAGAATTTTTCAGAAGCAGGATGGGATAAGGTTATGGATCTAAATGTTAAAAGTATGTTTTTTATGACTCAAAAAATGACACCTTTATTAAAACCAAATGCATCAAATGAAGATCCATCTAGAGTTATCAATATTGGCTCTATAGATGGTTTAAATGTTCCAATGTTCCCAACATTTTCTTACAGTACATCTAAAGCAGCTGTTCATCATTTAACTAGAGTTCTTAGTGCTCAACTTGTTTCACAAAATATTTTAGTAAACGCTATTGCCCCAGGACCTTATCCAAGCGCAATGTTAGGATCTGCTGTCCAAGGTGATTATTCTGAAATTGAAAAGAAGAATCCTAGAAAAAGAGTCGGAAGTCCAGAAGACATAGCTGGTTTGGTAATATTCTTATGTTCAAGAGCTGGAGCATATACAGTTGGAGAAACGATTACCTCTGATGGAGGAATAGTTAAGACCTCAGGCCACAACCTGGGATAGTTGATAGTTATTTCTTTGCGTCAATAAAGGCTTTTATTATCAAGTCTTTCATCCAAAGATGGCCTCCGTCACCTTCGTCACTTTTATGCCATATCAAGAAGTATTCCATTGATGGGAGCTTAGTAGGAAATTCTATAAAAGGTAAATTATGAGACTTGGCAAAGCTTCTGGTACCCATTAAAACAAGATCAGTTGCTCTTATAATTCCTGGAGCAATAAGGAAATGTTGGCATCTCAAAGCAACCTCTCTTCTGTAACCAATCTTATCTAGTTCTACATCTATTAGATGAAGGCCTCTTTTTCTGTTAGAAACATGTAAGTGTCTCTGCGCAAGAATATCATCTACTGATACTTCACTTATTTCAGTTAGAGGATGTCCTTCTCTATGTATAACAACAAAATCATCTTCAAATACTTTATAAGAATTAATTTCTTCTGATTCAGGTATTACAGGATCAACAACAAAATCTAAATTATTTGTAGCAAGTGCGTGAACTTGATCTGCTCTGCTGTATGCATAACTTCCCATAGAAATAAATGGAGCACTCTTATCTATCTCATTCATAATAAAAGGAAGAACTCTGATTTCAGAAATATCACCCAAGGAAAGTTTAAAATTTCTGTTTGATAGTTTATGTTCAAAAGTATCTGGCTCATTAACACTTGCCTGCATAAGAGATAAAGCATTTTGAATATCATTAATTATATTTTCAGTTTTTTGAGTTGGAACCATTCCTGATCCAGTTCTTATAAATAATTCATCCCCAAATCTTTCTCTTAATCTTGAAAGAGCATTACTTACCGCAGGCTGGGTAATACCAACTACTTCAGCTGCTTTGGTAAGGCTACCTTCGGTATATATAGCATTAAGAATTACAAATAAATTTAAATCAAAAGAACTAATTTTCATATACGCCTCATTAACATTAATAACGAACAATTGCTTTGCATTTTTAGATATAGATTTGTTATCAACATAAAGCTATTATATCTAAGAACACTAATCGCACTATTCACCACACTTATAATGGTAACAAATATAGCAATATAAAGGGAGATTTTTAAATGATAGCTGAACTAAGACCCGTCGCTCAAGATTTAATAGATAGAGTTAATGATTTTATTGAAAAAGAGGTAGCTCATAATGAAAGTCTTTATGAAGAGCAATCAAAAGATAAGAATGGTACATGGGTAGTTCCACCTATTATGGAAGAAATGAAGGTCAAAGCTAAGGCAGCTGGACTCTGGAATCTATTTTTACCTGAAAGCAAGAACGGCGCTGGCCTAACAAACTTTGAATATGCTCATTTAGCAGAAATAATGGGCGCATACGGCATTGCCTCTGAGGTTTTCAATTGCTCTGCTCCAGATACTGGAAACATGGAAGTGCTAGAAAGATATGGAAATGAGGAACATAAAGAGAAGTATTTAAAGCCTTTATTAAATGGGGAAATGCGCTCTGCATTTGCAATGACTGAGCCAGGTGTTGCCTCATCTGACGCAACTAACATTGCTTCTTCTGCAGTTCTTGATGGGGATGAATATGTTATAAATGGTGAAAAATGGTGGACCTCAGGAGCTGGGGATCCAAGATGTGAAATTCTTATTTTTATGTGTGTAACTAACCCAGACAATCATAGACATCAAAGACAGTCTCAAATCTTAGTACCAATGAATTCAGAAGGTATTGAAATACAAAAAATGATGCATGTATTTGGTTATGATGATGCGCCACACGGCCATGGTCATATTAAATTTACTAATGTAAGAGTACCAAAGGAGAATCTTTTATTAGGTGAAGGAAGAGGTTTTGAAATAGCACAGGGTAGATTAGGACCTGGCAGAATTCATCATTGTATGAGAGCCATAGGTTTAGCAGAAAGAGCATTAGAAATGATGTGTAGACATGGCATGGAGAAAGTTGCTTTTGGAAAACCTTTAGTTCAACTAGGTGGAAACATGGACCTTATTGCTAATTCAAGAATTGAAATCGATCAAGCAAGATTATTAACTTTAAAAGCTGCTCATATGATGGACACAGTAGGTAATAAAGTTGCTGCAAGTGAAATAGCACAAATTAAAGTAGTTGCACCAAATATATGTTGCGATATTTTAGATAGGGCTATTCAAATGCACGGTGGAGCAGGGGTATCACAAGTTTACCCACTTGCTGCCATGTATGCTCATATGAGAACTCTTAGACTTGCTGATGGTCCTGATGAAGTGCATAGAAGAGCTGTTGCAAGACAAGAACTTGGCAAATATATATCTCCATAAATTGTCAGATAAAAACTTAATATTTTATGATACTGAAACGACTGGAATTCTAAAAGATTTCAGTCAGATACTTCAGTGCGGCTCTGTTCTCACAGATGAAGAGCTAAATACGTTAGGTGAGCAAAATATAGGATGCGCTCCATTGCCATGGGTTATACCTCAGCCAATGGCAATGATAACTAATAAGAAGATTGATCTTTTTAATTCAAACGTATCTCATTATCAGATGATGAAGGACCTTCAAATGCAATGGAAGCAATGGTCTGCTCAAAAACCTGGAATTTTTATAACTTATAACGGACATGCTTTTGACGAAGAGATGGTCAGAAGGCAATTCTTTTGGAATCTATTAGAGCCATACACCACAAATACCAATGGAAATGGCAGATTGGATTTAATGTTAATGATTCATAACATAGCAGCCTTCTTTTCTGATGAAATATCCATGCCTTTATTTGAAGGAGGCCCAGGAATTAGTTATAAGCTTGAACATTTAGCTATAGAACACGGTATAGATGCTGGAGATGCTCATGACGCCATCGCTGACTGCAATTTAATGATAGAGATGTGTAGAATCATAAAAGAGAGGCTGCCTGAAGTTTTTCAATCTTTTGTAAATATCTCTACTAAACCTGGCGTAAAAGAATTACTTCATTCGGAAGATTTTTTAGCTCTTGGTGAAATACATAGAAGGCATACATTCAGATATCCAGTTGTAATGTGTGGAGCAGATGCAAGCAGGCCAAATGAAATAGTATTTTATGACCTTAGTTATGATCCTGATGATATTTTAGAATTAGACTTTACTGAGATTAATAAACTGGTTCAATCAAAAGGTAGAGATGGTCCTTTAAAGAAATATAAAATAAATAAAACGATACCCATATGCTCTCATAAGCATTTAAACAATGTAGATGCTTTTGATATCGAATTTTCAGAGTTACAAAGAAGAGCAGAGATAGTTAGATCTGATAAAGATTTTCAACAAAAAGTCTCTCAAGCTATGGAAGATAGAATGATGAGCTTCCCTGAATCTGATTATATAGAAGGCACAATTTATTCAGGTGGATTTCCTTCAAATAAAGACAAGGATTTAATGCAGCAATTTCATATGTCTGATGACCCGCTGCATTTAATAAAAATATCAAGAAACTTTGAAGATGAGAGGTTAAGACTTTTTGCTGAAAGAATCATATGTTATCAATATGCATCAGATATACCTGAAGATATTAGTAAAAGATATCGAGATTTAATCCATGAAAGAAATGGCACAGATGGTGCATGGGGCTCAATAGGTAAAGCATTATCACAGATTGATAAATTAATGGATGAAAGAACCGATGACGAGAGTCAAGAAATTCTAAAAGCAACAAAAGAAAAGATAGAGTCTATGAAGATTGGCTAACAATAAACCTATATTAAATAAAAAAGAAAAATGTATAATGCTTCTCTAAACCCTTTATCTAATGGGTTCTAGTAGATATAGACCCGTAGCTCAGTTTTGGTTAGAGCGCCGCATTGACATTGCGGAGGTCGATGGTTCGAGTCCATTCGGGTCTACCAGTTTAAATTAGCGCATCAATCTCAATAATCAACCGAACACAAAAATAAAGACAATGCTAAACTTCCTCCAATACTATTTTGATTAACTTTTATGTACCTTCAAGTATGCAAGTAATGTTTAGATCATTAAATATTTATAACTATGACAATAATTAAAGCAACCAACCTTGTTAAGACATATAAAGATTCAGAAGATTTAAATACATCTTTCAATGCAGTGGATGGAATATCTTTATCCATTAACGCAGGAGAAATTTATGGAATTTTAGGTCCTAATGGAGCAGGAAAAACTACAACGCTAGAAATGCTGGAGGGCCTAAAAGATATAGATGGAGGTACAGCTTTCATCAACTCAATAAATGTTAGCAATAATCCATATGAAGTTAAACAAATTATTGGAGTTCAACTTCAAGCAAATGAATATTTTGATAACATGACCTTATCCGAACTGCTCAATCTATTTAGTGCCTTATATAGCTCAAGAAACAATCCCAAAGACCTCCTCAAAAAAGTTAATCTAGAAGATAAAGCTAACGCTATGGCTAATGAACTTTCAGGAGGACAAAAGCAAAGATTTTCTATTGCCTGCGCACTCGTTAATAATCCATTAGTACTATTTTTAGATGAGCCTACCACAGGATTGGATCCGCAAGCTAAACGTAGCTTATGGGACTTGGTAATAGAGTTAAACAAGACTGGTATGACTATAGTGCTAACTACTCACAATATGGAAGAAGCTGAAACGCTTTGCCAAAGGATTGCTATTATGGATTTTGGCAAAATTATTGCTGAAGACACTCCTGAGAATTTAATTTTACAACATGCTCCGGTTAAAGAGAGGGTAGTCATGCACGGCAATATGGAAGATGTTTTTATTACTTTAACTGGCCATGGGCTGAGGGATTAAGATGTTAAATAAACCTCAAGCCTATTTAACTAAGGTATTTATTCAAATTTTTTTAAGGAATAAACAGTACATTGTTTTTAGCCTTATCTTACCTCTTCTAATTTTAGCAATAGTGGGACTTAATGATGGTGACAATGATCCTATAGAAATTGGTATAGTAAATAACTCCAAATCAAATTTATCACAGCAGTTTGTTGATCAATTAACCTCTAATAACTTATTTAATATTATTCAGGGTAGCGAGGAAACACTTCGAAATGAATTGGTTAACGGTGACTTGATGATTGTTCTCATAATTCCAAGTGCTATGGATGATAAAGTTAAGTCATCAAACATCAAGCTTCTAGTAGATAAATCCCAAACCCAATTTATTCAAACCATTGAGCCAATTCTCAATCAATCTCTTTTAAGTATTGAGCGAGAAATTACTGGAAGAGCCTCTATGTTTAACTTAGTAATTGAAGATGTGAAATCAAGAACTCTGAGTTACATTGATTTTTTGCTGCCAGGAATAATGGCCTTTATGCTTATGAACTTAAGTATTGCTGGAAGTGGTTTCAATGTTGTCGAATTTAGGAGAAGAGGTATTCTTAAACGTTTATTTGTAACTCCAATAAAGCCTATTGATTTTGTTTTAGCAATTGTTATAGCTCGAATGGTAATTGTTTTAGGTCAACTTAGTATTATCTTTGGTTTTGCATTGGCAATACTCGATGCAAATATAGTTGGCAGTGTTTTTAGTCTATATTTTGTAATAATGCTAAGTGTCCTTATGTTTTTAACTCTAGGTTTTTCAATTGGGAGTCTTGCAAAAACACAAGAAAGTGTCGGTGTATTGGCTACTATATTTATATACCCTCAGCTAGTTTTATCTGGAATTTTTTTCCCTATAGAGACTCTTCCTGAATATATACATCCATTTGCAGAGTTGTTGCCATTGAGTTTAGTAGCTGATGCAATGAGATCTATAGCCAATGACGGCCTAGAACTCATTGATATTTATGCCAACTTCATTGGTATAGGAATTTGGATAGTGATTGGAATGCTTATCTCAACAAAACTGTTTGTATGGAAAGAAGTAGCTGGTTAATGCCTAACCCCAAATCTTTATTTTTAAAGTTGATTGATATACGAATCTAATCTGTCTTTATTCATCACAAAAGAGGCTTTTTTAGCTTCGGCAGCTGATTTAACATTAGTAATATTAGACATATCGTTACCAACCCTAATAACACCAACCATAGCCATCATTGAGTGTGGTGTGCACTGATAGGCATAAACACCAGGAATATCAAACGTCACTGTGATATCTTTACTAAGATCACTGTTCCATGATTGAGCACCTGCTGGAATCATTCCTGCCATTGATGCTGAATTATGTGCAGCATCAGTAGATTCAAAAGTGACTGAATCTCCAACTGCTACATTGAGAACTGCTGGTTCAAAAACCATATAGCCTTCGGTACCTTGATTTAGCATTTTTACAGTATGTTCAGCACTATGAATACTAAAGTTTATTGTAAGAATTAATGTAAAAAGTAATTTTTTCATAAAAAAGTTCCTGTAAATATTATTAATGTTGTAACTATAGAAAGAAATA
>Ga0257106_1000778_pt1 | contig 17408 bp, 13 predicted proteins | sample LP_taG_3_FD_190177 | JGI IMG/M metagenome (GOLD analysis project Ga0257106, IMG submission 190177) | Marine microbial communities from Northeast Subartic Pacific Ocean, Canada - LP_J_2011_P26_10m | ecosystem: Environmental > Aquatic > Marine > Oceanic | place: Canada: Northeast Subartic Pacific...
AATTTGATCTTCGTGTTCATCGGCGTCGCCATCGGCGTCGTCGCACTCGTGATCGGTATGGTCGTTTACTGCCTTGCTGTCCGCAAGAGGAAGCGCTTGAAAGTTTCCGGGACAAAACAGGTCAAGGCCGAGATCTGAGGTCGCCGCGCGCGTGTGTCATTCTCTAGCTCGTTTGATATCTGAAGTAAATACCAAGCACGCGTGCCCGCGATGATCCCAACCTTCAGCTTCGAGGCGACGTGGTTCGGTGCGCGACCATCACGGCGGATGTTCTCTGGCTTGGACGCGACGTCCTCCATCTTCATCGTGACCTCCTTCTCCGCGGAGACGCAGTCGACCTCGACGAAGCGGTACATTAAATGTCAGTATCTCGCCTTGGCGTACCCCGGCGGCGCGGGTTTGTACTCCCCAAACACGCACAGTGTACCCGTGTGCATCGCCGCGGCGCCGAAGCAGTGCCACGCCGCGTGCAGCAACGGAAAGTCCGGCCACAACTCCTCGGCGGCGAAGAAAAAACCCGCCGCAGCCGCGCACCCGACATGCTTCGCGAACATCCCGTCCCTCCGTCCCACCGCCGACATTTTGTTCAAGCGTTTCGTCCTGTCCACGCATCCGCGGGATCCCCGGAAGAAAGCCACCTCCGACGCGAGGCAGTGCGCCGCGGACACCGCGAGCGGGAACTTCACCGCCGCGATGGCTGAGACATCCTTGACGAGCGCCGGCGCGGGTCGCATCCCGACCGAGTCCCCGAACGCGTCCGACGCCGCCACGGACGCGAGCGCTATGGCGGTGTAGTCAACCTGCCGGAGTTTGGTTCGTACGGCACGTTTGGACACGGGCGCGAGGTGGTACGCCACCGCGGCGACCCCGACGCCCACGAACGCCCATCCCAGTCTGCGCATCTTCGCGTGGTTCATCTGCGGGACGGAGTCGTCCACCTCGGTGCTGTGGAGCCCGAGGCCTCGGTCGCGCCAGTCGCGTTCGACGTGCCTCTGCTTCTCCGCCGCCGCGCGTCGGAGCAGGTCACGGCCGCACATGAAGAACGGCGCGGACGTGGCGACGTTGGCGCACCGTTCCAGGGCGTTGCTGTCGGCGACGCCGGTGCCGGGCTCGGACGCGACGAGGCCGATGAGTCGCCCCTTGACGGTCTTCTCGCGCGGGTCGAGGGCGATGGACGGGTCGGTGGCGGCGGGACGAGAGCGAAGCGAGAGCTGGAGGATCTCGTTGATCGGCGGGGCGACGACAGCCGCCCCGGAGATCCGCGCGTCGCGCCCCATCGCAGTGCGGGTTAACAACAATTTTTCAGGTTTTTGGTTCCTCGCCACGTCGGATAGCCAGTTGGCACGTACGCGTCTTCGCACGCGTCTCTCATGTCCGCCGCGACCGCGCTCGGCGCGTCCGTCGCCCGCGTGGGCGTCGCGAGGCCCCGCACGTCCCGCACGTCCCCACGCGCCGCGTCCGCGTCCGCGTCCCGTCGAGAGCGCGCCGTGGGTGCGCGCGGCGCGTTGTTGTCCGGATCCTCGACGGCGCACCCCGGCCTCGGCGTCCGCAGGGGCGCGACCGCGGCGATGCTCGGGCGCGCCGGTAGGATGACCGGTCGCGGCGCGCGCTCGGTGACCACCATGGGCCTGCCGATACCCATCATCGGCGGCCTGTTCTCCCCAGCCGTGATGTCCATCGTCTACGTCTTCGTGGCCATAAAATTCTTCCTCGGTTTCAACCGCACCAATTACAGTGGGGACAAGAAGGTCGTGATGACCGCGCTGTGGCCCGTCCTCGCGGCGACGAACCCGTCGTTCCGCGAGAACCTCCGACGCGCCACCATGGGATAGGTAAGATTAGATGGGGAGTATCATGACGCTCGATTAAGTAGCTAGTCGATTCTTTGAATTCACGTCGTTCAATCACGTGCTGCCAAACTCGGCGAGCCACTCCAGGTGTCGCTCGACGTCCTCCCTCGCCACGCTGGGTGATATCCGCTTGAGCGCCTCGTTCATGTCATCCATGGTGATGGGCGCCGCCACCTCCTCCTTGCTCATGGCGCGAATCTCCTCCGGGCGCTTGCCGACAATCTTACGCCGCATCCCGTTCATAGCCGCGTCGCGGCACACGTTGGTGATGTCGTCGCCCGAGTACCCCTCCGTTCGCGCAGCCAGGGTGTCAAAGTCCACGTCGTCGCTCACCTCCACCCCTCGCACGTTGATGTTCACCAGCGCGTTCCTCGCCTCCGCGTCCGGCAGCGGGATGTAGATCCTCTTCTCCAGTCGACGTCGCAACGCTTCGTCGATGTCCCACGGGAAGTTTGTCGCCGCGAGCACCATGACCTTCTTAGCGCCCTCGCCGTCGTCGCCCTCCTCGCCGCCGGCGCACCCGTCGATCTGCACCAGAAACTCCGACTTGACCCTGCGCGACGCCTCGTGCTCGCCACTGGCGCCGCGTGAGGTGCACAGGGAGTCGATCTCGTCGATGAAGATGGTGGACGGGGCGTGGTGACGCGCCAGGTCGAATAAGATGCGAACCATCCGTTCGCTCTCGCCCCTGTATTTCGACGCCAGCGTGGACGACGATATGTTGAAGAAGGTGGTGCCGCACTCGGTGGCGACAGCCTTGGCGAGCATCGTCTTACCGGTACCGGGCGGGCCGAACATCAGCACCCCTTTCCACGGCCGACGGATGCCCTTGAAGTACTCCGGCATCCACAGCGGCAGCACCACCGCCTCTTCCAGCAGTCGCTTGGCGTCCTGGAGACCCGCGATGTCGTCCCACCGCACCGACGGCGACGCGTCCAGTATATCCCGTTGAAGGTTCTCGGCGAGCGCGGCGTCGGGCCCGCCCGCGAACGGGTCCTCGCGTCCTCCATCCCCGCCCCGCGCCCTGCCGATCGCGGCCCTCGCGCCGCCGCCGCCCGAACGCGGATCGCGCCGCTTGCCGTACCCGGAGGATACGACTTGTTTCCTCCGCCCGGGTTTGGGTTCGGAAGCACCGGCCGATGGATCCCTTCGTGCCCACGCGGGGAGCCTGGAGTCGTCGCGCCGCGCACCTTTCGCGGGGGAGTCCCTCGGGGTCGGCGCGGACCACACGTCGGGATCGCGTTCGGGCGAGTGCGCGCGGTTCTCCTCGCGCCGGCCGCCGTTCCCGTTCCGCCACATGGCTTCCTCCTCGTCCCTGGACAGCGGGGGCGCGCGTCCGGGTGGGTGCCGGCCGCCGGCGTGCGCCGCCGCGCGCGTTTTCGACGGCGGGGGCGGGCCCTCCTGTACCGGCCCGGGGACGTTCGCGGCGACGTGCGGGACGAGCCCCCGCGCGCGCGCCGCGGCGGCGGAGCTCCCGGGTCGCGTCGAGAACATCCCTCGCTCCTTCTCCAGGTTGTCCACCGCGTCGAGCTCGTCGGTGAGCTGCCGCTGGACCGCGTGCCATCGACCCTTGCGGAACGGGTCCGCGCCGGCGTCGAGCTCTATGTTGTGAACATACCTGCGTTCGATACGGGACGGGCGGGGGCGGCGGGTGAGCTCGGGGCGGGACGAGGCGCCGCGTGTTGTGTTGGGCGCGGATTTGAAAATATTGGCGGGGCGGGGATCTTCGTCCGCGCGCGTACCTCGAGACCTGGGTGAGAACGCCCTGGTAGTAGACCCGCGCGGTGTCGTAGTCCCCGAGCACCGCGAACTCGCGCGCTATCTGCAGCTGGTCGGCCGCCGCGTTCAGGCCCACGAGCGCCATCTCGTCGCGGCGGCTTCTGTTGGGAGTTGGCCGAGAAAAAGGCACCCTTCAAACGTCAACAACGTTGACCATGGCGATCCCGACGAGAGGTGACTGCGTGTCGTACGAATGGAGACGGAATTGGCAATTGCAGAAAGTTTTCCTCTGGATCGTACCACGAACAGTGAACGATGACCGGTCGAAACCGTTTTTAACGGTCTTTTTAATTTAGAAATCCGCTAAGAGTCTTAACGACGTCGTCACCGCCCGCCTCCTCCCGCTCATCCTCACATTTTCTTCTTGTTCTTCACGTAGTTGTCCACGGTGTACCTCCCCGCGCCGAACGCCTGCAGCAGAATGAGCCCGCCACCGCACGCCAGGTTGGTCACGAAATGGCTCCTCGCGTGATCCGGCCGAAACGTCCTCGGCGCCCAGAACCTCCAGCACGTGACCGCCTCAGCGAACAGCGTGGCTGTCAACGCCCGCGCGCTGACCTCTTGCTTGTACCCGGCTGACAGCGGCAGCGCCAACAGAAACTCGAGCAGGAGCCAGTTGTTGTCGTGGCCGTCGTGGTATATCCCCTGGATGCGCTTGGGCGACGCGAAGAGCGCAAAGTCCCGCGCGACGACCCGTCTCATCTGATTCAACCCGACGAAGAAGTAGAGGCACGCCATCATGACCCGCGCGACGAGCAGCAGCGCCGACTTTCTCACCCCCGCGACGTCCTTCCTTCGCTTACCGTCGCCGTCCTCCATCGCCAGCGCCGCGAACGGATCCGTGCCCCCTTCCTTCACCTGGTCCTTCACCGAGTGCGCCACGAGCAGGCACGTGCAACCAAACAGAGCCAACTTCTTCATCACCAACTCGTTCAGCACCAGCCGCCCGGTGACGAAAATCTCAAAGAACAGACCGAGGCTGTCCAGCACGTCGTACGCGAGCACGAACAGCGAGCAACGCACGGGGTAGATGTTGTGGATCATCATCGTCGTGCACGTCACCACCGCGGCGGCGATCCACGGAAACCCAGACGGCGACACGACCTGTAAACAAAACACGGCGTCAGTCTAATTGCCCATATGTAAATAAAAATAAACTCACCTCGCCGCCGAGTGAATGCTGATTCAAACCCGGCTGGTTCAACCCGTACCGCTCCGCGTACTCCCAGTACTGGTACCTCCACACGTACTCGCTGTACTTGTCCGCGCACAGGTTGAAGTAGTACACGGCGATGAGAAACCTCGCGAGCAGGAACAGCTCGGGCGCCTGCTCCGCGTTTTTAATCGCGACGCCGATTTTGGCTCGAGCGTCCGCCGCCGTCGTCGACGAGCGGACGTCCCTCACCAGGCCCGATAGCTCCCTCCCCCGTGCCCGTACCCGTTCCTTGGTCTTCGCCCACCACCGCCGAGCGCCCTCCACCGCCTCTTCGCGAAGCTCCATCGCGAGCGGGCCGGTATCGGCGGCGTCCCGAGTCCCCCCGGGCCCCGACCGGGCCGACACGGTTCTCAACGCGCCGACGAGCCAGACGGTACACGACACGAGCGTGGACATGACGCTGACCGCGACGGTGCCACGGACGAAGGGGCCGTGGCGCTTGGGCGCGGGCGGGGCACCCGCGGCCTGCCTCGCCCTGTCGAACTTCTTAGCCGCGCGCACGCGGTCGCGCGCCTCCGCCTTTCGCGTGAATGCCTCGCGGCCATCCATCGGTCGCCGAAGCGCGTCTCCTCGGTCGTCGCCCTCCTTCGGGTCCAACCCCGGGCGCTTGATGACGCGCGGGGCTTCCCCGTCGGCGGATGCTCCGTCGGATTCGCCGACGGACGCTCCGTCGGATCCGCCGGCCTCCGCCTTGGCCTTCCACTCCTCCGTCTCCCTCACCGTGCGTCTCGGGTCCTCCCAGGTGCTCTCCTTGGTGGCGACGTTGAAGTAGTACTCCTTCCCGCTCTTCGAGTCCCTGTGCCTCTGCCACGACACGCCGTCGAGCTGGAACGAGTCGCGATACGTGCGCTTCGACACGCTCGGCCCGTCCCCTTCGGTCGGCGCCCTCGGTTGGCCGCCCACGTTGCGCGTCGATCGTTGCGCCGGGTTGTTGCGCTTGATGACCCTCATCTTTCCCTCCGCGGGCTGCACGAGCGACGACGCGAAGACCAGATACAGCAGCGCCAGGGCGACCGTGGCGTGCCGATACGTCGGACGCGTGGAGTCGCGTCGGCCCATCGGGCTAGACGACGAGTCGCCGCGCGCGTAACCACCGTGCGGGCCGCGGCTGAGAATTCGGTTGTGGAAATACGGCACCGTTTTTCGTCCTGGGGACCCACAAACGCAAAAGTAACCTGAACCCATTTCGAGAAAAATCCTCCGGGACTCGCGGCAAAACCGGGCAAACACCGAGGCGCTTTCAAGGTTCACTGACTCAAAGGAACTAAAGATTGAGTTTTCATCCGCGTTTGGCGGCTGATGGGAGCTGACGGTGTTTGGATTGGGCGCAAAAGTCAACCGACGAAGACTGTTAGTCATAGAGGAGATCTCCGATTTCCAAGCCGGGGCAACAACGATTGTGAGCCACGAAATCGACGTGGTCTCCTGTTGTTGCTTCCCTCTCCAGCCTCAGGTCAACCCACGAGCGCTTGTTGTTTTTTTTACAGAGGCATTCCACGTCGCGCCGCCTCGCCCGAAACGAGCGCGCGTACACGTGAAAAGGAACGTTCGGCCGCGTCGACCACCAAGGCAGCTTCGTAGGCTAGCCCACGAGGCCGTCCGCCCGTCTTTTCGGTTCTCGCGCGCAGCGAAGGACCGCGATAAGGCGCGCTTCCATTGTTGGCGTTTTTTCGTCACCGGAGGAGCTCCTTTGGACCCCCGCGGCGTTCACGTTCGCCCGCCGCCGACGCATCGAGCGCGGCGTATAATCACGGACGCGCCCCAGTAGGCGGCTCACAAGACAGTTAAGATGTCCGACGGAAAGAGCTCCAGCGTGTGGAGCACCGAGGAGGACGCCGAGCTCGCCAGGTTGCAGGTTCGTTCTCCACCGCCCGTCGCATTTCACGCCGCTAACACCGTTTGTTAGTCTTTTTTGGGGCCTCTGAGCGCCCGCGACCCGCCGTCTTCCCGCGCATCGTTGACCCATCCCGCGTCCCCGAATCGGTTCCGAACGCTCACCCGCATTCACCTCAACTCGTCCACAGGAGATTCACGGCAACCGCTGGGCGCTCGTCGCGGCGGAGCTCCCGGGAAAGACCGGTCAGCAGTGCGCGCAGCGATGGCGGCACAAGGTGAACCCCGCCATCAAGAAGGAGAAATGGACAGCCGAGGAGGACGCGCAGGTACGCATTCCCGTCTTTACATCCACCGTTCGAGCGCGGCATCCGGCCCAGAACGCCGCGCGCGTGGATTTTCTCGCGACCGAAGCCGCGTCGGCGCCCCAAGCGACGCCGCGCGCGACGGCGGAGCGCCCGCGGCACGAGCGCCCCCCAATCATTCCTTCCCCCTCGTTCAGCCCTGAACCCTCAAAGTTACGTAATAACGGACGTCTTCGGGGTTCGTAACTCGTCGAAACGGGAGGAACACGATAGAAAAAACATCATCCGACATTCAACGCCGCGACCTGACCGCCCCCCACCCTCCCTCCCTCCCTTCCTCACAGCTCGCCAAGCTCTACGAGCAGCACGGTCAACGGTGGGCCGAGATCGCCAGGCACCTCGAGGGGCGGACGGACCAGCAGTGCATGGGCCGCTGGCGCCGACACCTGGACCCGTCGGTCAAGAAAGACGCTTGGACCGACCCGGAGGATAAGAAGCTCATGTCCCTCCACGACTCCCTCGGCCCGCGGTGGAGCAACATCAGCAAGATGCTCACGGGCCGCACCGCGCAGCAGTGCCGCGCGAGGTGGTTCCAGCTCTCCGCCGCCGAGGACGACGCCCTCTCGGAAGGGACGACGGTTTCCGCCGCCGCCGCAGGGTCGGATGGGGGTAAAAACTCTGGACAGTCGGCGCGGAGACGCAAGGTTTCCGTCAAGACGTCCAACCTCGGCCGTACCGTCACCCCGCCCTTATCCCCGTCCACCCCCGCGGTGACCGACGAGGTGGACGGCGCGGTCGCCAGCGGGCGGGGCGCGAGCACGGGTGTCTCCAAGAAGCGCGGCGGCGGCGTGCTCGGCGCGCCCGTGGCCAAGAAGCGGAGGAGCAACATGTCCTCCGGGCGGTCCGTGGATAACGACACGTCATCGAGTGGATCCGGGTACGGTAACGGCGGCGGGCTCGACCTGCTCGCGATGCTCTACAGCGCCGCGGTGACGTACGAGACGAGCGTCGTGGCGGCTGGCGCGGGGATGAAGAGCTTCCCAGCCGAGCTCTACGCGTAAAAACAACGAAACCGGCGTGACGACCGCGGATATTATCGCGCTCGTCGCCGGCGCAGTACACTACCATTCTTTCATTCATCGGGGACATGTACAAAACGCACACAAGACGCATGGGGAAATCGGGACAAAGACATTCTTTTCCGGGTGTCGCGCGAGACTACAGCTCGCGCGTCACGTCTGGACACACTATTATTTACTGTTTGACAAACGAAACAATTTGGCAAATGGAGCTCCGCCGCCGGGGCAGAGGAAACACACAATGGGTACTTGTACAACAACCAGGGTACTCGCTGGGGGCCAATATCACGGGCTCCCTCCGGCGAACAACATTCATATTTATTCGGGGAATCTTTTGCAGCACAACACCGCAGGGCAGCACGCATGCATCGGGGTCGCAAACTAGATATCACAGCGACTTTAGCAACAAACAACACCATAGCAGAGAAGATGCATAGACCCTAGAACACCATCAGCGGGGTCATCGGCGCGTTGTCAATATAACGTCCAAATTTAAATCAATCTCGTATTCACGTTTGCGCGGGGGCTATACGCACGGGACGGCTAAGGTTAGTCCAGAGAGGACCGCGGAGAGTGTCCGATGGGACGACGGGTGGCGCGTATCTCGCCCGGTGGACGGCGTGGCGGGTGATTCGACGGCTCGGGTCACGCGGCGCGGCGCGGCGCATCCGGGACTCGAGTCCCGGAGATCGCTCGCAGCCTCGTCTCGCGTTTTCACAAACCGCCGTCTCACCCGCCGCACCCTCCTCGGTCGGCATACGCTCCGTTCCGTCCCGTGATTACGTTCCGTCCCGCGTTTACTCCGCCAGGCTGCCCCTCGGCGTCGACGCGACTCCACACGTGGCATATCGCATAAAGTATAAGTCGCGTCGTCTACGCCCGAGGTTGTGACACCGGCGGAGGTCCCTTCTGCTGTACGGGTGCGCCGTAGGTCCCTACCCAAACCCGCCTCGCACGGCTTAATCTGCGCCCGCATCCGAGGAATCGGCAGGTGCGTCACCGGCACGACGGCCACATCGGCGGACATCGGCACCGGCGCGCCACCGGCCACGCCGCCGATCTCGGCCAGTCGCCGGCGCAGCGCCGCGTTCTCGTGCGAGGCGCACTGAGCGACGTATTGAATGTGTCTGTTGGCCCGTTCCAGCTCCCTGCACCTCTGGCGTAGGTGCACCAGCTCCGTGCGCTTGCGCTGGCGGCTCAGGGCGGCGGACGCGCGGTTGCGTCGCAGCCGCGCCTCCTTCGGCCCCGAGTTTGAGTCGTCGGAGTTTGAGTTGTCGGAGTTTGAGTTGTCGGAGTTTGAGTTGTCGCGGCCGTTGGACGGGTCCGGGTCGGTGCGGTCGCCCCCCAGCGGGTCGGATAGGGAGGCGAACAGGACGTCGTCGTCGTGGCGGGGCGGCGTGGCCGGCGCGCCTCGCCTACCTCGCTTGTCGCCCAACCTCGGATCGTCGAGCGAACCGAGATCTCGCGCGCGTCTCTTGGACGATGGGGACGCGAGCGTGGTCTTCGACGCGAGGAACGACCCGTCCGTCGCGACGACGTCGCCCTCGAGCCACGCGCAGATCCCGGAGAGGTCCACGTCGGCTTCGTCGAATGACAGCGCTCGCGGCAGGTCCAGGCCCGCGAAGGCGCACGGTTGTCTTGCGACGTCGTCGCCATCGCCGTCTTCACGGCCGTCCGCGGTGTCGAGGCACTCGACGAGGAATGCGCGGAGCGCGGGGTCGATGGAGGGCGCGCGCGGCGGAGCGACCGCGAGGGACATGATGAGGATGGGGATCGGCGATGGTTCGCACGCACGTCCCGCGCGAGGCGCGACGATGAGTGCGACGGATGGTCCGAGAGAATGGCAGTTACGTTCGTGTGCTTCGCGGTGTTCTCGCCAGTAGAAACTCGCCACGGGTCAGTTTTCTCATTTCTGTACGGCAGAGTATTTAGAATCGAATTAGATTTGAATAATTAGGCGTCGACTTTTACGGTATCTGCATATGATCAAACAGTTTGGAATTCCTTTTTTTGGGATAAAATGCTTTTAAAGCCCTTTCCAAAACTTTTCACCTTCGTAGCTCCGAAGTTCAAATTTAGGCAATTATCGTCACAGATCGGCGCGCCCTCACAACCACCGCGCTCACCCGCGGGCCCGTTCGGACACCACGATCAACAGAGACGGCGACGATGGCCGTTTCCGAGCTTGTTCGACCCAAGCGCGGTTCTCAAACCCAGTCTCCCCGCGACAAGAAACAACGCAAGAAGCTCGTCGGGGCTGAGCTCGTCGGTTCGCGCGTGAAGAAGTGGTTCGAAACCAAATACTACAACGGCACCGTGACTGAGTTCGACGAGGAGCACAAGTGGTACAAGGTCATGTACGACGACGGCGACAAGGAGGAGATGAACCTCAAGGAGCTGCGCGAGGTGCTGGACGAGGTGGTTGGGTTGTCGAAAGAAAACGCAATCACCACCCCCAAGAAAAACACTCCCAAGAAAGGCACTCCCAAGAAAGACACCCCTAAGAGAGACAAGCCGCTGGTCGGGAAGGAGCTCATCGGCGCGAAGCTGACGAAACAGTTCAACTACAGGCTCTACAACGGCACCGTGGCCGCCTACGATGAGGAGCTCAAGTGGTACAAGGTCGACTACGATGACGGCGACAAGGAAGAGCTGAATCTCAAGGAGCTTCGCACGCACCTCACCGAGCTTCCGCCCACGTCGCCGCGGGTGCTGAACAAAAAGGCTGATGTGACCACCCCCAAAAAAGGCAAGCCGGATGTGACCACCCCCAAAAAAGGCAAGCCGGCAACCCTACCCACCCCCAAAAAAGGCAAGCCGGATGCGACCACCCCCAAAAAAGGCAAGCCGATGGTCAGGAAGGAGGTGCCCACGTCGCCGCCGGTGCAGGACGAGGCTGACTCGACCACCCACAAGAAAAGCAAGCCGCGGATCGGGAAGGAGCTCATCGGCGCAAAGGTGAAGAAACAGTTCAACTACAGGTTCTACACCGGCACCGTGACTGAGTTCGACGAGGAGCACAAGTGGTACAAGGTCATGTACGATGACGGCGACAAGGAGGAGATGAACCTCAAGGAGATTCGCAAGCACCTCACCGAGCTTCCGCCCTCGTCGCCGCCGGCGCACACGATCGGGTTCGATGACTACATCTCGGTGTTCTGGGCCCTGGTCGCGGCGACGTGGGTGGCGATGTGCGACGAGCACAAGGTTCCGAGCGCCAACCCCGCGCGCTTGCACCTCTACAGGCCCGGGGAGATCATGAAAGGCGTGGCGCAGCCGAAAAGTTGGCAAGAGGGCGACGAGCCGATCGAGGAGCGCCAGTTCACCCGCGAGCAGGCTGTGGAGGACGCGCAGTTCTTCACCGCGCAGTTCCTGGGTTCGATCCTCAACGTGGACTGGTTCCAGCCCAAGGGTGCGGAACACGTGCTGCGCTGGAGCGAGTGGCCCACCGGGTGGAGCCAACGGCGCAAGGAGGAGTACGCCAAGGCTTTCGCCAAGTTGTTCGAGGAGTTCAACGACCTGGACAACGGGTACGAGGGGTGGAGCCTCCTCCCGCACCTGTGGGACAAGGAGACGAACATCGTGGAGCGCGTGGTGGACAAGACGGGGTTGTTCCCCGAGCGCAGGTGATCTCGCGAGTCGAAGGATGGAATTTACGCATGAATTTGTAAATATGTACGAGCAAATAGACTGGGAGTTTAACAATTCGAACTAATTAACGTGTAATACGATGTAGTAAATCTTAATGAATGCGTCTATTAGCCCATACGACGACTGTTTTTAATTATTTCGAACCCCTTTTCGTGCTCGTTTGGTATCCTCCCCCGATACGACCGTGTCATCGGCCAGACCGGAGGACGGGTCCGGGCGGCGCGCGGGACCCGGCGCCATGACACAGGAAGCCGATATCCCGCCTCCACCGCGAGTGGTGGTGGACGAAGACCCGGAGAGCAGCGCCGCGTTCAAGGTGCGTCCACGTGGATGAGCCGCCCCATCATCGCGCGGCACGAAATGCGCCCCCTTTTGGCAACCGTCCCGAGACTTCCTCCTCCCCCTCCCGCGCGCGCCGCTCACCGAGCCCCGCCCTCTTCCTCCCTTCCATTCGCGCGCAGGTTCTCGACGAGCTGCTCAAGGCTGGCGGTATCGAACGGTCGAAGGTGTACAAGGCCAAGGCGGCGTACTGCGAGCTTCACGACGCCCTCGCCGCCGCCGTCGCGCGCACCGCGAGACTCGAGGACGATGCGACGGGGCTCGATCGTGAGCTCGCGGAGGGCGTCACGACGCTGGAGGAGGCTCGCGCCGCCGCGAGGAACTCGCTGACGGAGGAGGAAGAGGAAGAGCTCGACCGGCTGAGGCGCGAGTGCGACGTCGCGGTCGCCGAGGCTGAGCTCGCGGGCGAGCGCGAGCAGTCGACCTCGATGGACGTGTACGAGCAGACCCGCGCGAGGAACGCGGCGAAGAAACGATTGGAGGAGGTTGAGCTCGAGCACGAGCGGGCGATGGCGCCAGCACTCGCGTCCGCCCGCGCGGAGGTATCCGAGCTCGCCGAGGACGTCCGCAGCGAGAAGACCAGGATGGAGGATCTTCACAAGGCCAAGGCGGACGCCGTCGCTCGAGTCGGCGAACTTCAAACGAAAGCGTCGCAGATATCCAACGAGCGCGAACGCGTTCAAACCGAGCTGGACTCCATCGCGCCCTTGCCGCTCAAGATTAAGCGCGAGTGCGACGTCATCAACGAGCAGATCAAGGCTTTACGGACGCAGGAGCTCGCGCTGAACAAAAAGTTCGCGGCGCTGGACGAGTCCGAGCTGAGGCAGTCGGAGACGGTGCGGGGCCGGACGGAGGAACACGCTCACGCGGCGGGGACGCTGGAGCGCGCGTCGATCGCGATGGAACAGAAGACGCGCACCGCGGACGAGTTCAACAAGGACCTGGAGAAGGAAACGTCGGAGCGCGAGAGGCTGGTGAACGAGAAGTTGGAGCTGGAACAACGCGCGGCGGCGCTCGACGCGGAGAAAAAGGCACTCGCCGACCGCGTCGCTCGCCGGCGGAAGGAGCTGGAGCAGACGGAACGAAAGACGGGTAAGATGGCGATGGAGACGAAGCACGTCGCGGACGTCGTCCCGCAGCTCGAGACGGAGGTCAGTCAGCTCAGGCTGGACGTCAAGACGACGACGCGCGTCGCGGCGGAGCGGTCGGCGGCGATTGAAGCAATTCGCGCCGACATCGACGCCGAGATGAAGGCGTACATAACGGAGGAGTCCGCGGGTAAGACGAAGGGCACCGCGTTCGAGACCGTCTACGCCGAGGTGGCCGCCCTGGAGGATATCATCAAGCACCTGAAGAAGGAGGAGGCTGACCGGAACAAGGTTGAGAGGGACGTGCGGACGCAGGTTGAGCGGCTCATCAAGACGACGATGCTCAAGCGCGAGAAGCACCGAGAGCAGACGGAACTGGCGAACGGTCTGGACAACGAGCTGGACGATCTCAAGAAGCAGACCAAGGAAAACGAGAGGCGGCACAAGTCACTCGTGTCGCTGTTCCACGAGGTGCAGTCGCAGCGCAACAAGTTCGCGCAGCTCATCGAAGCCGGCAAGCAGACCAAGGCGGAGACGGGCGAGAAGCTCAGGGTCCTGGCCAACGAGATCGACATCCTCCGCGGGGAGTCCGGGGATAAGGAGATCAAGCTGGTGCACGCGCACGCGCAGCTCACGAGCGCGATGACCGCGCGCGACGTGCTGAGGCAGGACATCAACAAGAGGGCCATGACGTTCAGGGAAGGCCGCGATAAGATTGACGAGCAGATGAACGAGATGGAGGGTCTGCACACCGTCGCGGACCAGGGTCGCAAAAATCAGATCCGTCTCACCCTCAAGTTCGAGCACGAGACCCAGCGCAGGGACCACGCGGGTCTCATGCTGGTGGAACGCAACGACGAGGTCGCGGCGCTGCACGAGCGGGTGAACCTCCAGGTGGAGGTTGGCCGACGGGGCGAGATTGAGCTGCGAAACCGCGAGGATGAGATTCGAGCCTTCGCCGCGGAGATTCGGAAACACGAGCTGTCCGTCGAGGCCAACGCGTCGCTCGCGTCCGGTGTCCCTGGCTTGAACGCCGAGATCGAGCGCCTGCGGAAGGATCTCATCGTCGAGCGACGGAGGGTGGCTAGGCTGAGCGCCAAGGCTGAGACGCCCGAGAACGCCGACCGGTGGCGCGTGCTGGAAGGTAAAGACCCGGGCGCGGATGAGTTGCGCGCCAAGCTCAAGGATCTCAAGCTCGCCATCGAGGACAAGGAGGATGAGATCGAGGAGAACGTGTTGATGCTCCAGGAGCTCGATTCGCTCGTGCAGCGCATGACGTCGGAGGCTGCGAGCGGCCGCGCGGAATCCTTGGAGCTCGCGAGGACGATCAACGACTTGGTGACCAAAATCCAGTCCGCGGGGGACGAGACCAAGTCGACGGTGTCCGAGCTGGCGCTGTGCCAGGCGACGAGCGAGAGGCTGCAGCTGGAGGCGGAGACGCTCAAGCGGCGGCTGATGGAGGCGCGCGAGAGGGTCGCGCGGGGCGAGGCGCCCGACGACGAGGCGGAGAAGCGGTGGGCGCGGGAGTTGGCCGGGGAGGCGTTTGTCGACGACGAGGACGACAACCGCCCCGGCGCCGACGCGAGGCCCAACGCGTACGTGCCCACGGACGAGAAGAGCATGGGCGTGCCACGGCCGTACGGTAAGTTCGCGCCGTTCAAACCCACGGACGTCACGGGGCAACTGCGGCACTACCGCAAGCCGACCGTCGCGGACGTCGACGCGCCGTGAGTGATGGGCTCGCGGCGAGAGAGACTTAATTTAATGGCAGTACTCTTAGCGCGTACACGAAGAAGGTGTCATTGACAAAGCTAGTTCCCGAAAAGAATGTGTGGTGGCGCGCGTCTCTCTCTTTCCAGACGACATTCGCGCGCGTTGGGTTCGTTTCTCCCCCGCCGGTTTACGACGCCGCGACACCTAGGAGCACGAGCGAGATGCCCATCACGACGTACTTGAACCCGGTGAAGGCGAAGCCGATCATGACGGCGAAGGTTCGGATCGCCACCGAGCCGAGGTACAGGCCGAGGATACCGGCGATGAAGAAGCCGAGGATACCCTCGTTGGTGAGGTTATCACCGCCGGGGAGCTTCTCCGTGGCGATGTTGAAGACGTTGCCCGTGAGGGGAGTCGCCGGGCCCTGAGTCTTGGCGCGAGCCACGAGCTTGGATCCGCGGGGCGAGGTTTTCATCTGACCGGTGCCCGGGCCGAACGCGAGCGCGGCCGCGGTGAACGCGCCGCGGCTGTGCGTGATCGCGCCGACCTTCTCCTCGCCGAGCGTGGCGTACACCCCCGCGCGAGCGCCGGTCGCCGCGCGCGCCCGCGCGCCGGTCGAGATCCCAGCCTTGCCCCACTGCCTGCGGACCCCGGAGACGACCCCGAGGCCCCCGAGCGCGCTCGTCGCGCTCATCGCCGCCATGCTAATGCGTTCCACCGCCGTCTCTGGGTTCGAACGAAAAGGAAACGCCCGACTGCGCGTGACCGGACGCGAGTTTATCCTCGACGCCGCAACCTGCGCGCTTGCGAATGGCGACGCCCGCCGGCAGCCTCGGGCTTTATCCAAACAGGGTCGCCACCACAACAGCGTCCGAGGGCACCTTCAAACGGGTTAGAGCTGTGAGAGTTCCGGCCAGCCAGACCGGAAACTCACTGACCGGAATTTGCAAAAAAAGACTGAATCTCATCATCACCAAATTCCGGTCAGTGAGTTTTCCGATCAGGAGGGTTTTTTAAAGGCGATCCGAGAAATTGGAAATTGCAGAAAGTTTTTCTCTGGATCGCACCACGAACGGGCAACGATGACCGGTCGAAACGGTTTAAGAGTCAGGGGGCTGGTAGAACAATCCAAGCGTTTTAAACCGCCGCAAATTGGACGTTAATATCACGACCTTTCGCCAAGGGACACGAGAGGTTTCGAAACTGGTTCTACAACCATAAATCGATTTCCTCGTGACTGAATGCCCGTATGATGAGCCTGGGCAAAATCGGTAAATCAACTTGGAAACGCTCTTTTTATAAACAATCTTTTCCCCCGTCCGAACACATTCGATCGCGCTCGCCGAACCTCCGGCCGCCTCATCCAACCTCGAACATGACCCGATCCGTCTACCTCCTCGCGTTCATCGCGTCCGCCACCGTGGTCTCCGCGGAGATGACCTGGACTCTCTCGGACCAAGCAGCGTGTGCCGCCCTCGGCGCTCGGGGTTGCGATTATGACGAGTACACGAAGAAGACCTCGACCACGTACGACCGCAAAGTCTGGGAACAAACAGAGACGGATTGCAACGCTCAATCGAACTCTTGCGTGTTTCAGAACAATGCATGTTATGCAACTTCAACAGCTGCAAACAACCACAACACCGTGCTGGGGGGAAATCTCTTTGCTCCGTTCAGGGCAGAGGCATCAGCTAGTATTCTGAAATGCTACAACGGCGATGCCGCTACTTACTCTGATTCCAATGCCGTGGGGCAAACGAAAACTGCGTGCGAGGCTGCGGGATCTGACTGCGTTTGGAGTTGGAAAGAAGACACTTCACCGGCTACCGATGATCACAGGTGTGTCGCTTCCACGAACACCGCTATGGCTGTCTTCACGGCGAACAACATCCCTGCTCCCTACAAGGCTATTTACCAGTGGGTGTCTGTCACAGCAAATATTTGCGTGCGCTACACCGACGACGAGTGCAATGCCGATGCGAGGTGTATACTGGAATGGTCCAGTTCCAAATGGGAATGCACTGGGAGTGAGCCAAATATCATCGGTCTCATGGCCGACGCGTGCCCTTCTGAAGCAGCGTTCTACGCGAAATTGTTGAACATCACAGTCGCCGATGCCAAAGCTGTCGCCGGTGTCTCCCCCGCCGGCGACGTTTCCCGCGGCGCGCTCCTCTTCGCCGCCCTCGCTGCCCTCCTCGCACTCGTCATGTGAGACAATATGGGTGTGAAAGTGGACCGACGTCATCGATGTCGACGGATTGTCATCGTCCATCGTGCTCAACCGCTTTCAATTTATTTATGATTCGACTTATCATTCCATTTTCATTCAAGTTTATCAGTCACTCTCATCAGTTCGTCGAAGTCTTTCCCTCTCGTGTCGTCGTCGTCTCTCACCACTCGCCACCGCCTCCGCCGCCGCCGCCGCCCCAGCCGCCGCCGCCGCGCCTGCTGCCTCCACAGTGGAAGGGAGCAGCAGTGGGGGGGCAGACGTGGGGACCCACATCCACCCCACCGCTGCATCGTCCGCTGCGGGCACGACTGCGGGCACAGCAGCC
>Ga0257106_1000779_pt1 | contig 17405 bp, 9 predicted proteins | sample LP_taG_3_FD_190177 | JGI IMG/M metagenome (GOLD analysis project Ga0257106, IMG submission 190177) | Marine microbial communities from Northeast Subartic Pacific Ocean, Canada - LP_J_2011_P26_10m | ecosystem: Environmental > Aquatic > Marine > Oceanic | place: Canada: Northeast Subartic Pacific...
CGTTTGGCTCTTGTTTTTTCAACCAACACTCGCCAAACTTCCGTCCAGAACATCCGTTCGACCTATCGCCGCAAAACACGAACGCGTTGCACCCCTCGGTCGCCTCGCACGCTCGACAACATTCGTCTGAAGAGCTCAAGATGTTATTCTCCCCCCAGTTTCCAACCACTGCACCGGCGTATTCGGAGTGCAAATCGTACGGCATACCGCATTTCCCACCGATTTTATCTCCGTCCTCTATCCGTGGTATCTTTACTTGTTCTTCTTTACCTTCTTTTACTGCTACTCCCTCGTCGTTATTATTAAAAGTTTTCTTCAGATGATTCGTATCTTTACCCGTTTCTTCCTCGGCTGCTCGAAATTGCGCCGCCGACAACCCGCGATGGTCGTGCGATCGAGACAGTTTCGCTAAAAGCGTGAAAAACACCACGAGAGACGCGAAGCAGAGCAGCTTTTTTTTGATGTTGTTCGTCGATCGCCTCCTCGTCGTCGCGCTCATTATGATGACGTGCGTTTTTGTCACGATAACCACCAAGTTTGAAAAATTTCCCGGACGCTCTTTCTTATTGATGAGTACAGGCTTATTAATCGACGAAACGCTTATTTTAACACACACACACACACAACAAAAATAACTAACAACAGAATAATGTGCGTGTTGTGCGCGATCGTGAACGCTCTGGAGAGGGTGAAGAAGAAAATTCCACCACTCTCCTTTTCGGATGCAAAGGAAGAGGAGAAGAAGAACGTCGAAGAACGTTTGAACAGCAACACTTCTTCGTCTCTCTCGTTCGTGGATGAGCGCATAAATGCGAACGGTGATGACAACAACAAAAATGTTTCTTTATTAAAAGGAGAAAAAGAATCGCTCGATGAGGAGTTGAAAGAGCTCAGGAATTGGTCTTTCGATGCTTTTAAGTACGCGTCTTCGAAAGATAAAGAGTTCCCGTTGGCTCGATTGTTTATGGCCGCGTTCGATGTCTTCGCGAACGGAGGCGTTGGCGAGAGGAAACGAGAGGACGTGAAGGAAATATTCGCTTTAATCAATCGCGAGAAGTTGTTCGAATTCGCGCAAAGCATCGAGCATGGGTACGTGGGTGTCGATGCGTTGCCGTATCACAACGTTGCGCACGGTTGTGAAGTCGTGCACGCGACCTTTGCGATTTTGACGGACGTGATTACCGAGGAGACCGTCATGGATCCGCTCTCGGTGTTTTCGTTGCTCGTCGCAGCAATCGGGCACGATTGTTATCACCCGGGGTGCGATAACGCGACGTTGGCGAAAGATCGCGTAGATATTAAGCGACGGTATAACGGCCAATCGCTCTCGGAAATGGTTTCGTGCGAAGTCACTTTGGAGTTGTTGCGAAGGTCAGGCGCGTTGCAGAGCGACGATGGTTTAACGACTTCTCAAATCGCATTCGTCGAAGATGTCGTGGCGACGAGTATTCTGAGCACGGATTTATCGAAACACGAGGAAAACTTGAAGAAGAATACGGCTGAAAACGCTGCTCAGATTGTGCTCAAATCGGCAGATTTGGCGCACTTTGCTCGTCCGCGAGAAGTACATTTGAAGTGGGTTCACGCGGCTATGGATGAGCAAAGGAGAAATACAAAACGACAGGTTGGTGTGAAGGACGGTCACGTTGATTGGAAAAATCAAGTTTTTTTCGCGGAAACGTTCGTACTTCCAACGTTCGCCACGCTTTCCGGAAACGTCTCGGTAGGCTCCACGCCGATGTACGAGTATGCAAAAACGAACGTCGAGAAATCGAGAGAACTTATCGTTTGAGGAACTGTTTCATCTACGGGTACCAATGATACCTACGAGCTACTAGTAGACTACAACTAATATAATACACAGTATTCTACAAACCACGACCGTGGTTTCTTTCTCTTTCACTTCGCGCATCTGACCCGTCGCTTTCAATCGCGTGGTACAATCCATTACTCGAACTCGATTTCATGGCACTTCCGCCTCCGTTCGTATTGATATTCGCGTTGTTCAAAAACGGCTCATTTCGCCACGTTCCATTCGGCATGATGTGTCTCTGTGCGATTTTATACTCCAAGTTACTTCTATCGACGGTTTTCGAGACGCGGTATCCGCTCATTTTTGGCCACAACGCCATGTGCAACTGCGCGTCCAACGCCGCCACCGCGGCAAAGATAAAATCGGCCAAAGGTATGAGCAACCATTGGACTTGACTGGTAATTTGCCACCACAATGGCGCCGAGTTTGCCTCAAAATACTTTCGATCTTGCACGAGAAACATTCGGACGTAAAAGTCGCAGACTATATAGGCCCACGTGGCAAACAAAATCGGACCAAACGCAATTAACGCCATAGCGCGAATACCGATCCCAAACGGATATGTCTCCAACTCTGGATTTAACCAAGCCGACATCATCCCCCCGAGCATAACGGTTAAAAAATACGACGACCAAGAAACGTGGTGTTCGATGACGTCCACGAAGAGCATGAATGCGCCGTGTTTGTCCAACACGTTTCTTTTTTGGTACCATTGCGATAAGATGTACGATAAATCAATCGCACCCCAGGCGTCGCGTTTGGCGCGACGATATCGAGATCGCATGGCGCTAAACCAATTCGTATGTTCTTGCGCGTTATTTCCGGTGAGCATGAATATAGGCACCAGTCGGAAATGACCGTCCTTCTTGAAGAAACATTTCATAAAGTGATGGAAATCATCCGGAACAACGTCTACGTCCCACCCGTTGACGTCCATAATCGTCCTCAACGATTGTGAGTAACAAACGTACGGGTAAGGCACCGCGTATTTAGAGGACAGCATCCCTAACATGTTGATTGAGTCCACCACCGCTTTCACTCTTACTAAAGTCGGAACCATCCATATATTCGGAAACTCATTCTCGGCGGATTGATACGTGCAATTATACGGCTCCATGTTCTGCGCGTGCGTGTAACTCAAACACTCGCAAAACTGTTCGTCAAAGTACGTATCCGCATCACAAACAGTCACGAGAATCTGTTCTGGAACATAGTTCCATTTTTCCAAGATCGTGTGTTGCACGCATCTCGCGCACCAGGCCACGTTACTGGACTTTCCATCCGTCTCCGCCGGGGATATTTTTTCGTGCACCGTGTAAAATAAGCCCAACAAATTCTTACTGTACTCCTCAATTAACGCCTCTACTTTCTCTATGGCTTCTTTATCGTTCTTTTCCGTGGCTATAACAACGATAACTTTATCCTTTGCGCACGTTTGCGCAACTAACGTGTTCAACGTCTTTCTCAACACATTCAACGGTTCCTTGTACGTCGGGACGATGACGACGTGCCTCAAATCGTTAAACTTCTCTGCCAAAGTCCTCTTCTCCTTGTTATCTAGCTTCGACGTCCACGCCGGAACGTCCATATTTCGTCTCTGTTTGCTAATCGTCGCGCTCGTGTCGTAATCTTCCTTCACGCTCCCGAGGGAACTCGGATGCGCCATCCCCAACGGCTTCCCGTCCTCCTCGGAAACGCCCAACGTTCTTTCCAACAACGGACTCTTCTTCCGACTATCGTTCCCTAATTGCTTCCAATCCGCGGTTTTATACAAGTGCGCCCGCGGTACTCCAATAAACAGCGCCGAAAACGAATACAAAATCCCTTTAAACCACCCGTAGGAGATGAACGCGCATATAAAAAACACCGCGAACGGTGGGAACAACAACGCTCCCCAATACAAAACGAACGAAAGTAACGTTGCAGTAAAGAACAGAGGCATCGCAAAACCAAGTCTGGCGAGAAGAAAGTTTTGTCGCTGTTGCTCGCCGCGCGCGAATTCCAGTTTCGTTCCTTCGTGCGGCGTGTTTAAAAACCCAGTCGTTCTGATCGTGTTGTTGTTGTTCCTGTTCACGTGCTTGTTGTTTCGTGCGTTGGATTCGTCTTCAGAGCGCGGCATCATTTTTCCAATTCGTCGTTTGGTATCTTCTTATGGGGGCAAACAGAGGGTTTGGGGGCACACGTTTTACCACCACCACTTTCACCACCACTTCTTCGTCTTCTTCTCCTTCTTCTGTATTTCAAACTCTCTCTGACGCTCTGACGCTCTCGTAATGCGCTGCTTTCCTCCTCCTTTTTCTTCTCTCTCCTTCTGGATTCACTTTTTAGGGTTGTAAACCCTAAAACATTCCTTGCAAAAAAAAGGAAAAGAAAAATTCAAAAAAAAAGCTCCAGAAGAGCAGAGACGCGCTCGAGAGCACCCGAACGCAACAAAAGAAAGAGAGAGAGAGAGAGATCAGAGTTTTGCTGTCTTTTAGTACTGAAGCGGTTTTTACCTTCTTTTCTTCTTCTTAATTATATATAAATAAAGAGAGATTCGCCGTTGTGTGCATGCTTCTTCTTCGAAAAAAAGGAGGAGCGAATTTAAAAATGATGATGATGATGATGCGATATCCGGTTAATGGCTTCTTCGGTGGCCGAAACACAGCGACCTCCCCTTCCTCCTCTGCCCTTTTCTCGTCGTTGTCTTCTCCTTCTGCTCTGCGGAGAGGAAGAAGAACGTTTGCGAGCAAAGCAAATAAGACGACTAATCCGAAGAAAATTATTCTTTCCCAAGGACAACAAGAAGCTCAAGAACAAACGCACTTGCAAAGACTGCATTTGAAAGACTTCGCGCTGGTCTCGCAACAGACCATCCATTTTTCGCCAGGATTGAACGTCATTACCGGTAAGTCAGGGTCTGGGAAATCGGTTTTGTTATCCGCGATCGATCAAATTACCGGCGCGGCTGGCCGAGAAGATTCGATTCGAGTTCCCGCAAAGACGGCGAAAATAGCCGCGACGTTTTACTGCGCGGAAGATACGGTGCGGAAACTTCGTCGGTGTTTGTTAGAGAACGGGATGGAGGATATCGAATCTTTGTTGAACCGAGAAGGCGCGCAAACGGTGGACTTGTATCGCGAGTTACAAAGCACCGCGAATAACAGGTTGCGATCGTTGTGCAAGATTCAAAACAAGGCGATTCCGGTGAAAGTGTTGCGTCAAATCGGAAACATTTTGATTGATTTCAACGGCCAAAACGCGAGTTTAGCGTTAGCAAATGAAAGAGCGCAGTTGGATGAACTCGATAGTTGGGCGAACGTGAAGCAATACGGAGATGCGTTTGAAATTGCCATGCAAAATGTTCGAATAGCTACCAAATTAGTCGAGGCGAACGTCGAGTTAACCGAGGAAGAGAAGGAGGAAATCGAGGCGATTTTGGACGCGTTTTACAAAATCGATCCGGTTCCGGGCGAAGATGCAAAGTTAAAACTCGAATTGAGACAGATGGAAAGTCAGAGATCGAACTGGGAGACGTGCGCGTCGGCGTTGAATTCGTTATCGAACCACGAGTCTGGATCCAAAGCGTCCTTGAAGGAAGCGCTGTACGAATCGAGAAGCGTGCTCTCTCAGGCGGAAAGGAGAGCCGACCAAAAGACGCCCGTTGGCGAGAACGACGACAACGGCGAAGAAGCCGGTGGGGAGGAGGAGGAGGAGGACAAGGATGAAAATAGTGAGGATATTGAGGCGTTGTCCGAGGCGATTGAGTTACTCCACGAGGCGGAAAACGCCACGGACAGAGCCGAAGACATGTTACAAAGATACATGGAATCCTTAAATTCGCGACCGGAGCGAAGAGAAGAAATTCAAAAACGACTGCGCGATCTCGACAAGCTCGGCAAAATGATGGGTAAAGGCATTCGCACGGCCACGTCAATGTGTGAGATTGCGGATGAATTGCGAGACAAGTTGGACGCCGCGGCCACTTCCGAGGACGAAAAAGAAGAAAACGAAGAAAAATTACGTTCGGCGAGAGCGAAAGCGGCTAGCTTAGCTTTAGATTTAGCCGTTGCGAGACGCGACGCCGGTTCGAGTTTACGCACAAACGTTACGGCTGCGATGGAATCTTTGGAAATGCAAGGCAGTCGATTCGACGTCACGTTGTCCTGGACGCCTTCTTCGTCCTCCTCGCGAGGAGAACGCGGCGATGATGAGGACGATGAAGAATCCGAGGATAACTTTAGCCACATAGAATCGACGGATTCCGGAGACGAAATAATTGATTTGGAAAAAACGTCGATTTTAAAAGCGAACGAGTTACAAGTCCCCGGATGTGGGGAAATCGGCGAAGACGAAACCGCGGCTTACGTGGTCCGTCCCCGCGGTCTCGATCGGGCGACGTTCCTCTTAGCCCCAGGTGCCTCGGAACCGTTACGTCCGATGAGTTCCATAGCCAGCGGCGGTGAGAAAGCGAGACTGATGCTCGCCATGAAAATGGCTCCCGCCATGGGCGAACGAAACGTCCGCAAGAACGAAACATCCGAATCTCCAACCATCTCCGTCTTTGACGAAGTCGACACCGGCGTCGGCGGGCGCGTCGGCACCAAAATTGGCGCCGCGCTCAAAAAACTCGCCCTCGACGGTTCCCAACAAGTCTTATGCGTCACCCATCTCCCTCAAGTCGCCGCGTTTGGCGAAACGCACGTCCGCGTCCGCAAGGAAGAAGACGATAAAGACGGTCGCCAAACCATCGCGTTCGACGCCATCGAAACCGAAATCCGCTTGGAAGAAATCGCGGACATGTTAGGCATCGGCAACGAACAAGGCTTGGAGAACGCCAAGAGGTTGTTGCAAGATGCCACGCATTAAAATTTATTATTATTATTATTACGTTGTACTCTTACGCCGGCCGTCTGTTTTAATAGTATTATTAAGGTTCTAATCCTTTCTATGCCATGCTGGTATAGAATAAATTCTCCTCTCGTATTTTTTTTGTGAAGTGCTCGAAAAAGCGTCTTTTGGGAGGAGTCAGAATTTAAAAGGATATCCTTTTTTTTCTCGTTTTCGTCACTTTAAATCACTTTTACGCTTTCGCTTGTTTTTGGGTCATAAACACGCGAGAAGAGACGTCGTCGTTTATTACGTCAAAATGGAGTCGGCGATGACTATCGAGGACGAGGAGGTGTTGAAAGAGAAGCGGCGCTCGTCGGACGCCGAACGCGAAAAGACGACGGGCTCGACGTCGTTGTCGCCGAGACGACGGGAGCACGTTCAACATCATCATCATCAAGGTTTGTCGTCGTCGTTTGAAGACGAGATAATGAAGAAAGCGGGTGGTGGTGGTGGTGGTGGGTCGTCGTCGTCTCAGTTGCAACAACCGCAGTGGCCGAAATCTCGAGGACCTCCTCCTGGTGGGAAATCGAAGGAGGCGCGTGAATCGTCGTCGGCGACGGATTTAGCGCGATTGGAAGACACGACCCGGGTGGATCGATTAATTCGCGAACGAGAACAAATGCGACGGAATCGGTCGTTTTCGATTTTGGACGACGATATGAAATCGGAAGTCTCCGGGGCGCGCGAGGATTTGGATCAGAAGAGCACGTCCGAGGGGGAGAATCAACCGTCGGATGTTGGTGTGGATGTGCAGGATAAGATTGCACAGGCTGCGCAAGCGTCTACTGGACGATTGATTATCGCGGCGAATCGACTTCCCGTGAGCGTGAAGAAAGGCGAAGACGGGAAGTGGGGGTTGACGATTTCTAGTGGAGGGTTAGTGAGCGCTTTGTTAGGGGTGGGGAAGAGTTACGGTATGTTGTGGGTCGGGTGGCCCGGGGTGTTCATCGACGAAGGGCCGGATAGAGACGCGTTGACGGAGACGTTGTTGGAGAAGAGATGTTTGCCAATTTGGTTGACCCGGAACCAAGTCGATTTGTATTACAACGGGTATTGCAATAACATTTTGTGGCCGCTGTTCAATTACGTTCCGTTGACGTTTGAACCGAAACTGAGTTCGACGAAAGATATGGCCAGTCAATGGTTGGCGTATATTTCCGCGAATCAGTTGTTCGAGGAGGCGATTATGAGCGTGTTCGTACCCGGGGATATCGTTTGGTGCCACGATTATCACTTGATGTTGTTACCGCAGATGTTGAGGAAAAACGACGATAAGATGAAGATTGGGTGGTTTTTACACACGCCGTTTCCGAGTTCGGAGATATATAGGACGTTACCGATGAGAGAAGAGTTGCTCATTTCGGTTCTGAAGGCAGATTTGGTCGGCTTTCACACGTACGATTACGCCAGGCATTTCGTGTCCTCGTGTTCGAGAATTCTAGCATTTGAAGGGAGACCGGATGGCGTGGAAGACGGAGGAAATTTTACGAGAGTGGCGGCGTTCCCGATTGGGATCGACCCGACGCGTTTCCACGACGCGTTGGCGACGAAAGTGGTGCAAGATCACATCTTGGAGTTGAAGGCGAGGTTTAAAGGACGGAAGGTTATGTTGGGCGTCGATCGTTTGGATATGATCAAAGGGATTCCGCAGAAACTGTTGGGATACGAAAAATTTTTAAACGAACACCCGGAGTGGCGAGACCAAGTGGTTTTGGTACAAATTGCCGTCCCGACGCGATCGGACGTTCCAGAGTACCAAAAGTTGACGTCGCAAGTGCACGAAATCGTCGGTAGAATTAACGGGAGGTTTGGGACGTTAGGGTCGGTTCCAATTCAACACTTGGACTGTTCTTTATCTTTTGCAGAATTGACCGCGTTGTATGCGGTGACTGATTGTTGTTTAGTGACGTCTTTGCGTGACGGGATGAATTTAGTCTCGTACGAGTACGTCTCGTGCCAAAGTCAAAACGCGGGCGTTTTAATATTGTCAGAATTTGCCGGCGCGGCGCAATCTTTGGGCGCTGGATCGATTTTAGTGAACCCGTGGAACGTGACAGAAGTCGCGCAAGCCATCGACGACGCCTTGACGATGCCGGAAACAGAACGAAGGGAGCGACACAAGTTTAACTTTTCGCATGTTGAGGTGCACACGTCGCAAGCGTGGGCGGATACGTTCATCGCCGAATTGAATGATACGCACGTAGAAGCTGCGTTGAGAAGATTACGAATTCCGCCGCGGTTACGCGCGAGTGATTTGATTGGTCCATTCACTGAATCGAGACAACGATTGGTTATTTTAGGATTCAACGCGACGCTGACAAAGAAAGATTCGCGTTCTCAAGCCGATCGTATAAAAAGCCGAAACGTAAACAAAATCATCAAACCGAAAACTGGCGATGTATCGCCGTTACACAGCGTTTCGCAAGAGTGCATCGCGAGATTGTGCGACGACCCAAATACGACCGTGTGCATCTTTTCTGGTTCAGAAAGACACAAGTTGGCGAAGAAGTTTGCCGTTTTACCGAAAGTTTGGATCGTCGCCGAAAACGGGTGCTTCATTCGCCCGCCGTTAATCACGAACGACGACGAAAACGAGGACAATAACGGCGACGACGACGATGAGGACGACGAAGACCACAGAGAAGAAAAGAAAGACGTCTTTAAAGTCCCGAAATTACCTCCGAAATGGCATATGCTCGTCGAAATGTCGCAACTTGATTGGCTCGAATCCGTTCAAGTCGTTTTCGAATACTTTTGCGAACGCACACCGAGGAGTTACGTGGAAATTCGCGAAACTTCTTTGGTGTGGTCGTATAAGTATTCCGATCCCGATTTTGGGCGACAACAAGCGCGTGATTTGCTCCAGCATTTATGGACTGGGCCGATATCAAACGCGAACGTTGATATTATTCAAGGCATGAAATCGGTGGAAGCGAGACCGGTTGGACTTTCCAAAGGCGTCGCTGTCGATAAGATTGTACAGATGATTGCTAGAGACGGTAAAGGCGGACAGAAAGAAATCGAATTTGCGTTTTGCGCTGGCCATTTTCTCGGCCGCGATGAAGATATTTTCACGTATTTGGATTCGCACACGGGTGATCACGACGTATCCGTGGAATCCTCGCGAGGCGGCTCTCCCGTGGATAAACAAGGGAACACCAAGAACGGCTACTCGCCGACGGAATTATCGTCGGGACTTGCGGATTCGTTCAAACAAGTGAACATCAACGGCAACGGTGATTTCAGAGACGATGCGTCTGGGCGCGAAACGCCACCAACCTACGAAACCGTAGATAGCGAGAACAATCCGCTCGTCGTGACGCCGATGAAACTCCCCGAGCGCTCGGCGCCGAGACGCCAATCCTCATTCCGAGGTCTCTCGGGAGTGCAAGGCTCATCGGCGGAGAAAACCGGCGAATTAGGAGGTCAAGGTCCTTCGTATTTGCACCCGAACGAATCGTTCGCGGAATCGCTCGGTTCTGTCGTCGAGACAAAAAAGAAAAAAGCGGACGTTCATTTCGGCTCGGTATTCACGTGTACGGTTGGACGCAAGCGTTCACCGGCGCATTACTTTGTGGACGACTCGGACCAAATCGCGGAATTGCTCATCGGTTTAGTCAACAACATGCACGATGGTAAAGGTTTAATCGAGCTTTTGCAATTTAACGACGTCGGCGACGAGGTCTCGCAAGAACCTCCGGAAAGAAGTCTTTCGCGAGCGCGTTCGGTGGACGAGTTCCATCAGTTTGCGTCGCAGAAACAACAAGAATCGAAACCAAGAACGCGAAGAAGTTCGATCGATTTCGAACGATTCGCGAATAGCCCAAACAAAGCTGGTTCGATGGTGAATCTCCCATTAGGTCGCGAAGGAAGTACGTCTCTATCGTCTTTACAAGAAGCGGAATATCAACCGAGAAACGGATTGGAAGGAGGCTTCACCAAAAGTTAACGAGAAGAAGAAAAAGAAGAAGAAGAAGAAGAAGAAAAGAGAGGGAGAGAGAAAGTAACATAAAACTCACACTGTACAAACAAACATAAAGAGTCAAAAATATTGTCCATATAGCTACAGTACAACACACATCAGATACTATACATTACAACACGCAATCTATTACAATTCATCTCGTTTTGGTACATTTTATTTTCTATGCGCGCGTGGTGTTATTTATCGTTGCTCCTCGTCGTCGTCCTCGTTATCGCTACGAAATTTACTCCTCTTCAACTCCAAAATCGAATCGTATAACTGCTCGTCCTCTAAAACTGCTTTCAACTCGGAGATACCAACCCCATCGACTACGGACGTCACCATCGCCCCGCTGTCTTTCAACATCTTTGCCGCTGCCTCGGTACTTTTTGCATCCTTCTCCGTCCACGTGCTCTCTAAACTCTCGTCCAATTTCCCGCCTAAAGCAGGGACTAACTCACACTTGCTCAAAACGTCCAACCACGGTCGTCGGCGCGCAAACCTTTCGCGTAATTCCTCTCGCAACGCCAATTGGTCTTCCACGCTCGTTCCGCTTAACCCACTCAAGTCGGTCACGAACACCGCGCACACCGGTAAATGTTCTAAAGTCGCGATGGCTAATCGTTCAATCTTGTTTCGCTCTTCGTCCACTCGAAAAATCAACCCGGGAGTATCCGTCACCACGTGCCGTCTGTCTTCGATGAAAAAATGTCCCATGATTACTCCTCTCGTCGTGAACGGATAATTGTTCACCTCGGGCACTCCGCTCGAGACACTCCTCACGAGACTCGATTTCCCTACGTTTGGAGCCCCGACCATAGCCACCGTCGGCGTCTCCAACTCCGCCACCGGCAATCGTCTCAACTTTTTCGCCATCTCCTTCAACTTTTCAAACTTTGCCTGCGACTTTACGAACCTTGCCTCCATATTTTTAAAGCCTTCCTCCCTGACCGCTTTCGTCTCTTTTTCCGTCTTGCCGTTCTTCGCCCTCGACGAGTACTCTTTCCCCATCGTCAACATCGATTTCCTCGCCTGGTCCACCTCGCTGATCGTCTTCGCGTACGTCTCCGGATCCACCGTTAACTCTAACAACGCTTTCTCAAACGGATGCAACCGATCGATTTTCGGAAATCCTTTCACGTACTCCCCTAAAGGTTTACACAACGCGGTCGTTAACCCGTCCAGTTGTTTCGCCGACTTGTTTCGCTCCTTTAACAAAGGCACGCGTAACCCAGACGTGTGCGTAATTCTCGACGAGCGTTTCAAACCGCTCAAGAGAATATCCTTCGATTGCGCCACGTTCGGGACTCGGTTTAATACCCCCGTTTTCATCATTTTCGTCGCCGCCGAAATCGTCCTCTCCTTCGTCTCTTTCTCCTCGCGAGAATACTTCGTCTCTTCTCCTCCCGAAGAAGAAGACAAAGAAGATGAATCAGAAGCGACATTGAATGTTGTCGTTGTTTTTCGTCGACTTTTACAAAAAGTGCCGCTCCTGTTCCTTCTCAAAGTCATCCTCCCTCCGCTCCGACGCAAACAACAGCTCGTCGTCGTCGTCCTCGTCAGAGTCGCCGAAAACGCTCTCATCGAAAACATGTAATAAGTTGTTTTGATGAATGATGCGTGGAAAAAAGATGTGTCACGCCGCCGGTGAAAACTCTTTGAAGAAGAAGAAAAACAGACCAAAAATGCTAGGCATGCTGAATTTTGCACTTCTGAATTTGAACCAAAAAATGCCAATTTTTGCTCTTTTTTCTGGGTTTTCAGCTTCTTTTTTTTACACCAAAACGAGAGCAATTTTGTTTCTCAAAAGTCGGACACACTTACACACAACTCTCTCTCTCTCTTTTCTCTTTTCAGTATTCTTTTCTGTGCTCATCTTTTCCGAAGTAAGGCGAGGAAACGACGTGGTAGCATGAGTACGACCTTTACGTGGTCGCGTGCTACTTTTGCGGTGGCGTCTTTGAGCAGAAACGAGAGCATTAGGAAGGGACGAAAGATGCGCGAAAATCATCATCATCATCATCGCTCTTTTATTGGAAACGAGAATTTCACCGATCGAGATTTTCGACATCTTTGTTCTTCCTCTTCTTCGAGAGGAGGAAAAGGAGCAGAAGAACGACGACGACGACTTTCGTCGCTGACGGCGTCTTCTTCTTCCTCGTCGTCTTCTTCGCAACAAAAAAAGTATTGCGTTTCAACCGTGGACGCGTCGGCGATTTTAGTCCCTCATCCGGACAAATCTGCCACGGGAGGTGAAGATTCGTGTTTCGTGTTGAAACGGTCGAACGCGTTCGGGGTATTCGACGGCGTCGGCGGGTGGTCAGACGAAGGGGTAAACCCAGCGGAGTATCCAGAAACGTTCGCATCTGAAGCCGCGAAAGCAGTGACAAAAGATAAGATGAGGAATCCGGTGGATATAATGGTGCGAGCGCACAAGATGACGCGAGTGGTCGGGTCGAGCACGGCGTGCGTGTGCGTGGTGGAGGAAGGCGAGGCGACGTTTGCAAACGTAGGAGACGCGGGGGGGATTGTCGCCAGGAACGGCGCGTGCGTGTTTAAGACGGAACCGATGCAACACGAGTTTAACATGCCGTTTCAGTTGGGGTGGAAAGAGGCGTACCCGGAAACGGACGATCCAAGGAGAGCGGACGTGAAAAAAGTTCGATTAAAACGAGGGGATTGCGTCGTGTTGGGATCGGACGGGTTGTGGGATAATGTGCCGCACGAAGACGTGGCGATTTTGTGCGACGAGAACGAAGGAGACGCGGTGAAATGCGCGGAGCAGATTGCGAGGTTAGCGTTTTCGAGGAGCACGGACGAGGAGTACGATTCGCCGTTTATGATTGCCGCGAGGAGAGAAGGTATGGAGTTGACATGGGCAGAGAAGTTACAAGGCGTTAAATTAACTGGAGGGAAGATGGATGATATCGCAGTCGTGGTGGCGTTCGTCGGTTAGATTAATAGTATTATTCTTGTTATTAGAATACAATGACTATAGTACTTAGTATTTGGTAGTACAAGGCAAAACATGTATATATATCTGTCCTAATCGTGCTTGGAAAACGCGGCGACTAACAGTTGACTCGCTCGAAACGATTTTTCTTTGATGCTCAACCCGATGGCCGAGGCGACGACGGTTTTCGTCAGCTGCGCGTTTAAGCCCTGATACCAACCCGCGTAGCCTTCTCGCTTCTTCAAGTCGGCCATAATTTGTAACAACGATAGCGTCGCAAAATCGGTTGGTTTACTACTAGCGTTTCTTCTATTCTTTTGTTGCGAGTGTTGCTCGTTCGGATTCGTCGCCGCTTTCTGTAATACTTTCGCGCGAATCAAAGGATACGTGGCCACCGTCGATGCCGCTTTCGATAACGCCGCGATAACAATCGCCTCAAACACCGGCAATTCCCTCACCGGTTTCCTTCTCCCAACGCTCAATCCTTTCAACGCTCTCTGTCTTAATTGCTCGTACATGGTATATTGAATGGTCGGATTCACCGTGAGCAACAACGACGCTCCTACGCCGGCGTATAAATTTGGCACAGTCGTGGTCAAAATCTCCACCGATCTCCGATACTCTCTTCGCACGCGTCGTTTATACATTCTCGCTTTCTTTTCCAGCATTTTCTTGGACGGCAACTTCATGCGCAACTTTCGAATGGTTTTCGAGGAGATGCGCTGCGCTCGCTCGAGTTTTCTATGTACGACGTCGCGAAACGAGCTCGAAGAAGTCACAAAACTCGCATTTCCTCTCTTCCCTCCTTTCGTCGCCGAGCTCTGTCCCGGAGTACTCACGATGCTCTCGTCGTCATCGTCGTCTGATTCTGATTCGGAATCACTTTCGTTCTCGGAATCTGAAACCTCCGAATCGCTCGCGTGAAACTTCTTCTTTCTTTCCTCTTCTTTCGAATCTCTCTGATTGAAACTCTGGCCGCCGTTGCTAAAATCTCCCGATTCGTGAACAGACATCCCATCCCTCTCTCCTCCTCGCTCGCCTCTTTTCGTCGGACAACTCCCAACCTGCGCTCGCGTGCTCAACGTATCCAACGGCTCGGTCAACAAAACGTTCGCCGCCGCCGCCGTCGTCGCGACGACTAAACTCATCCCAATCGATATCTTTTGGTTTGGATTTCTCTCCTCGACTTTCCGTTTCAACCCGCTAAAGGCGAAAAAATACACGAACGAAGAGGTCAACGCGTGGTAAAACTTTGGTTTCACGCCGTTGAAGAGTTGCAGAACGCCGTCTCGATGGATGGACTCGTAAAACTGGAACAAGAATGGTTTCTTTTTCTTAGACAGGAGTAAAGGCTCCCGGGACGAAATCGAGCGACGGAAAAGACCGCCTCGTATGACTTCCTCTTTTCTCTCCTTCTGCTCGGCTTGGATTCTTGTTTTCACCGTATCGAGCGGGTATAAGAGCATGGCAGAGACGACGCCGCCGATGGCACCTGATTGATCGTCATCGTTAATCGTCGGAGGAGGAGGAGAGAAGTGTTGTTCTTAGCGAATTACACAAACGAATCCAAATTCAAAACGGGTCGTCGTCTACTAATCGTCGCGTGCATGAAGTGAACAACAAACCGCGCTTTAAGAGTAAGAGAGACAGAAAGAAAGAAAAAAAAAGCACAAAACGTACCGGCTAAAGCCTCCGTGGTCATCTTTTCCGTCGTCGTCAGCATGATAATAAACGAGTGTGTGTTATAAGTGATGAAGTAAAGAGCGAATTATGAATTGTAAGATCTCTGATTTTTTCTCTTGAAAAACACACACGTCTCTCTCTCTCTATATGATGATAAAATAAAATAGAAGTCGATTAAAGCAACAACTCGGCGACTTGCACGGCATTTTGCGCGGCCCCTTTTCTTATTTGATCCCCGCACACGAACAGTTCCAAACCTTTGTTTCCTTTTTGCGAGATATCTCTTCGGATGCGACCGACGAAGCAATCGTCTTGGTCGCTCGCGTCCGAGGGCATCGGGAATCGGTTATTCGCGCGATCGTCGATTAAGGAAACGCCCGGGAATTCAGAGATGATTTTTCTCGCCTCTTCTTCGCTCAATTCATTTTTTAAGGTCAAGTTGATGCTCTCCGCGTGCGCGCGCATGACCGGGACGCGGATGCACGTCGCGCAGATGCTGATGTCGTCGGTGTTCCAAATTTTCTTGGTTTCTTTCACCATTTTCATTTCCTCTTCGTTGTAGCCGTTGTCCATCATCGGCGCGTTGTGGGAAAACAAGTTGAACGCGTATCCCCACGGGAAGATTTCTTTCGTTTTTACTTCCCCGTCGTTGACGAGTTCCCTCGTTTGTTGTTCCAACTCGGCCATGGCTTGCGCGCCGGCGCCCGACGCCGCTTGGTACGTAGACACGACCATTCTCTCGATGCCAACTTTTCTTTGAATCGCGGTCGTCGCCATCAACGCGATAATCGTCGAGCAGTTCGGGTTGGCAATGATCCCGCCTTTACCGGAACCGATTTTCATGCCGGCCATAGCTTCTGGGTTCACCTCCGGAATGACCAACGGCACGCCTTCCGTCATGCGAAACGCGCTCGAGTTATCGACGACGTAGCACCCTTTCTCCACCGCGATCGGGCCAAACTTCTTCGAAATGGACCCCCCGGCAGAAAACAACGCGATATCCATGTTATCGAAAGAGCTTTCCGTCAACTCTTCCGTCGTGTACGTCTCCCCGTCGAATTCGACATCCTTCCCCGCGCTTCTCGAGGACGCCAGCATCTTCACCTCGCTGTACGGGAAGTCTCTTTGTTTCAAAACTCTCAAAAACTCTTGCCCGACCGCTCCAGTCACGCCGGCGATGCACACTCTCGGCCCGTCCGGGGTTTTCTTCGCGAACGTTTGCACGACATTTCGTCTCGATCCACTTTTTACGCGGCTGTTCTGTTTCGTCTTCTTCAAAGATGAAACTGACGTCCTCGCCGCCGTGTTTGGGGAGGCTCCTACGCTAAACATTTTCTTTTAACTCGTACACTAATCTCTCGTTCTCTCTCTCTCTCTCTCTCTGCGCGTTATTATATAATAATAAATAACCGACACAAAAAAGTGCTGCTGCTGCTGATGTGCGCGTGTGTGTGTCCCGTAATGCGAGCTATCGCTGTCTGTCTCTCTCTCTGCGTTTAGGATGATGAAACAAAAACGCGCGCGTTTTATTTTATCTGAACACTTTTCGAAGAACAGAGATAAAGCAAAAATCTTCAAAAAAAGAAGCGACAAAAATGAGATAGGGTTTAGACAGCGAGACGACCAAAAAAAGAAAGAACGAAAACGCCGGCCTCTCCTTACTTTTTAATACCATCTCATCACCGTTCTTTATTGTTTAGTTCAGAGAGAGAAAGAGAGAGAGAGATTTTGAGAGTACGAAGCGAGCGCCTGAAGAAAACTCGTGCTTTGTCGCGTGTCTTACCGTTCTCTGTTTGTTTATTTTCTTCTCGGTAGTAAAGAGAGAGAAAGAGAGAGAGAGAGAGAGATTGCTTTGACGCGATCCGAGAGGCAAATTGGGGGGTTTTGAATCATCGGATCTCTTCCTCTCTTTTATCTATCGCACGGGAAACACGAGAGCAGCGAAGAAACGAACGTGTTGGTATTCTTCTTTCTTTATTAAACGTCATCATAAAGCAAACGTGAACAAGATGCCGTTACGATTAGACATCAAACGCAAACTGGTCCAACGCTCCGATCGCGTCAAAGGGGTGGATTTACACCCGGTGGAACCGTGGATTCTGGCGAACTTATACTCCGGG
>Ga0257106_1000780_pt1 | contig 17376 bp, 11 predicted proteins | sample LP_taG_3_FD_190177 | JGI IMG/M metagenome (GOLD analysis project Ga0257106, IMG submission 190177) | Marine microbial communities from Northeast Subartic Pacific Ocean, Canada - LP_J_2011_P26_10m | ecosystem: Environmental > Aquatic > Marine > Oceanic | place: Canada: Northeast Subartic Pacific...
TCTATAACCAATGCTTTATTTGCTGAAAGGGAATTAGTTTCACCAGGAACTGGCAAAATTAAATTCACATCATTATTATTTAAATCCTTTACACTGCCCCCACCAGTATTAATAATTTTTAAACCACGAGATGAATCTCCTACATAAAGATTGTTGCCAATAAGAAATAATTTAAAAGCCCAACCAGTTGTTATATTATCAACCACAGTTAAATTTTCAGGATCAGAAATATTATAAATTGAGACCCCCCCATTACCATGTGCCAAGTAACCAACATCTTCAAATATTAAAAATTCGTATGAAAATCCTCTGGGTGGAGCAAATGTTTTTATAAATTTTATATCATTTGGATCTGAAATATCGTAAATTTCTAATCCCGCTCTTCGACATGATAAATAAGCATAATTTCCGTAAATATTAATTCCATAAGCTTCAGAAGATGAGTCGGAAGAGTTGAATGCTGAAGTAAGAAGTGGATTGCCTGGATCAGAAATATCAACAACTTTAATTCCGCTCTGGTTATCTGCTAAATAAGCATAATTACCAACAATTTTTATTTGGTAAGTATGTCCGTCGGTATCAAAATTACTTTTTAAAGTAGGATTTAGTGGATCCGAAATATCGATTATTGTTAAACCCGCTCCACTGTCTGCTGCATAAAAATAATCCCCATCAATGGCCCCGTCACGAGGATAACCGTCGGTATCGAAGGTCGAAACTTTTACTGGATTTAACGGGTCAGAAATATCAACAATGTGAACACCAGCAGCAGCAGCGGTTATGTATGCATAATCCCCTCTTATTTTAATTCCAGAGGGATTTCCTGTTAAAGAAATTCTTTTTTTAATATCTGGTACAGATATATTTGAAATATCAGTTACTGATAAAGAAGGAGATGAAAAGTCTAAACTATAAAGATAATCTCCTTTTACAGCCAGTCCCATAACCTGACCAACCAAATTGCTATTAACAGCAGCTTTTTGTGTTAGTTTTGTTGGTGGGAAAAGAAGTGCATTTATATTTAGGTAATCTAAATCATTACTTAAGTGATCGGATTCAACTAAATAATTAAACAAAAGGGAATTTGTTCCAGATCCACTTACATAATTTAACACTGCATCATTAGTTCCTGTTTCCAATTTAAGAGTCGGAACTCCCGTAACAGTAACATTTGAATCAAAATTAACATTAATAGGTATTAAATCACCTTGTTTATAGGACCCATCTACTTTTGTTGAATTAACACTACTAACAACTTGAGAATTACCAACAAAAATGGGTAAAAAAAGAAGAAGATATATAATAATTTTTTTCAATTTTTACAAAATATTTATCTTATTGATTTCCAAACAAATATATTAAAAATTAAATACCATTATTTGATGGGATTAAGTACGAAAAATTCTTAAATCTGTTACTTATTGAACTTAAAATAAATAGAATCTTATATTTGAACACATGAATAATAAAATAAAGAAATTACTTTATAATCATTGTGAGTCTTACTTAAGGGGGAGACTGTCAGACTATCAAAAAAGAAACAAGGAACTCTATCAATCGTTAAGCTCAGAAGAAAAAAGCAGTGTGGGAGACAAACACGAAACTGGAAGAGCGATGATTCAATTAGAAATTGAAAAACTAGGTAATCAAATTAAAGAAATTGAGTTAGAATATGCTTTTTTTTTAAAAATAAATAATAAAATAATTGCTACTAATATATCAACTGGTTCACTTGTAATTACTAATAAAAATTTATTTTACATAACAATCTCTGCAGGTGTTTTTCATAATAATTCAAAAAAATATTATTGTATATCACAAAAAAGTCCCATTGGATCTTTATTAGTTGGAAAAAAAATAAAGGATAGTTTTATTTTTAATAAAGAAAAAATTGAAATATTAAATGTTTTATAATGACTTAACAAATTAATTTTATTTCTCCTTATTTATATTAAACTCTTTCTCATAGTTTAACCCTCCAATAAATTCTACCCTTCCAATATATGGGCCAACATCTGGATGGGTAACAATAATTTTGTAAATACCAGGTGAAATATTAATGACCCATTTTCCCATTGGCACAAAAATCCAAGTCGACCCTGCCATTTTTAAAGACATTGTTTTATCAGAATTATTATAGACATTTACCCTACATGAGGTTAAACTTTCTGATTTTCCTGAGGATTTGAACAATTGATCTATTTCATTGATTACCACTTCATCTCCCAAATTTATATATTTTATATCTACATAACCCTCCTCATTTGTAGACATATCAATAACATGGTAATAGTTATTAATAGTTTTATCTGAAATTATAAAAACCTCCGTTCCTAGTGCCAAGGATTTAATCACATCAAATTCATTAGAGGGGCCTAACATTAAATTAATCTCTTCGTTGGTGGTACCCAAATAAGATTTATAAGATATTATTTCATCATAAATTTCCATTCCTTCAAAAGAAACTACTTTTTTACCCTCAATAATTATATTGTTTTCAAAAACCCCATCGCTAGTAAAGGTTTGCCCATCCTCTGTTTTTACAAAAACACCTTTTCCGCTTTTCATGTTATTTTTCCAAGATCCACTATAAACATCTCCATTAGCAGATGTCAAAACTCCATTTCCATCTCGAACTCCATTAAACCATTTTCCCTCATATACATCTTGATTTTCATAGGTCATTTTTCCAAATCCATCTGGGTTACCTAGGTCATTTAAACAACCAATGTATTGATCATTATTAAAGGATTTCTGGTCTTCACATGTTTCTAAATCATTTTGAGCATGAATAAAAAACGATGTAAGCATAAGAGAAAAAGTTAGTAAATTCTTCATAATTTAAGATTTATTTTTATTGTTAAAATCAAATAGGTTATTGGAAAACCTTTGAGGTCCTCCTCTTTTTATTTCTTCATTTGCGATTTCTTCGAACTGATCAAAGTTCTCTCTAAAAGCGTTGGATAATTTAAAGGCCATTTTATAATATGCTTTATCATCGCTCCAAGTAGCCCTAGGACTTAACAGTCTTTTGGGAATTCCTGGGCATTCTCTAGGTTGAGCCAATCCAAAAACAGAGTGTATATGGTAATCCTTATATGAATAATCACCAAGCTCTCCATTTAGAGCAGCATTAACCATTCTTCTAGTATATTTTAATTTAATTCTAGAACCAATTCCATAAGGACCCGCAGACCACCCCGTATTAACAAGCCAAACATTTACTCCTAAATCTTTCATTTTTTTTATAAGCATCTCAGCATAAACAGTTGGATGCAGTGGCATAAATGGAGCACCAAAACAAGCAGAAAAAGAAGGGACCGGTTCCACTACTCCAGCTTCTGTTCCAGCAACTTTAGCTGTATAACCAGAAATAAAATGATAGGCTGCTTGACTAGGTAATAAACGTGATATTGGTGGCAATACCCCAAAAGCATCCGCAGTTAAAAAAAAGATATTTTTTAAATTTTCACCTAAAGAAGGAATCTGTATGTTGTTTATGAAATTTATTGGATAACTAACCCTGGTATTTTGAGTAATACTTGAATCGGAATAATCAACTTTAGAGTTATTACTTTTTAACACTACATTTTCTAACAAAGCTCCTTTTCTTATTGCATTATAAATATCAGGCTCTTTTTCTTGATTTAAGTCAATCACTTTTGCATAACAACCTCCTTCAAAATTAAAAATGATATTATCTTTTGTCCAACCGTGTTCGTCGTCCCCAATTAACTTTCTTTTAGGATCGGCGGAAAGTGTAGTTTTTCCAGTTCCCGATAAGCCAAAAAATATGGCTGTCTCTCCATTCTCTCCAATATTTGCCGAACAATGCATTGGAAGAGTTTCTTTAGAATTTGGTAAAATAAAATTTAAAACGGAAAAAACCCCTTTTTTAACCTCACCAGTGTATCCTGTCCCTCCAATTAAAATAATTTTTTTTTTAAAATTAATTATTGAAAAATTGTGTTTTCTAGTTCCATCTTCAGACGGTATTGCCATAAAACTTGGAGTATGAATAATAACCCATTGAGGGTCGAAAGATTCCAATTCTTTTTTTTTAGGTCTAAGAAACATATTAATTGAAAAAAGATTTACCCAAGGAAGTTCCGTAATGATTCTAATATTCATACGGAATCTTTTATCTGCGCATACATAGGAATCTATTACAAATAGTTCCTTATTGGAAATGTGGTTAACTACTTTATTATATAATTTATTAAACTTATTTTCTTCAAATGGAATATTTATATCACCCCACCAAATTTTATCATTAGTTATATTGTCTTTAACAATAAATCTATCTTTGGGAGATCTTCCAGTAAATTCACCTGTATTAACAGCCAAGGCCCCATTGTCTGATTCAACCCCTAAACCTCTTTCTTTGCATAGTTTATGCAACTCTTCACTAGATAAACCGTAATTGATTAAAGTATTTTTAATTCCATATTTATTTAAGTAATTTTGAATATTAGAATTAATCGTCATTTAAAATTGAGGTTAAATGTTACAGAAAATTTATTTTTAAACAATTATTTTGCAAGTTTCTCAAGTGTTAAACCCTGAAATAATATTGTAAATGTAACTACCATGTAAGTCAGGAAAAGTATAAGTTCTTTGCCCTCTCCTATTTGGTCAGGTAAATTTAACGCTAAAGCAATACTCAATCCTCCTCTTAATCCTCCCCATGTAATAATTAAAGAAGTTTTCTTTTCAAATTCTTTAAAAAACGATAAAATCTTAATTGGAATAGAAACGCCAATTCCTCTTGAAACAACTACAAGAACAATTATTATAATGGAAATTACTAAGTATACTGGAGCAAAATTTTGGAAAATTGGAATCACCTCAAGTCCAATTAAAATAAACAAAATAGCATTTAGAGTTTCGTCTAAAAGATGCCAAAATTTATAAACATAATCTCCCATAGCTTTTTGTAATCCATCTTCAATTTTATCCATATCCAGATTTCCATTTAAAAATAGCCCCAACATAACAACTCCTAATGGGGCGGAAAGATGATATTTAGTACATACAGAGGAAACAAGAAGCACCAGGGAAAGAGTTATTAAAACTTCTAATTCAACATGTTCATTTTCAATATATTTGACAAGCTTTAATCCTAAAAATCCGATAACAGATCCTAGTATAACTCCTCCAAATACTTCAGTAGCAAATAACATACTTACACCCTCAGGTGTAATGTTTTCAACTCCTAAACTTTTAACGTTTAATAATGTTAAAAAAAGAACCACACCAATTCCATCGTTAAATAAAGATTCCCCTGCTATTCTGGTTTCTGTAACTGGAGATAAATTCATTTTCTTAACAATTGAAAGAACAGCTATAGGGTCTGTTGGGGCAATTAAAGCTCCAAATAAAAGACAATCTACATAAGTTAAACCCATTTCGTTTAAGCCAAAAAATGGTTGTTCTATTAGCCAAAAAAGTCCCGAACCAACAGCAAAAGTTGAAAAAACAACTCCAAAACTTGCTAAAAAAAGAATAGTCACTTTATCTTTGAACAACTCATGAACATTCACACTAATAGCACCTGCAAATAATAAAAAAGGTAGCATTACATCAATTAACAAAACACTAAAATCAAAACTTTTTGTTAATGATGTTGCATCTTCAAGAAAAGAAGGAAAAATTGTGCCTACTATTAAAACAAATATTGACAATAGAATTGCTAAAATCATTAAACCGATAGTCTGTGGAAGTTTAAGTATTCTTAAATTTATGATTGAAAAAAAAGATGCTAAAAGCAATAATATTGTAGTAATTTCTAAAAAATTCATTGTTTAAAATTTATATGAGTAAAAATTAACTTGCATTTTATAAAGTTACAATTTGTTAACTCTCTACCAAATTTAACTTAATCTCTTAATATTTCAAAACTATGATTAACTGTTGTGTCTTTTCTAAGAGATGCTCCAACGGAACAATATTTATTAAGAGAAAGAGATATAAAACGTTCCGCTTCTTCAATTTTTAAATCATTAGAATATATTAAATACTTAATATCAATATTTTTAAAATATTTAGGAGTTGTTTCTGCTCTAATTCCATTAGAAATCGCCTCAATATTTTTAAAATTTCTTCTTCTTTTTTTTATCATAGAAACAATTTCAACAGCAGCACAGGAAGTTAAAGCTGATAGCAAAAGTTCCATCGGAGATTGGTTTTCCTTCTTATTTTGACTATACATGTCTACATTTAAACCGTTGTCAGTTTGATTAATCAGTTGAAATTTTTCATCATTTATATATTTCATAGTAATTTTTAAATCCATAATAAATTTTTTATTTAAGTTAAATTGATTAAATTGAATTTGAGAGTAATTTTTTAATAAAAAAACAAAAATAAATGAAAAAATTATTAAGCCTAGTAATATTAACTACAGCAATTTCATGTCAAACAGAGGTCACTAGAAAAGCTGACATAAATGTTAGTGATATTGAAAAAATTGATTTAGCAACTAAGTTTTTAGATGGAATGGATAAATACAATCAAAATCTTAAAATTGTTGATCAAGAATTTTCAGATTTTGAGAATGGAAATCTTCAAGCAATGTATGATACTGCTTCGGAAGATTTAATCTGGTCTAGTCCTGCTGGAGATTCACTGTCAAAAGAAGCTTGGATGGGAGGAATGAAAGAATGGCAAGAAGGTTTTAAAAACTTTAAGTTTGTAAATAGAGATTATTATCCAAGTGTGGATGACACTTTATTTTTACCAAATGGGGGTGTAAGAGCTTATGGTAATTGGAGGTTTACACACAAAGAAACAGGAACAGAATTTGACATCCCTTATTATTCTGTTCAAAATTTTAATGAGGAAGGAAAAACTAATTTTATAGTTGAAATGTTTGATTCCGGAAGTATTTTCCTTAAACTTCAATAAAAAAAGTAAAATTTTAATTACAAAAAAAAGGACTGTACAGTCCTTTTTTTTATTTGTATATTTTTTTCATAAAATTAATACCAGTAATAGCTGTTGCGGTAATTAATCCAGAAAAAAGTGCACCTCCCACTCCGGCACTTACAATGTCTTGCCCTGTTAAATACAAACCTTTTATAGGTGTTTTAGGGCGTAAAAACTTTTGGCTAAATCTAGTTGGTGTATGATCTAATCCGTATAACTCTCCCTTTTGATAATTTATAAAATTCTTTGTTGTTAATGGACTTGATAATTCGTAGTGATCCACTTTATCACGCAAATTAGGAAGTTGCTTAAATAAGTGTTCTAACAATCTTTTAGAAATCGTTTCCTTAAAATTCTCATAATCATCTCCTCTTTTCTTCCAGGAGGTTCCTTCCCACTTAGCAAAACTTTCGTAAGGAAGTAAAGTGATTACATCAATGGTACTTTTTCCTGGATATCTAGAATTCCAAGAGGGATCTTTTGCAGACGGAAAAGAAATATACACCAATGGAAATTCAGAATCTTGATTATCTAAGTACTTCGATACAGATGTATCGTGATCAATATCATCTGGATAAATCCATAAATTATTTTTTGGAAGCTTTAACTCATCTGCATTACCATTTAAACCTATATATAAGCATCCATGCGCAACAGAGGGTTGTACTTTCTTCAAATTATTTTTAAAGCCGTATTTTATGCTTAGTTTATCACTTATTAATCTGTCATATGTGTTAAAAACTCCCACACCACTAATAATTAAATTTGAGAGAAACTTCTTTCCATCCTCCATTAAAACTCCAATAACCTTACCATTTTTTATAAGAATTTCTTTGACCTCAGCCCTTACCACTAGCTTACCGTTAGATTTTTCAATAACGGGATTAATTGTTTTAACAATTTCTGAAGAACCTCCTATTGGAAAACTTCCTCCTTTAAAATAATGTTTTACGACAGATGCATGCATAGCAAAACTGCTCTGTTTTGGAGGCAATCCGTAATCCCCATACTGAGCTGTTAAGACTTTAATGAGTTCTTGATTATTTGTTAATGAACTAATTATCTCAAAAGTAGTTTTTGAAGAATATTTTAAATATTTTTTTCTAAAAAAAGATCCAAATAATAAACTAATATAGCTTGGTAATGCTTTCTCAATGTAAAATTTTTTCATTGTCTTATTGCAATCAAAAACTATTTGAATGTATTTTTCAATAGCATCAGATTCATCAGGAAAATAAGAAACGAGTTTATTTTTAAAATTATCTACTCCTTTTACAAAATCATAAGTCTTATTCCCTATTATTATTCTATCATAAACTTCTCCCATGTCCTCCCATTTTAGGTTTTGGTCAGTAACATAATCAAACATTTTTCTAATAGGGCTATTTAAGTTCTGAACCTCACCAATATAATGTATTCCAACGTCCCATTCATAACCCTTTCTTTTAAAAACATGAGTAAATCCACCAGCAACATAATGCCTTTCTAGTACAAGTACTTTTTTACCCTCTTTAGAAAGTAATGCAGCAGTTGTTAAACTTCCTATTCCAGATCCAATTACAATTGCATCGTATTTATCTTCAAAATCTATTTTTCTTTTATAGGATTGTATCATAAAAATATTTTACTGTAATCGATGGATTTTCTTAGTTTAATCATTACTAAGTTAAAATAAAAAGTCAAAAAATCTCAATAGTAAACTTTAATTAGCCAATTAGTAAGTAATGTTAATAAAAAATATTATGTAATATATTGAATAAAACATACTTAAAAGAATGATGGTTTAAAAAAGCTTATCTTTGAAAAGGTAATATTATAACTATAATAAGAAATAAAACACAAATGAATTTAATAATTGAAAATCTCACAAAAACTTATTCAAATAAGGTAAAAGCCTTAGACAATATTAGTTTAAAAATTGGAAAAGGAATGTTTGGTCTTTTGGGTCCCAACGGAGCTGGAAAATCAACATTAATGAGAACTATTGCTACTTTACAATCTCCTGATTCTGGTGGAATTAATTTCAATGATATAGACGTTTTAAACGACCAACTTTCATTAAGAAAAATACTGGGCTATCTTCCTCAGTCATTTGGCGTTTATCCCAATATGTCAGCTGAAGATTTATTGAATTATTTTGCTCTTCTAAAGGGTATTTCTAAAAAAAAGGAAAGAGATAATCTTGTTAATCAACTTTTAGACATAACAAATCTCCAGGATGTTAAAAAGAAAAATGTAGATGGATATTCCGGAGGAATGAAACAACGTTTTGGAATTGCTCAATTACTTTTAAATAATCCCAAACTAATAATTGTAGATGAACCAACGGCTGGTTTAGATCCATCAGAAAGACAAAGATTTTTAAACGTATTAAGAGAGGTTGGAACAAACTCTACTGTAATATTCTCTACTCATATTGTAGAAGATGTAAAAGAATTATGTAATGACATGGCTATATTAAACGGAGGAAGAATTTTAAAACATATCAAACCTTTGGATGCTACTTTAGAAATAAAAAATCAAATATGGACAAAGATTGTTTCAAGAGAAGACTTAGACCAAGCTGAATTGGATTTTAACATCTTATCGTCTAACTATAATGTAGACAACACTTTGACAGTTAGAGTGTACTCAGAAAAAAAACCTTCTAAAGATTTTAAAAAAGTCGAACCTCAACTAGACGATGTTTACTTTATTGCATTAAAAGAGGAACAACTAAATTCAAATCAATCATAAATTATTATAGTAATGTTTTTTACAATATTTTTTAATGAAATAAAGTATTGGTTTGGAAAACCAGCTTTTTATATATATTCTTTCATATTTCTTTTTATAGCACTTATGATGTCAGGTGCATCTGCAGGACTTTTTGATTTCTTGACTGTTACTACGGGTTCCTCTAAAATTGTAAATTCTCCATACGGAATAACAAGTTTATTTGGAGGTTTGTCAGGACTTCTCATTTTTCTTTACCCCTCTGTTATCGGGGTGTCTGTATATAGAGATTATCAGAGTGAGATGCATACTATTTTGTATTCCTATCCTTTTACAAAACTGCAGTATTTATTAGCTAAATTTTTTAGTGGAATTTTTATAATAAATTTAATTGTAATAATAATTGCAATTGGAATAGGTTTAGGGTTTATTCTTCCTGGAACTAATCCTGAAATTATCGGAAGTTTTGATCTGAAATCTTATTTAGATATTTACTTTATTTATATTCTCCCAAACATGCTGTTTATTGGAGCTATAGTTTTTGGAATTGTAACCTTCACTAGAAATATTTCGGCGGGATTTATTACAGTTTTGATAATATTGATATTACAAGGATTACTTGTCAGTCTATTTGATGATCCTGACAAAAGATTTGTTGCCGCTATACTAGACCCATTTGGTGATTCTGCAATTCAATATTACACTAGATATTGGACTGTTTCTGAACAAAACGAACTGTATTTACCTTTAAAAGAAGTTTTGATCTACAATAGATTGCTTTGGGCTGGTATTGGACTTTTGATATTTGGAACAATTTACAGGGTGTTTAGTTTTAGTCAAAATGCATTCACTTTTTCTTTTAACAAAAAAGACTCTACAAGGATAACTAAATCAAATTTTGGTGGTATAATTAAAATTAATTTACCCAAAGTGAGTTTTGATTTTTCATTTAAAAATCAATTAAAATCCCTTTGGAAACTTTCTACAATTGATTTTTTATTTATTGTAAAAAGCTGGCCTTTTATTTGTATAGTTTTAGTTGGATTATTAATTAATTTAATAGGTCTTTCAGAGCTTGGAAATGTTTTTGGTACCTCTACTTTACCAAGAACATGGCGAATGCTAGAAGCAGGATCCACGTTTACCCTTGCAATTAATATCTGTATTTTTCTGTATGCAGGGCTTTTGATTCATAGAGCTAGAACAGCTAACATAAATCAATTAATTGACGTAAGTCCAATAAAAAACTGGGTGCTTTTTGGTTCAAAATTTCTTGCAATATTTAAAATGCAATTAGGCCTTTCATCATTAATTATAATAACTGGATTAATATTTCAAACTTATAATGGCTTTTATGATTTTGAAATTTCATTATACCTTTATGAAGTTTTTGCATTAAGTCTAATATATTATGTTATTTGGACTTTCCTTACTTTTCTTGTACAAACACTAATCACAAGTCCTTATGTAGGTCTGTTTGTTATGGTTGTACTTTTAATTGGAATTCCATTATTAAGTCTAGCTGGAGTTGAGCAATCTGTTTTTAAATACAACCAGGGTCCAGGCTACTCCTACTCTGATATGAACGGATATGGATCTACTCTAAGTAGATATTTTATTTACAAAATATATTGGTTTTCACTTGGTCTTGTATTTTGCATCTTAACTACCTTGTTTTATGTCAGAGGACTTCCAAGTAATTTTAATGAAAAACTGATAATTGCAAAATCTAGGTTTAACGGTAAATTCCCATTTTTTATTACATTTTTCACACTAATATTTCTTTCTATGGGGGGATATATATATTTTGATAATAACATAACGAATCAAAGAACCTCTCAAAAAGAAAGAGAAAAAATAACTGCAGAGGGTGAAAAGAAATATAAAAAATACGAATCTTACGCACAACCTCGAATTGTTTCAGTAAACGTGAATGTAGATATATTTCCATCCACTAGAGATGCTGTTGCGTCAGGAGAGTATTTAATGATTAATAAAACAAAAGAGGAAATTGACAGCATTTTTCTAGATCACAATAGCTTAATAAGCACTTTTAAATTTGATAAAGAAACTGATCTTATTTCAGAGGATACTATTTATAATCTTGACATTTACAAATTAAAAAAACCTTTATATCCAGGTGATAGTATTAAATTATTATTTACTGTAAAAAATAAACCTAATACTATCTTAAGAGATAACTCTAGTGTTATTAGTAATGGAACTTTTATAAATAATAGTATTTTTCCATCTCTTGGATATTCTCTCAATGAGCTAAGAGACGATAAAACTAGAAAAAAATATGATTTAGCTCCAAATAAACTAAAACCACAACCATCTGACTCAACTGCACTTGGCAATACTTATATCGCTAAAGATGCGGATTGGATAGATTTTGAAGCTACTGTGAGTACCTCCAAAGATCAAATTGCGATAGCTCCAGGTTATTTACAAAAAGAATGGGTTGAAGGAGAGAGAAGATACTTTCATTACAAAATGGATAGTAAAATATTAAATTTCTATGCATTTAATTCTGCAAAATATGAAATAAAAAAAGACAAATGGAATGATGTAAATCTAGAAATATATTATCATAAAGGTCACGAGTATAACTTAGATAGGATGATGAAAGGAATGAAGGCAGCTTTGGATTACTGTACTGAAAACTTTAGTCCCTACCAACACAAGCAATTAAGAATAATAGAATTTCCTAAAACATCTGGGGGATTTGCCCAATCTTTTCCAAATACAATTCCTTTTTCAGAAAGTATTGGATTTATAGCTGATGTAGATGACTCCGAGGAAGGGGGAAATGACTATGCGTTTTTTGTTTCTGTTCATGAAGTTGCCCATCAGTGGTGGGCTCATCAAGTCATAGGCGCAGATGTGCTTGGCGCTACCATGCTTTCTGAAAGTTTATCTGAATATGTTTCTTTGAAGGTCATTGAACAAATTAACGGTAAAAAGAAAATGCGTAAATTTTTAAAAAGATCATTAGATGTGTATTTAACTCAAAGAACTTTTGAAAGTAAAAGAGAGAATGCTCTTATGTATAATGATGGACAGCCTTATATTCATTATCAAAAAGGTTCATTAATTTTTTATGCACTTAGTGATTATATTGGTGAAAAAAAACTTAATGAATCACTAAGTAAATATGTGAAGAAAGTAGCTTTTCAAGAACCACCCTACACAACATCAATAGACCTTTTAAATCATATTAGAGAGGTTACACCAGATTCTTTAAATTACTTGATTAAAGATATGTTTGAAACAATAACACTTTATCAAAACAGAATAGTTTCCTCTCAATCCAAAAAATTAGATGACGGTAGGTATCAAATTGATATTGAATTTAAAATTAGTAAATACAGAAATGATGAAAAAGGAAAAATTTTCTATGGAGATGAAAAAAGAGATTCTATTTCCTACAAAACAGAAAAAATGAAAAAACCTGAGTACTCTGTGTTTTTAGCTGATTATATTGATATTGGGATTTTTGGTGAAGACGGCGATAAAAATGAAATTGAATTATATTTAAAAAAACATAAAATTAATTCAATACATAATAAAATTTCTATAATTTTAGATAATAAACCTAACGAAGTTGGTATTGATCCCTACAATAAGTTAATTGATACGAATTCAGAAGATAATAGGAAAATTATAAAACAAGATATTTCTGAAAATGAAAAGAAGACAATTTAACAAACTTTTTACTGCGGTTTCATCGGGGCTTGTTATTTCCAATGCATATTCCTTTTCTACAATAAATAAAAAGTACGATATTTCTCTAGCCCAATGGTCATTAAACAAAATGATCAAAACAAAAAAAACATTAAATCCAATAAATTTTGCGCAAAAAGCTAAAGAACTTGGTTTTAATGCTGTTGAATATGTTTCCACCCTCTACAGAAAAGAATTAGAAAAAATGACTATTTCTGAATTAACAAAAAAATTAATCATTAGTTCTAAGGATTATAATATTAAAAACCTATTAATTATGGTAGATGATGAGGGGGATTTATCATCAAGTAATTTCAATGAAATATTGCAGTCAGTTGATAAACATAAAAAATGGATTGAAATGGCGAGTGAATTAGGGTGCCAATCGGTTAGAGTTAATTTAAAAGGGGAAGATGATATGGAAAAATGGAAAAAAAACTCCATTGTAGGACTAACCAAACTTTGTGAATTTGCAGATAATATTAATATTATTGTTGAAAATCATGGTGGTAACAGCTCAAATGGAAAAGCACTGGCTGAGGTTATTAGAAACGTAAATTTAAAAAATTGCGGAACACTTCCTGATTTTGGTAATTTTTGTATAAAAAGAAAAATAAAATCGTCTTCTCCAAAAGAGTGTGATATTCAATATGATAAATACCAAGGAATGAGAGACCTTATGCCGTATGCAAAAGCAGTGAGCGCAAAGTCCTATGATTTTGATGAATTTGGAGAAGAAACAACAATAGATTTTAAAAGAATGATGGATATTGTTCGAGAATCTAAGTTCAAGGGATTTATTGGTGTTGAATTTGAAGGTAACAAAATGGCAGAAAAAAAAGGAATTGAATTAACCAGAAATTTAATTCAGAAATACAACTACTAAGTCTTTAAATGGTTATAAAGACCCAAACAATACAAACCAATTGCTGCCCACATTACATATATAAAATGTGAAGAAGGTATCCAGAAATAAGCTAAAGCTAGGTTAGAGAATAACAAAATCCCAAGCACAGTTAAAAAGCGTTTTCGAAAGGTATATATTTCTAAAAATTTATTAGAGGTAAACGAAAATAAAATAAACCCTATCCCCAAAACATAAAGTCCTAAAAATCGATATATCTGAGTTAAATATGCACTTAAGGTTGTATTTTCCTGTTCTAAAAAAAGATCTTTAAAGGTCATTTGTAATCTCTCTTCGTTAGCAATTTGATCTAACATCCAAGGCTCAGAACTAATTAACCATCTTATTCCAGAAATACATAAAGCAAGACTTATTAATACTAAAGGATATTTAATGTATGTAATTGGTTTTTTTTTCATTATAATTTAGTTCAACAATTTTTGTTTAAGTTATAATAAATAGATTAAACTTTTATATTTGTTATTAATCAAAGAATAAATTATCAATCTGTGATTAAAAAAACACTTATTATTCTTTTTTTATTACCCTTTGGGTTTATTGGATTCGCCCAATTGAGTAAGGTCCATTATATCCCACCTTTAACAAGTGGACCCTCTAATGCAGATCCTTTAGATCAATGGTTTTATATATCTACACCCATTAAAGGGGATGTATCTTTTAAAATAATTGCTGTTGGTGGAGATGAGCTGGGAGAATCATATATAGTTAACAATTCGAATCCTAAAAAAATTCTAATTTCAAATGCTGGTTATTCCCAACTTTTTCAAGATCCTTCCACCACTAGTGTAGTGACTAATAATAAGGGATATATTATAGAATCTCAAGATGTTATTTATGTTTCTTTAAGAATGAATGCCGGGGGATTCGCCCAAGCTGGTGCTCTTGTTAGTAAAGGAGATAATGCTCTAGGAAAAACTTTTAGAATCGGAACCTATGATAACCAAGGGGTTTCTAACCAAATTACTCAGACAAATTATTTAAACTTTTTTTCTGTGATGGCTACAGAAGATGAAACTACGATTAACTTAACTAGTAATAATACTACGGGTTTAGTAATTCAAAATTATTCTAGTCAATTTCCTATTCAAAACATAACTTTAAACAGAGGAGAAAGCTATACAGTAGCATTAAAAATAACCGATGCAATACCAAGAAATAGAGATGGTCTAATTGGAGCATTGGTTAGTGCTGATAAAAATGTTGTAGTAAATACTGGATCAGCTAATGGAAGTTTTGGTAATGGTGGAGGGAGAGATTATGGAATAGATCAAATAGTTGGACTAGATAAAGTAGGAAAAGAATATATTTTTGTTAAAGGAGCAGGAGCTAATTCCTATGAAAACATTTTATTAGTTGCTCATTATGACAATACCAAAATAAAAATAAATCAGCAATCGAGTTTAGAAGCCACTACAATAGATAAAGGAGAGTATTTAATAATTGAGGGAGATAAATATACAGATGGAAACATGTATGTAAATTCCTCGGAAGACATTTTTGCATACCAAGGAATTGGCGGTTCCAGCGAAGCCAATCAAGGGATGTTTTTTGTCCCCCCCTTAAGTTGTGAAAGTAGAGGAGATGTGAATAATATTGCTTTTATTGACGAAATTGGGGACAACAACCTTAACGGAGCAGTAACCATTGTGACAAAACAAACCTCAACTGTTCTAATAAATAATATTGATATTAGTAGTCAACCTGTTGGAGTAACAGTCGATGGACCTATAACAGTAATAGGAAAAAACGATTACGTAACCTATAAATTGACAGGCTTATCTGGAAATGTAAGTGTTAGCAGTACTGATGAACTCTATTCTGCATATTATAACCAAAATGGACAAGCAACATCTGGAAGTTTTTATGCTGGATTTTCCTCTACACCAAACGTTAGCTTAAATTTAGCAGCTTCTTCTTTAGGGACTTGTATATCTTCTGAAGGTGTTTCTAATGTTACTTTTGAAATTAGTAATTCTGGTAGTTATGATACGTTACAGTGGATAAAAAAAATCGCTGGAACTGAAACTTATTCTAATATTGAAGGAGCTACTAATTCCGTTTATAAACCTTTAGAAATTGGAACATATGCTGTAATAGGAACAATTACCTGCACAGGGTCAGAATATAAATCTAATGATATTCCAATTAGCATATGTCCCACTGATTTCGACGGAGATGGAATTATAGATAATTTAGATTTGGATAACGACAACGATGGAATATTAAATTCTATTGAATCACTCGGATCAGGAATAATTGATATATCAGACCCTCTTTCACCTACTTTTTCATTGACTAATGGTAAAGAAAATACAGTAAATTTTACTGTAGAGCTAGCTAAAACAAGTACAGTTGATCCTGTTACCAATACTTTTACAGGAACAGCTACAGGAACCTTTAAATCAGATGTAGCGGCAGCAGAATCAGGCACAAACACCTACACGATTAACTCATCATCACAAGCCTTTCAAGGACAAGATGAATTCTTATTCTTCCATGCTAAAAAAGATTCAGATGCAGTGCATAACATAATTGAAGGAGAAAGTTTTATTTGGAGAGTTTTTCCAGATAATAAAAACATAACTGTTTGGGATCCTGATGACAGATTATTAATTGACACAAACTATGATGGAGCTTTCGAAACTGGTGTTACTTCATTTACAGGATCTGAAATTCATTTTAAAATAAACCCAAATCCAAAGGGCGAAATTCCTTACGAATTCTTTGCTTCTGATGTAAGAGCTATTTCTTTTATTCATAGAAATATTAATAAAGATGAAGTATCCTCCTACTCTGGATTCATTGAAACCATTGATTATAACGTTAATACAGACTTAGACAGTACTTTTATTTATGATGTGTTTGATTTAGATAGTGATAATGATTTATGTAATGATTTAACAGAAGCAGGATTTATAGATAAAGATCCAGATTTTGATGGAATACTGGGAACTGGAATACCTACGTTTGATAATGGAAAAATAGATCAAAGAGGAAAATATATCGACCATACCTACCCTGATCCATTAAAAGATAAAACAGGAGAAAAATACTTATTTCAAAAAGCTATTTCAGCAATTGTA
>Ga0257106_1000781_pt1 | contig 17344 bp, 7 predicted proteins | sample LP_taG_3_FD_190177 | JGI IMG/M metagenome (GOLD analysis project Ga0257106, IMG submission 190177) | Marine microbial communities from Northeast Subartic Pacific Ocean, Canada - LP_J_2011_P26_10m | ecosystem: Environmental > Aquatic > Marine > Oceanic | place: Canada: Northeast Subartic Pacific...
CAGAAGCTCCGGGAGAAGATGCCGTCAATCGCCGCGGTGCAGTTGCTGAATTAATTGATGATGAATTAACGAGTGTCACTTGAGAGAAACCATTTGGAGACTTACTTCGCGGGGCCCCGTCGTGCACGCCCGTGTAGACGCCGTTCCGGAGCGAATACACGTGACGCGTCCCACGTAGCCCACGTAGCCCCATCGCCGCGCTTCCCTGATCCCTCGGGCCCTGGAGGTTCCTTGTCACTCGATTACCAAAAAGCACAGTCGCAATATCATCTCTGCCCGTCCCGTCTCCCGCACGAGTCGAGTTGGAACCCTTTTCAAAGTTAACGCCGGCCACATCGAAGCGCGCGCGTGTGTCGACGGGGAGCGGGAGAGATCTCCCGACCGACGATGGGCGCACGGTCGCAGCTGAGGTGGTACACGCCCCTTCGGAAGATCTGGGAGATCATCGGGGTGCCCATATGGTGAGTCACCCCGTCCGAGCCTCGAGACTCGTGCATCCCCCGCTGACCACGCGGTGGCGGTTGCCGCTGCGTCGTCGAAATGCCCCGTACGCGCGAATGCGATGTCATCCCTCGCTAACCACGGCACCATCCCTTCCCTCGTAGGCTCACGATGAGACTTCTGTATCACATCAGGTACGTATCCCCGCCCGTCACCCCCACGTCCGCGCGCGCGCCGGCGACGGTGTTAGGTATTAAATCACGCGCGCATAACGAGATCTGACCGCTCGCACCCGTCCCGTCACATCATCCCTCCCGTCAACTCCAGGTTCAACTGGCTGGTCAAGTTCTTCGGCCTGTGCGGATTCGCCGCGTTCCTCTCCCCGGCGTTCTTCAGGATAGCCTGGTTCTACTACACCGACGTCCGGGTCAAACGGAACGTGCAGTACGGGTCGGCGCCGAGAAACAGACTGGACCTTTACCTCCCGAGCGGGTGCGAGTTTGACGAGGAGAAGACCGAGGCGGCGGTGCGCGCGGCGGACGCGGAGGCTGACGCGCACCCAGCAGCGCCCAATGGACACGCGGGGAGGGATCCAGCCACCGAACGGCTCCTACACGGCACGAACGGAGCGGGGGCAGCGGGTCAATCGGGTCAATCAAATGCAAACGGCGGCAGGCCGGTTATCGTGTTCGTGACGGGCGGCATGTGGATCATCGGGTACAAGGCGTGGGGCGCGTTGCTCGCGCGATCGCTCATGAAGCAGGGGTTCATCGTCGCGTCCCTGGACTACCGCAACTTTCCGCAAGGTACCGTCGGGGAGATGATCCAGGACGTCGGCTGCGGCATCGGGTGGGTGGTGAAGCGAGCGGTGGCGCTCGGCGGCGATCCGACCAGGGTCGTCGTCGTCGGCCAGAGCGCGGGGGCGCACCTCAGCGCCACCGCCATCCTTCGACAGGCGGAGTGGGAGCTCAGCGGGTACGGCCTGGCGTCCGCGTGGTCGCCCTCATCCCTCGCGGGCTTCGTCGGCGTCTCCGGCGTGTACAACCCGGACGACCAAGGGTTAGTGAACCACTTTCACCGACGCGGGTTGCACAAGGAAGTGTTTCACTCCATCATGGAGGCGGGGTACTCTGGGGCGCGCGCGGAGGAGGCGCTGCCGCGCGCGTCGCCGTGCGCCATCCTACGGGACCAGGCGGGCGTGCCAGGGCTCGTCGCGAGGCAGCCGCCCGTGTTGTTGTGCCACGGAAGCGCGGACACGTCGGCGCCGCCGAGCGAGAGCGCCAAATTCGCCAAGGCGCTGAGAGCGGCTGGGGTGGAATCGGTTAGCGAAAAGTATTACCCGGGGAAGACGCACACGGATCCTTTCGTGACGGACCCGATACTGGGCGGGCACGACGCGCTGCTGGAGGATATCGTGGCGTTCGTGCGTAAGGGGGAGACGGCGCTGAAGCTTCCGGCGTTGCCGAGGCTTTTGCCAAAGCCGCTGGTGGACATCGCGAGGACCATGGTGCCGTTCTGAGACGATCTCCAAATTTGTGAAAAAAACTTTTAAAAAGTCTATCACGCATCGACTCATCGCTTCTTGCGATCCCGCTTGGGTGGACCGTTGACCCTTCGCTGGTTTTTCACGATCATGCCGCCCTGGCCGCCGCTCTTCAGGTCGCTCTCCATCTTCTCCAGGAACGACAGCGTCTCGCGCTGCCGCTCGCCGCGCTCGTCCGCCGCCGCCTCCCTCTCCCTCGCGACGGTTTCCGCCAAGAAGCGGTTGTCCTTTCGCAGCTCCCGCACGGCTCCCCTCTTCTCCTTCTTGACCTCCCGACGCAGCTTCCTCTTCTCCGCGCGCTCCCTGTTCGGGTCGTAGTCCCGTCCCTTCGAGTACCCCTGCTCCTCGAACATCGGGTTGTACGTCTTGATCGCCTCCACCTTCTTCTCGCGCAGACGCAGCGGAACCATCAATCGACCCGCCAACGCTTCCCTCATCTCCCGGTCCATCGCAACGCAAACCTCCGCGACGGACGCGAGATGGCCGACCAGCGCGGGAGGCGGCGGCGGCGGCGCGCGCTTCTTACCCTTACCCGGTTCGTTCGCCGATTCGCCCGGTCCGCCGGAGAGCGCGAGGGCGAGCCTGTTCACCGCGGCCGCCGCGGGGGCGAGAACTTCCTTCGCCGCCGCGGTGGCCAAAGCGGGAGCGGACAGAACCCTCAGCGTGGACACCGCGATTAGAAGCGCGGCGTCGCGGTCCGCGACACTAGGTTCCGTTTCGAGGACGAGCATCGACGCGAGGGACACCGGTGCGGGGACATCCGCGTCCGCGTCGCCGTTCGATATCGCCGCCTTTTTCTTTTTGTTGACCTCGAAGCGGTTGAGGTCGGGGGCGAGCCACGGGCCTCCAATCTGCTCCCGAGCGTGCGCGGGCAAGCCAACTGCCCAGTCGTCACCGCCACCCGCGGACGCGTGCACTAACCCCGCGAGCAGCGTAATAGCCTCGGGGAATACCCGTCCCGCGGGTGCCGAGTACCTCGCCGCGAGTGACGACGTCACAACCGCCGACACCGCCTCCCGGGCGCATCGCACCGCGCAGTGCGCCAGCACGTTGCCGAGGTAAAGCGCCGCGGGCGTCGACACCGGGTGCTGCTTGTCCGTGACCGGGAACACGTCGGCGAAGAGGGAGATGAGTAAGATGGTGCGCGCGGGGGGCCATCCGGTCTCGCCGTCGCGGAGACGTTGAGTCAGACGCCGCGACATCTTCTCCAGCCGGGCTCGCGCCGAAGTCACGGCGAAGAATGGAACGATGTTGGCAACCGCCGCGATGTTCACCGCGATGACGTCGAGGTGGTCCACCGGGAGCGGCGACATGCCGGCGAGCGTCTCGAACCGTTGCAGGAGCAGCCCGAGGAAGCCCTGCATCTTTTTGCGGTTGTCCTCCTTGAGCGTCGGGGCGTGGCACTTTCGGATGCGCTCGAGCGCCGTTGTCGTGTCTTCGGCGAAGAGGTGACCGACGATCTTCTCGAGCGCCTCGGGTGTCTCGGGCATGGGGAACGTGAACGGGAGCTCGACCGACGCGGGTGGAGGCGGCGGCGGTGGTTTCGCCGCCTTCGCCTGCTTCGGCTCCGCCTCGGGACCGTCGTCCGTCTCAGAGTCCGACGGCCACGACTCAGAGTCGGAATCGTCCGAGAGCTCCTTCTCTTCACCAGCCTCCGTTGGGGCCCCATCCTCTTCACCCTCGGTTTCTTCCTCTTCGTCATCATCCTCGTCCTCGTCATCCTTGTCGTCATCGTCGCCCTCACCGCGCATGGCGCCTTCCAGGAATTGCTTAGTGTCCACCCCGCGCTTCTCAAGCTCCTTGCGCATTCGCTCCATCTGGAGGTACTCATCCTCATCCCCGGAATCCGAATCGTCACCTTCGTCGTCGTCGTCGGAGTCGTCGGCTTCATCCGCCTCATCATCACCATCCTCGTCGTCGTCGTCGTCGGAATCCTCCACGTCGCCGCCATCCTCCAGGATGCCCAGCTTCCGCAGGCGCTTCTTGCCCGCGTCGAGCTCGGCGGCCATCTTGTTAGCCTCCTTCTTGAACGCCTTCGTCATCTGCTTCTTATCGTCCAACGCCGTCTCACCGTCGTCGGACTCGGACTCCTCGGACGCCGCCTCCTCCCCGTCTTCATCCCCGGACGCGTCTTCATCGGACCCGGAGAGGTCAAAGTTACCGTCGAGGTCGTCGCCGCCGTCGCGGCCATCCTCGTGCTTTTTTTTCTTTTTTTCTTTGGGCTCGTCGCCGTCCAACCCGCCCTTCTTGGCGGCGCGTTCAGCCTGCCTCTTCGCCTTGGCGCGGCGCGCGGCGTATCCCCCGCTGGACGGACCCATGTCATCGTCGGAGATGCCGTCGTCGTCCGAGTCCACCGCGTTCATTCGCTTCAAACGAGCCCGCTCCGCCGTTTCCAACGCCGCCGCCTCCGCCGCGTCAACCTCCTCGTTCGTCCGCATCCTGTCCGTCGCCTGACCCCTGGACTCGAGCACGAGCTCCCTGGTGAGCCTGTCGTAGTCATCCTTGATGGCACCGCCTCGTGCGTCGGTGGCCACCGCGGCGAGCGCGAGTGCCTCTTTCGCCGAAGCCGTCATCTTCTTTTCCAAGACGGATGAAGTTCCCTTGGCGTCCTTCGCTGCGTCCTTGGCGCCGTTCTTCTTACCCCTCTCCCATCCGTCCGGTTTGAGGTGCCCGACACCCTTGGAGAGCGCCGCGCGGAACAACCCGGCGCCCGATATTTCCTTAAACTCGTCGTCGAGCTTGTCCAGTAAGTCCTCGTCTCGCTCCCGTTGCTTAGCTCGTTCCGCCTTGTGGTACTTGCTCTTGTCGATGAGCTCGTCCATGACCTCCTTCTTGGTCTTGCGTCGCTCGTCGTCCGCGTCGTTTGTGTCGCCGTCCGCCTCTGCCGGTGCATCGTGGTCCCCGCGCTTGAGCGTGGGCTCGAACGCGTCGTCGTCGTCGCCGCCGCCAAAGTGAAGCGCGCCTGTGGTTGCGGCGTCCATGTTCATGTCATCGTCCGAGTCGTCGTCGTTTCGTCTCAACGACCTGCCTCGCGCGATGGCGTGCGCGGACCTGCGCTCCTCCTCGCGCTCGTCGATGGGTTTACCGCCGTGCGTCAGCGTGATGGGCCCGTCATCGTAGTAGTCCGGGCCGTCGTCGTCGCTTCCGTCGTTGAGGTTGTATCCGCTGCCTCGCTTGATCTGCCGGAGCCGGGTTCGCGCGAGACGGCCGATCGCGCGCTCCTCCGGGGTCATGGACGCGTCATCCTCGCCGAAACGTCGGTCGATGAAGGCGTTGGACTTGCCGGAGGCTTCGTACTCCTTGAGCAGCGTGTTCTTACGCTTCGTGTGACCAGCCTCTCGCGCCTTCACCACGTTGCCCTTGTCGCCCTTCACCTTGCGTCCGAGGATGTCGAACTTGAGCTTGCCGCTGCGGATGGCGAAAGGCGAGGGCTTCTCCGGCGCCGCCGCCTTCTCCTTGAAGGAGAAGCGATGCTTGGACTTCTTGCCCGTCTTGGGGCCTCCTTTTTTCTTCGCCATGGCGGCCGTGTCCACCCCGGGGCGCGCGCCTCACGTGTGTGTGCATCGCCGTCGCTCGTCGGCGGCTGCGATTTTTCAGCGGCGGCGGTGCAACCGACCTCTGCTCGGACGGACACCTGCCATCGTCGCCTCGACTCGCATCAACCGCGACTGTCGCGACACAACGGCCCGCGTCTTGGGGACCGAAGTCGAGTCGTCGGATCGCGGTCTGCCTCGGCACCACCACCGAGCGCTTGATCCAGGGTCGTCATGTCCCTGTGTACCTCCATCCTCGCGAGCGGCGCGCGCGGCATGCAGAGGCTCGCCCGCACAGCCTCGCATCACCACCGACACGCCACCCCGACGTGCGCGTCTAGGCTGTCGAGCAGGGTACGATGCGCGCCGCTTCGAGCTCCCGCGACGGCCACGCGACTCACGCGCATGCTCGCGCCGGGCGCCGTCGCCTCCGGGGCGCGGGACGCGGATGCAAACTCGAGGTGCGGAACCGGATAACGCGACGGCGCTTTATGTATACCCTAAACCCCGCTCTCGTCCCGTCACCATCTCTGACCAACCCGCTCCCAAACCCACGATGCAGGCCGATTCGACTCGGCGGCGTTCAGCGCAGGTTCACGGCATCCGGCGCGGTCGCGTCGCCCGCCAACGCCGACGCCGATACCCTCCCGACCGCGCCAAACGGCCAGACGCTCATGCTCCACAACACCATGAAACGCAAGAAAGAACCATTTGTCCCTCGCGACGCGGAACAAAACAAGGTGAGCATGTACGTGTGCGGCGTGACCGTCTACGACTACTCGCACATCGGCCACGCGAGAGTCTACGTCGCCTTCGACGTCCTCTACCGCCAGCTCACGCGCATGGGATACGACGTGACGTACTGCCGCAACTTCACCGACGTCGACGACAAGATCATCAAACGAGCCGCCGAAAACGGGGAGGAATGCGACGCCCTGGTGGACCGATTCATCGACGCGTTCCACGAAGACATCGACGCGCTGGGGTGCGTGCGTCCGACGATGGAACCGAGGGCGACGGATCACATCGGGGACATCACGGCGCTGTGCGAGCGATTGATTGAGAAAGGGTACGCTTATTCCGCGGATGGAGACGTGTACTTTAGCGTGGACGCGCTTCCCGAGTACGGATCATTGAGCGGACGGAAGTTAGAGGATAACCGCGCGGGTGAACGCGTCGCGGTGGACACGCGGAAGAAGAACCCCGCGGACTTTGCGCTGTGGAAGGCGGCCAAGCCGGGGGAGCCCACGTGGGATTCGCCGTGGGGAGCCGGACGCCCGGGGTGGCACATCGAGTGCAGCGCGATGATCGAGAGTATCCTCGGCAAGAGCATCGATATTCACGGCGGCGGGCAGGACCTGGTGTTCCCGCACCACGAGAACGAGCTGGCGCAGAGCACGGCGTCGTGCAGGTGCTGTACAGAGGGTGAACTCGGTCTCGGTGGAAAAACAAACGAGGAGCCCGAGGAGCCGTTCGTGAGGTACTGGGTGCACAACGGGTTCGTCAAGGTTGACTCGGAGAAGATGTCCAAGAGCCTCGGAAACTTCTTCACCATCCGCGAGGTGACGGAGCGATACCACCCAACCGCGCTCCGGTGGATGCTCCTCGGCACGCACTACAGAGCCCCGATCAACTACACCCAACGCGCGCTGGAAGAAGCCTCCGACAGGCTCTACTACCTCTACCAAACCTTGGTCGAATCCAAGGACGCGCTCGTCGACGCGCAAGCCAAAGACGCGGAGACCGCGGGCGAGACCAAGCCCAAGCCCAAGCCCCCGACGGGTATCGCCGCCGAGGGCATCGAGCTCGCGGCGGAGACGACGACGGCGGTGGATTCGGCGCTCGCGGATGACCTCAACACTCCGCTCGCGATCGCGTCGCTCTCCGCGCCGCTCAAGACGCTCAACGACTTGGTATCCACGAAGAAGGGCAAGAAAGCGGTGGGTCGGACCGTGGCGTTGCACGATTTGATCGCCGCGGTGGAGACGACGCTGGAGTCCGTGGGACTGCCACGCGAGGGCGGTGAGGGTCTGCTGGAGGAGCTAAGGGAGTTGACGCTGCGACGCGCGGGTTTGACGCGAGATGACGTGGACGCCGCCGTGGCGGCGCGGGCGGAGGCCAGGGCCGCGAAGGACTTCGCCGAGAGCGATCGGATTCGGGATGAGTTCGGCGCCAAGGGTGTGGCGCTGATGGACGGGGGTAACCAGGTGTGGAGGCCGGCGACCGTGGTTGACGATAAGTAGTAGATCTTCGCGTCAATCAAGAACACTCCTTGCATCTATGGCGCCGACGACCGTGCTCGCAGATTTGTGACCCACCGCACTCCTTGCACCGAGAGCGCACACGACCGTGCTCGCAGATTGAGCCCCCACCGCACTCCTTGCAATAAGAGCGCTGACGACCGTGCTCGCAGAATGTAGACCCACCGCATTCCTTGCACTCAGAGCGTACACGACCGTGCTCGCAGATTGATGCCCCACCGCACTCCTTGCATCGATGGCGCCGACGACCGTGCTCGCAGATTGCAGACCCACCGCACTCCTTGCACCCAGAGCGCACACGACCGTGCTCGCAGATTGAGCCCCCACCGCACTCCTTGCATACAGAGCGCCGACGACCGTGCTCGCAGATTGATGCACCACCGCACACCTTGCACGCATAGCGCCGACGACCGTGCACGCATATTGCAGACCCACCGCACTCCTTGCACTTAGAACGCTCACGACCGTGTTCGCAGATTGATGCACCACCGCACACCTTGCACGCATAGCGCCGACGACCGTGCTCGCATATTGATGCACCACCGCACTCCTTGCACACATAGCGCCGACGAACGTGCGGACAAGCACCGCACACCTTGCACGCCGAGCGCTTCTTCACCCCGTGCTCGCACGGCCCGTGGTGCTTCGGGGCTATCTTCCGTTTCGTGCCCTTCTTGGTCAACTCCTCTCTCGATGTATCCTTGTTCTCTGCATCGCCGACATTCGGAACGGCTATCCTGACTCTCGGCCTCCAAACCGTCGTCATCCCCATCCGCGACGTGGGCGCGCCCCGAAGTGAGATTGTAGCGATACATCATAACATCTTCCGAGAGACATCTCGTCTATTCTGGATGTCGCGCGCGGTTCAACCCCTCGATGGGGGGATCGCGCCGAGCGCCAGGCCGCGTGGAGTCACGCGCACGAGAACCGTACCGCCCGCGGTGACCCGCGCGAAGAGCGTGAAGAGCGCGAGCACGACCGGGATCCTCTCGGTGGATGACTTCGTGCGCGTGGCCACGGAGGCGATGCGTGATGTGTTCGAGCCCAGCGCCAACCCGTCCGGCTTCGTGGACCTCGCCATGCTGGACTCCAGGCTGCTGGACGGCTACGACACCTCCGGGACGGGGTTGGAGCGCAAGGCACCATCGTCGGGGATCGAGCTTCGCCAGTGCACGGCGCAGATGCTGGTCGAGGGCGGACACGGGGCGCCGTGGGTTCCTCCCTCGCCAGGAATGAAGGGGGGATGGCTATCGCCCGAGTGGGTCACCATCCTGAACGCTAAGAGCGAGGCGGAGGCCGTGGAGTCCGTCGTTGCCGCCGCGCTCGCCGCCACCGAAGAACCCACCAAGACCGGCGTGCTGGTGCTCGCGCCCTACAGACCGGCGTGGCCATCACCGGGAGGGCGCCTGTCTCGTCTTTCACGTCTCGCGTCGTCATCGAACACAGGCGACGATGGCTCTGACGCCCCCACTGAACCGACCGCGGCGAGCGTGCTCTACGTCGACCCGAGCGCGCACGGCGGCGACATCACCGCCGCGCTCGACGCCGGCGCGGAAACCCTGAGACACGGCTCGCACGGCGCCGAGGTCGGAGCCGTCGTCCTCGGTAACCCGTCCCCCGCCACTGGTACAGCTGCCGGCTCCGGCGCCGTCCTCACCGTCGCGCGGTGGTGTCAATCGCACTCCGACGACGGCGTCCACTTGGTCGCGGACGAGACCGGCGCGTGCGGGGTGTACGTGTCGAAGGGGTCGGTATCGTCATCGGCGGTCGCGGGGATCGCGGCGGCTGTCGCGGCGGGCGCGGCGGCGCCGACGTCAAAAAAGGCTAATAAAATTCCATCGGGCTCGGACTCGGGGTCGGACTCGGAGGACGAGCCCGCGTGGGGCCGCGCCGCGGGGTTCATGGGCACGTCCTCGCTGTGGCGCAAGGGCGACACGCGCGCGCACGTCGTCACCTCATTCGGTCCCTCCGCGGGGATCGCGCGGGGAAAGACGACATGCCTCTTGTTGACCAGGGACGAAACCGTGCGGAAACACTCGGGCTCGGACCCTTTCGCCGGCGGCCTCCAGGCGTTGATGGGGGACGGCGGAACCGCGGCGCGTGAGGCCATCGGTCACCACAACAAGCTGCTGCGACGACGGCAGGCGACTGTCCGGACGGTGTTGGCACGGCTCGGGGTGGCGACGGGACCTGCCGAGGGCGGCGGTATCCCCGCCGGTAGGGCGGATGGCGGCGGATTCGTGTGGATCGACCTGACCGACTTCGTCTCCTCGTTTGAAGAGGAGACGCGGCTGTGGGATTCGCTCGCGAACACCCACCGCGTGGTGTTGGTACCCGGACAGCTGTGCGGTGCCGCCACGCCGGGGTTCTTCAGAGCCGCGGTGGCGGGGACGGAGGAGGCGCTGGAAGCGGGTTTGGAGCGTCTGGAGCTCGGAGTGAGATCGGCAAACGACACTGGGTGCGGGTGAACGATACGGTTATAAGAGTTAAAGTAGTCTAGTCAGTCTGAATAACACAGCACTAGTACTAGTGTTAGGACAGGTCGGTGATCGGCGGTCGCAACACGAGCTGCGCCGCCTGCTCCGCCGCTTTCCGTGTCCCCCGCGGCAGCTCCCTCGCGCGCGGCATCTGCGCCAACAGCTCCGACGTCCGCCTGAACACCCGCGCGATGTCCCCTTCCTCCAGGTTGGTATCCCCCCGGACCTGGTCCCAGCTCGCGCCCGACGCCCACGACTCCACCAGCGCCGCCACCGCGTGCGACATGTTCACCGGCGAGGTCATCCCACCCTCGAACTGCAGCGACATCACCTCGGCCATCTCCGGCTCCAAGTCGGCTAAAGCGTCTGAGAGCGCGGGGCTCGGACCGTAGTCGCAGCTCGTCGGTCGGTTAGAATCGCAGCACAACGCGCCCGCCAACCCCGCGATCTGCGTCGGGTCCAACGCGCCAAGGCACTCAGAGGAGAGCGCAACGCCGAGCCACAGCTCGTTCTCGCCGCGTAGTTTGGCGCAGCACTTGCCGAGCGGCGTCAGCCGGAGCGTCTCTTCGGCTCGGTCGGAACCGCCGTGTTCGACGTCCCACCGCGCGAGCCTTCGCGCGTCGCGACGCCTGCGCTCGGCGGCGAAGTCCACGGCGGGCGAGGTCACGTCGAGGTCCTCCGGGGAGTCGTTGATCAGGCTGTCGAGACCGTCGAGCGCCGAGGCGAATTTCGACCCCGGACCTGGATCGTCGGGTTCCCACGGATCGTCGAGAATTTCATCCACGATGGACCTTCGCGGCGGCCTCGAACTCGCCGCACGCTCCGCATCCTCCGCCGCGCACGTCTCCTCGATCTGTGCCAGGGTGATGTCATCGACCGGGTCCTCCAACGCGCCCTCCTCGATCAAGATGTCCACCACCCGCGTGAACTCATCCCAGCCCGCCGCTCTGTACTCTTGCACCCGGCGCTCAACCTTCTTGGCCCTCTCCTCGAGCTTCTTCAGCTTTTCACGTTTGCGGTTGGTCTTCTTCACCGCGCGTCGCATGTCGGAGAACATCTTCATCTCGTGCAGCTCAGCCTTGGTGCCCGCGATCTTACGCCGCTGCTCGTGAAGGAACGCCAACGCATCCGCCTCGCCGTCGGCGGCGGAGGAACCGTCGGTGGAAGATAACGCAATCGACGTCCTCGACGCCGCCTCCACCGCCTCCTCGTTCCCTTGCGCGCGCCACAGCCCGCCGCTCGCGCGGACCCAACGCAGGGAGTTGGGCGTGGGCGCCGGCGGCGCGTGCCAGCGCCCGTCCGTCGAAGCCGCGTCCAACACCGGGTCGACATCGGCGACGGCTCCGACCCGCGAGGCGTCGAATCTGTACCAGGTTCCGTCGGCGGCTAGCCCGACAAACTCGCCCAACGGGTACATGGCGGAGCTCACGCCGGTGGACTCGTACGCCTCCACCACCGCCACGGGCGTGAGGTCCACGCTCTCGCGCTCCGACACCGGCACCGTGTCGCTATCGGTATCGGTATCGGCGTCGGACGCTTCGTCATCGTCGAAGATCTCGTCGAGGTTCGCCGCGACGTCTTCGTCTTCGTCGTCGCCCTCGCGCCGCGCGGCGGAGGACATGGACCACGACCCGTCCGGCATCAACGCGACCGTGGGCGACTCCTTCTCCGCGCGGATCACCGCCTCCTTGATGGCGCGGTTGGCGGTGACGGTTTCGCCGTCGCGGCGGTTCTGTTCTACGTCGCTCGACCGCCTGACGTCGACGCCGACGACGACGCATCCGCCCAGCAACTCGAGCGCATCCCGGACGTTCGCCCGCGCCATCTCCGCCAGCGCGTCGTCCGTCTGCCTGCTGATGATCTTAAGAAGCCGGCGCTCCTCTTTCAGCCGCTCGTCGAGCTTGATGAACCGCGCCCACTCCTCGGGCTCGACGCCGCAGTCGCCCGTGGCGATTTGCTCCCTCAGCGCGTCGCTCTGCTCCCGTATCCGCCGCAGCTCGCGCACCTGCTCCCGCCTCGCCCTACCGCCGAGGTAGTTCCCGAACGATCGCTCCACGATGGATCGCACCGCACTGAGCGGCCGGCCCGCCCGCAGCAAATTCAGGACCATCCCGTACGAAATCGAAAATTGCGACTTGAGGTTCTCGGGGGGAGCGATGACTAAATCGAACGCCTCCTCGCATCCCTCGAAGGGCGACTGGCAGCACACGACGTGCCCGACGGTGTCGTAACCCCGTCGTCCCGCCCGCCCGCACATCTGCATGAACTCGTTGGAGGTGAGCATCCGCGGGCCCTCGTCACCGCGCTTGCTCAACGCCGACATCACGGAACACCGCGCCGGCATGTTCACGCCAGCCGCCAAGGTTTCCGTGGCGAACACAACCTTCAAAAGCCCGCGCTGGAACAAGTTCTCGACCAAGCCCTTCCACCCGGGTAACAGCCCGGCGTGGTGAGACGCTATGCCCATCAGGAGCGGGTTCACCGCCTCGGGCCTCATGGCGTCGGGGTTGTTTTTTTCAAACTCGTTCAGCGCCGCCGCGATCTCCGCCTCTTCCCGCGGCGTCACCAGCTTGGCGCCGCAGTCCGCGAGGTAGAACGCAGCCTGGTCGCAGCCTTTCCTGCTGAATATGAACCACACCGCGGGTAACATGGACGCGGCGACGAGCTGCCCCACGGTCGTCTCCACGTGCGGAACCAGCCGTCGCCGCGCCTGGCGATCCGTAGCCGGCGACGGCGGCGCTCCGAAGGATCCGCCCCTCGAGCCGTACCTGTCGCCGCCCCTGCCGCCGCCCCTGTCCCGAGCGTCGCCGCCCCTGCCTCCCCGCCCTCCTCGCGTGGCACCGGATTTATACGATTTACCGCGTCCCCCGCCCGCGCCGCCTTTCCGTCCGCCGTCGAACTTTGGAAATTCGTTCTTTGACTTTTTGCGAAAGAACCCGCCTTCGTACTCCCCGTCAGCCTCGTTCTCTGACTCGTATTCGCCCCACTGGTTGGTGGAACCTCCGCGTGGTCCTCCCCCGTTCGCCGCCTCCCACTCCCTCGCACCCTCTTTCGTGAACGGGAACAGTTCGTAGTTGAGCTTGGTGCCGTTGCGGTTGAGCAGAGGTCCGAGGCCGGGCCACATTCGCCCCGGCCGCATGCTGAAGTGCCAGTTGAGCGGCACCGGCCTGTAGTCCGACACGATCGTCCGGCACCTCTGACCGCGAACATCCCCGACACAGTGAACTTCCTCGATCCATCCCGCCAGGTCATCCGGGTTTCCCACCGTCGCGGACAAGCACAGCAGTTGCACCCGGGGCGGGCAGTAGATGATGGTCTCCTCCCACACCGTGCCGCGGTACGCGTCGGAGAGGTAGTGCACCTCGTCCAGGACAACCACCCCGACGTCGTCCAGCCGCCCGTCACCGTCGCTGACTGACTCACCTATGGACGTGTTGGTACCATCCGATTCGGTGGCGCGCGGGTAGAGCATGTTGCGCAAGATCTCGGTGGTCATGACGACCACGTCGGCGTCGGCGGTGTTGATGTCCACGTCTCCCGTCTTTAACCCCACCCTGCGGACTCCGAAGAGCGCCTGGAACTCCCGTAGTTTCTGGTTGGACAGCGCCTTGAGCGGGGTTGTGTATATGGCCTTCTGGCCTCGCGCGAGTGCGGTCATGATGGCGGTCTCGCCCACGAGGGTCTTGCCCGATCCCGTGGGTGCGGACACCACGACGCTGTCGCCGCGGAGCAGCGCGGTGGTCGCCTCTCTCTGGAAGCCGTCCAGTGGGAAGTCGTACACCGCCGCGATGTCCTCCGACGTGACGGCCTCGCCGGTGTCGCTGGGAAACCGCGCTAGGAAAGCCTCGAGCGCGGGTTCCCCGTCGCTCGCCGCAGAGTCCGGGGACGTCTGGTGGTCCATCAACTCCATCTCCGAGGCGTCGTCGTCGTCGAGCGAGCCGTCCACCGTGGACTCGTTCGTCAGCGCTCTTGACATCGTCACCGACGACGGTATCCTCCGACCCGACACGAGACGCGCCCTGAGACGGCCCGAGCGGCGAAGCCCGGTGACGCACCCGCCGCCGCCCGACCTGCTCGTGGGTCCGGCGTTTTGGGCACCCACCCATTCGACGTGTCCGGCGCGTGCGAGATTACCAAGTGCGGTCGACGCCATCGCTCCCTATCGCGTTCGCCTATCCTCCCGAGGTAACCGTCGCGCCCTGGCGAATCGTACGACTCGCTCTATCGAGTGGAGAGCCGAACGTGATGTGTGCGCCTAGGCGCGCGTTGGTTGTGCGGCCCGCCGCTTCAAACAACAAGATGAAAAACCTTGGTCACAGCGAGCTTCCCGTCAGCGAAACGCCGGGTTTTTTTCACCTCCGAACGTCGGCCCAATGAGGGTAAATGCCCATTTGCAGCTTTTTCGACCGTCGCTGCCCACCGCGCAAGCGGTTCGGGCAGATAGAATTTCACTCGAGAGCCGGCGAGAGAAGGAAAAAATCCCACACACGCGGGCTTTAGTCTACTCGCGCTGACTATGCACTCTATAGAGGAAGAGGAGGGGTGTTCGTAATGCGCAAATACGAAAAGATCGTGGTCAGAGAGCCAATTTTGAGTTTCAAAAAACTCGGTTTGAAAGCGTTCATCGTGAAATGCTGACGAGGCTCGCTATCGGATACGCCACGTTTCAAAGGTGATTCGGCAAATCTTTTCACGGTCAGCACGCAAATGGAAAGTGCTAACCGCAAATTGGCCAAATCGCGCAAATTGGCCAGTCCACGTGCGTCATGAACACTGGCTTAATTTTCCCACGTGGACTGAATCCGACGGTTCGAAATTAAACGACGGTTCGTGAACCGTGCATGTCGCTCACATATCTTCACGATTCACAGGAAGTCAAACCAATCCCAACGGTCACATTTGTCATTTACGAGCTGGTATCCGAAATCGGGTGACGTGTGTGCGTTTCTGTGTTTTGATTGGCTTGACTCACAACACGAGTAATGAATTTTTCGCGACGCACAACTCAGCAAACTTGGGTCAACGCCAAATCCGGTGCGTGAACAACTGGCGAAACAGATCACCACTTTGGATGAGCTTTTTAACGACGTGGACCAATCAGAGAGCGGATGTGTATAAGCGTTTCAGCCACGTGATTAACGCCCGATCTTTTGTCCCCCCGCTTTTCGACTGCACCCAATCTCGTTTGTGTCCACTGGACCGTATGCGAATCAGAGTAAATGCGGTCCCACATTGCCGCCAAAGTCGCAGTGGGTTTCTCGCCAAGCGTTGTTTTCTCCGCGTATCGTCGTCACAGCGGCCGCCTTTCGGATGTTCCGATCAGAACTACGCGCACGTGAGCACGGGACATCGCGAAGGCGGCCGACCCGACTCGATTGTATCGCGCGAGACACGCACCCACGTCGCCGAGGCACCGCGCGCGCATCGCACGCGCCGTCCGCAAGGTGAGCGCGCGCCCCGCATCGTCACCCGTCCCCGATTATCGCGTGGAAAAAAACCAGGGAAAGAAGATGGCCCCGGAACGCTTTTCACGCGTCGCGGGCGCGCGCGTGAGACGTCGCGCCGCGTTTTTTTTGCCCGAATCGCCGTTGAATGGCATCGTGACGGCGTTTTCTCGCGTTCGTGCGGTGCGCGTCTCGTTCGCGCGTCACCTCGCTCGTCACAGCGCGCCCGCACGCAATCGCCCGTCGCCCGGTTCCCACACCGGGAGGGGAACTTTTCGGTAAACGTTCACGGTGGGTTTTTCCCGAGAGATTCCGGGCGACGGCGCGCGGGGTGTTCGACCCGCGCGCGCGATCATTTGAACCCCGGTTTCTCCCGGATGAACCCCCCCGGGGTTCTCCGCGCGACTGTGCAATTTCCGGCGTATTATACACGACATCACCGCACCCGCCGCGGTGACACCATCGCTACACATTGACCACCCCCGTACCTTCCTCGATCTCACCGCCTCCTTCCCCTCCGATTTCTCAGAGGAGACAACTTGAAAAAGAGCCCCGAGGCCAAAAGGCGGGAAGACTTCCTGCCCTCGGACCAGACGCGACCGGGCGCCGTTCGCGTGTTTTTGTAGGCGTCTTCGAGTGATCCGGCCATGTCGGGACAGCTCATGACGGGAGGCGTCGCGGCGCGGCCCGTGCGCGCGCCGGCGTCGGCGCGCGCCGTGGGAGCCGCGGTCAAATCCAACTCAGCATTCGCCCCCCGCGCTCGGCCGGCGCCGCGAAGATCGCTGAGATTCGCCGTGCGCGCTGGGGTCAAGGGCCCGACGTTCATCCCGGACCCGGGCGGTCCCAAGGAGGTTCCTAAGAAGATGCCCGTGGCGACCGGTAAGGCCGCGGCGGTCATGGAGGAGCCCGTCGCCGAGGCGGCCGCGCCCACGAACTACCAGAACAACCTAAAGCAGCGGATCTTGGCGCGCGGGCCCCGCGAGACGTTCTTCGAGGAGGACTACAACGTCACCATCCGCGAGTACGTCCCGACGCAGGTCAAGGTTGCCGTGGAGTGCAACGGCCCGAGGTTTCGGGTTCGCGTCGAGACGGACAGCGAGGCGGAGCTCATCCTGCACTGGGGAGTAGCCACCTCCAAGGCGCCCGACACCTGGGTCATGCCCCACAAATCGATCATGCCCACCGGAACCAAGGAACTCGCGGAGGTGTGCCAGACCCCGCTCATCGTCGAAGAGCTGGACGACGGCAAGCTCGCGTACACCGTCATCGAGGGCGACGTCGAGCACGCGCCGGCCACCCTCAACTTTGTCCTCCATGATCCCAAGTACAACCAGTGGTACAACATGGCCAACGGGGACGCGTTCCGCATCAAGTGCCCGTGCCTCCCCGAGCCCGAGCCCGAGCCGGAACCCGAGCCGATCGTTGACCTCACGTCCGCGGTGGCCGCCGCCGGTGACGCCATCGCGGCGGAAGCAAAGGCCTCGCCAGCGCCAGCGACCCCACGCAAGCCCAAAGGGATGTCCTCGCTGCTCGGAACCCTCAACTCGTTCAAGCGCAACCCTGCGTCTCCATCCGCGAAAAAGGCGAAAGAGGAGAAGGCCACCAAGGCCAAGGGGGGGAAGAAGCGACGGGGGGGTAAGAAGGC
>Ga0257106_1000782_pt1 | contig 17329 bp, 15 predicted proteins | sample LP_taG_3_FD_190177 | JGI IMG/M metagenome (GOLD analysis project Ga0257106, IMG submission 190177) | Marine microbial communities from Northeast Subartic Pacific Ocean, Canada - LP_J_2011_P26_10m | ecosystem: Environmental > Aquatic > Marine > Oceanic | place: Canada: Northeast Subartic Pacific...
CGGAGGAGCCGCCCGCCGCGGCGGAGCCGCCCGCCGCAAAGCGCAAGTCCAAGCGCTCGGGCGCTGGCCGCAAGAGCGTTCGCATTGCGACGCCGGCGGAGGAGGAGTCCGTGGCGGAGGAGCAGACGACGGAGGAGGACTTGTTTGGAGAGGCGGAGTAGAGTCGTGTTCGGAATAGCATGCACCTGTGGGTGACCGAGCGTGTTTCAGTAAAAAAAAGCTTTCCATTATCACGTCCATGCGTTACCACCCCATCATTGCTGTCTTGCGGCTTGTGCACCGTTGGTTTGTGGAGCGAGAGAGAGAGCAACCATGCCCCCCACCGTCGTCGCCAAGACCGAGTCCAAGAAACGCAAAGCCGAACCATTGGTCGATCCAATGTGCACGAAGCGCATCATGAAGGAGCTGCTCGGATGCAAGGACACGCGTGCTGAGCTCGGGATTCAGTTTGATCTCGTCGACGAAGACATTTTCGACGCCTTGGTCACGCTCTACCGCGAGCTCCTCGAATGCTGGAAGGCTAATGAGCACCCCGAGATGAAGGGCAAGCGGTCCGGCTGGAACCTCTGCCGCAAGCACCTTTCGACCGAGGCCCCCCCGGCCGAGTTTGTCGCGCGCGACGCCGCCCTCACCCCCGAGCAGCAGTCGGCGAAGACGGACAAGGACAAGCCGGCGCACCCGCCGTGGACCAAGGAGAACGGGACCAAGTTCACCGACGCGGGCATGTTCGAGTCGTGGAAGAGCATGACCGACGAGCAGAAGGCGTCGTGGAACGAGCAGGCCGCCGACGAGCGGAAGATGCTGATCGACGCCCATGCCCGGGCGGCCGCCAGCGCGCCCAGCGGCTCGGACATGGTCATCGAAGACCCCGACGATGCCGAGCTCCCCGTGCCGCTCGGCGGAGCCGCGTCCGCCGAAGAGTCTGACGACAACGACGCGCCGCCGCCGCCACCCACGTCCAAGTCCGAGCGTCCCGTCGAGGAGCCCGCGGAGGAGGAGCCCGCCGCGGAGGAGTCTGCCGCTGAGAAGCCGCCCGCGGCAAAGCGCAAGTCCAAGCGCTCGGGCGCTGGTCGCAAGAGCGTTCGCATTGCGACGCCGGCGGAGGAGGAGTCCGTGGCGGAGGAGCAGACGACGGAGGACTTGTTTGGAGAGGCGGAGTAGAGTCGTGTCCGTGTGTGTAGTACGAGTGTGCACTTTTGCCATGCACCTGTGGGTGATTTATTCCAGTAAAAAAAAGCTTTACAAATAACAAAGTCTTCTACTCGTCGTCGTCGTCGTACACGACTGCGGCGCGCCGTCGACGCGGTGCGCCACGCTTTTTGCATTCGCGCCGCGTGCGCCGGAGCGTGCGGGCATCTGTTTCTGTGGGTTGGTCTGTAGTCTCGTCGTCGTCCTTGTCGTCGTCCTTGTCGTCGTCCTCGTCTTCTGAGGATTCCGGGAGTGGGTCCATGCTCTCCATGGCACGTTTGAGACCATTTCGGAGCTCGCACATGTACTGTCCATCCTCGTCGTCGGGGCTGAGCCGTAGCGGCGGCGGAATCACAACGGTCTGAAGGTCCACACCGTCGCGCAGAAACGTTTCCATGCGCTCGAGCTGTAGCACCACGAATCGTGCCATCTCCTTGTCGACAACCGAGACGTCATCGGGCGGAAGCGTGAGCGTTTCCCTAGTCATGCTCTTGTCCAATTCATCCTCAATCCGCTGCGCCAGGTCGGGCAAAAAGTTCTGCAACCATACAAATGCCGACGCCAGACGCGAGCACTTTGGTCCGGCGACAAACAATCCGCGGTATAATGGATTGGACGTGTCGGTGCAACCTTGTGAGAATAGGTATTCGCCCAAGCACTCGTGGAGCCTGTGCGGTGGGCAGGCGAGCAAGAAGTCGTCCTTGTGCATCATGTGCGAAAGGGGATTGCCAACGAGTTTGAAACCACCATTTCGAAGGACCGACTCGTGGGAAATCTCCTTTTTGCCCGCACACGCAACGCAGCGAATACTCGTTCCGAATAACGACACACCAACCGGAAGCAATGCCACATTGCGTAAAAGGCGCGCACGCTTCAGTACAGCTAGAAATTCGGGCTTCCAGCTGGCACTCGTCGCCGCGCCGCGGAGGCACGAGAGCCGGCCCCGCAAATTATTCCATACGCGCGCGTAATAGACGTTTTCATCGTCGTAGTATGCCACGTCGACGTTGCGCAGAGCCAGCTCCATCATGCGCATGACATGTTGCATGTCGCACACGACCGAATCCTCGGGTTCCTCCGGAAGCGTATGATTCTCCATGGTTGTGCACACACACACACAACCGTCACCTTCCGCAAGGATTAGCGCGCACGCGAGCGCGCGCGCTAACCTTGGAATCCGCGCAAACGCGGCGCTTGGGTGGGGCACCCACCACGCTCGCAATGGCGCTCGTTGCGCACGACGGACCGGCGCTTGTGCAGTGCACGTGCCCGGCCAAGGGCAAGCAGTACATTCTATCCTTTGGCAAGACGCAATACTACGTGCCCGAGTCGGCCATCAAGTCGCTTCCCAAGAAGTCCAACAGTGTGTCCGACGGCAAGGCGCTCGGACAAATCCTGGCCACCAAGGCTCCGGAAAAGTGGCTCGAGTATTGCTCGCCAGAGTGCCTGTGCCACATTGGGGCCGGGGATTCGAGCTGCGTGTACACCACGTTCACGGTGCCCGGTCACGATGACGAGTCGCGCTTTCTCCGCTTCATCAGTGGCACGATTGCCGATCGCAACTTTCCCATTTGGTCCGCGCGTGTCGAGCAAAAGATGAAGATGGACCCGCCGGAGATTATCATCAACAACGATCGCCAGCGGGCGCGGGTGGATGTTCTGAAGTGGACCAAGGCCAACGACTGCCCCAAGCGCGCGCAACTCAACCCGGAGATGAATCAGTGGCAGGCGCTTGACAAGGATGAGAGCGTAAAGTCGTGCCGTATCGAGCCCGAGGCCAAGAAGCGCCAGCTCAAGGCGAACGGTGCACTCAACGGCGCGATTGGGAAGAAGTCGTACAAGTCCGTTGAGGATTTGACGCTGGGAGCCAAGTCGACGCGACATCTCCTGCAAACCGAGGACGTTGTGGAGTGGGAGCTGGCGTACAAGATGGGCCCCACGGGAACATACAGTGTCGACCAAGTTGGCAATGTGCTGCGCATCGTGCAGTACAAGCACGCCGAGGGCGTCGTCAACGCCGCGTCGACCGAAGAAGAACCCACCGACGCACCCGAAGCTAATGGCCACCAAGACCAAGACGAGGACGAGGACGAGGACGAGGACCTGTAGATTTGGTTTTACGGTGTGTGTGTGTTGGGGAAGTTTTTCCTTGTGAGCATGAGATTCAATTCTTTTTTATACACACACACACGCAAAGGTCTACTTTTTGGATGGCTTCTTCTTGGTCGCGTCTTTCGTGGCGTCGCCCTCTGCCGCACCACCCGCTGCCACGCCGGCCTCCGGCGCCGCGCCGGCCCCCGCATTCTTCGTCTCCGCCGCCGTCTTCTTGGCGGTCTCGTCCACCACACCAACCTCGGCCGTGGTCTTCGAGGTGTCGGCCTTCACCTTGTCCACCTCGGCGAGTGTCTTCTCCGTCTGAGCCGCCTTGAGCTGCGCGTCGTACTCGCTCATCATGGCCGAGGTCTCCGCCATGGCCGCTTCGGGGTTGGGCTTGCTCTTGTCGGCCTCTCGCCTGCGCTTGAGCGCGCCTTCGATCTCGACGGCGCTTGCGCCCAATGAGTGCAGCGCGGCGGGGAGGGCCGACTCGATATCGATGAGGCCGGACGTGTACAAAGCCTCAATCTCCGTCGTGGACGACAGGGGCGCGGTGATGAGCACGAGCTCGTCCGCCTCGTTGGAGTCGTCGTAGACTACTTGGTAGCTGCACGGCGGGCGGAGGGCGTGAGCAAGTGCGCACAGTCGGCTGTGGGGCAAAGGAGGCGCACCAGGCCGTGAGGACCTTGTTGACGCTGAGGGCGATGCTGGCCACGGTCGTATTGAGCCTGCAAACGCAAACGCACAACGCGTGAGTATCACGTTTGGACAATCACGGGGGAGAGGCGGCGCACAGCTGCAGCTGCGACATCGAGTTGGACGAGAATTTTCCCTCGAAGATCACACTTGCGGGAACCCCAAGTGCAGCGGCGACTGCCAGGGGCACACGACAGTATCAGTGTATTGGTTCGAGTCAGACGTGTGTATTCGAGTCTTTTGGATTCTTACTGTGGTCGTTGATCGTGCGCATGAGGTCGACGAGGTCGGAGCGCGCCTCTGGCGGACGTACTCCGGGCACGACTGTCTGGCGCTCGGGGCTGTGTAGTAGAGGGGTTTTGTGCGAACGTGTGCATTTGGGTTGGGGTTTTGCACGATGGTTTTCACACCAGGTGAATAGCTGCGGCGGCATCGGCGGCGGCACGTGCGTCACGCCGCCCGAGGCGGCCGGCCGCTCGCGACCCGTCTGGTCCGTCGTCTGCATACGATTGATCATCTGCATCAACTTGGCCGTCGTCGCCAAGTTTTGCGCTTGGGCCGTGTCCTCGTCGGATGCCGACGACGCCTGCACGGCGCGGCTCTCCGAGTCGAAGAAGAGATTGCTGATTAGGGTTAGGGTTGGGGTTGGGGTTAGGGTTAGGGTAACCACAACTCTAACGCAAACCTTGGGTCCAAATTTTGGTTGCCAGCATTGCGCATCGCTGGTTGCGTCACGAGCAACTGCCGCGCGCGCACAACCTCGGCTTGAAGCGCGAGCTCCTCGAGCGACGAGATGAAGGAGGCCGACTGAAACACCGTTGCCACACTGGAACAGATATTGCCGGCCGCGTCCGGCTGCGACTTGAAGAAGAGCTCGGATGAGAAATCCTGGCGATACACCGAGTCGGAGTTGGTGCTGAAGACGCGGTACTCGCGTTGGTAATTTGACTCGCCAGTGTGCACAAAGCTGACCTCGTACTGCCCCAAATCGGGAACGGTTGGGATGAGGTTGCCGCCACCGTTGATCTGTTTGTTATCATTGATGCGCCTGTCGATTCTTGCGTCGTCGGTAATGGGTGGCGGTACCCTGGCACGCACTTCGGAAGGCGTGGGTGCCTCCTTTGTGACGCCCTGCATCCCGCGCGGCGCCATCGAGGACGTTGATGCAAGCTTCTTGCCCTTGATAAAATTCGCAAACGGCGGTGGTCGCTCCTTTTCCAGACTGACGAGGACGAATCCAAACATGAGGAAGTTGTCGATGACGTCGCGTGCAAACGGGCACCAGACGTCTTCGAGGTGCCGCGCAAACACAGGCTTCAGGTTGACGTCGCGACCTTCGCGCCGCACGACGACTCCCGAGCCGAGCAGCTGGCCCATGAGGATGGCCCGCGCTGCCTGGATGGACGGCGACGAATTGTACAAATGTTGAATCGCCACCATGGAATCCGTCGAAATCGACATCTCGCCCGGTGAGCCGCCATCGATTGCGTTCAACGGGTCACCCAATCGACCTTGCTTTTTGCTCGCCTGCGTTTCAGGATCCTTCCGTTTGCCGCGCTTCCGCAAATCCAAGCCGGTGGACATTTTTTTGAGAAACCACACACGCGTACGCGCACGCGCACGCGCACGCCACACTCGTTTTATACTATCACATGCGCACCATGGAAATCTTGGTTAGCGCTGTGCACGCAGTGTCATGCACTGTATCCGCCAACCTGTTCTTCACAAACGTCGATTATATCGTCATTTTCCAGCTCGCTTTCGCTCACAAGCAGCCCTTCGTTTAAGCGGTTGCCGTCAAAGATGAAGCGTGTGGTTTCGAGCCGCATGTTCAATCGCGTGCAGTATGCGCGCATCACCGTGCCGAGCTTCGTCGACGGCTTGACTTGAAAAAGGACTTCATGTCCCTTGCTCGATATTAATTTGATGCGTATTTTCTGATCAGGCTCTGCGTCGGGCATGAGCAGACGTCTCTTGCGTGTATGTGAATACTCATGGCATACACGCCGCAAGATGTTTAACCACTCAAACGCGGCGTGCGAAAAACTGGTGTTTGCGCGGCGCTGGTGGAGCTCTCGCACGTGAAATCGCTTCGGTTGTCCACTAAGACGACGTTGGGCTGGCCAGTCCCCTTGTCGACGACAATCTTCAACGATTGATGGCGACCGTCGGGTCCATTGAAAATGATCTTTTCCAAGTGGTCATCAGGATGGTCGATAAAACTGCTAAAACTATCCGGCGCGTCCTCATAGATCCGTCGTGACCAAACAGTTTCCAGAAACGTACCAATTAATTCGACGACATGATGATGCTCTTCAGGCACAGCATCATATGGATGCGTGACGCGAGAGTCGTCCATTTCGACAAGCTTTGCCATGGTCTTTTTGCGGATGTCTCGGATGGAGAGCTTGTCAAACTCATCCATCCAGCGTCCGAACGACTCGTCGCGATCTTCCTTACCACCCCCGATTTTGGTACCCTTGCACCAGACCAACATCGCATTGATATATTTCAAAGCCCGATCGGCGTGCTTCTGGCACGCCCCATCGCTGTATAGAAATCGCTTGTACTGATCTGAGAGACCCTTCTCAAATGGATACGGCGACCAATCGCGCCAGTGCTTCGACAGCGTAGTGGGAAAGTCCAAGATGGCTTTATAGAGTTCTTTTGTTGGTGTAGTCATAACCACCTCGGTCCAGAGAAGATCCGCGTGTGCGTGGTCGATCATGCGTTGTGGGTCTGACGACTCTGGGCGGTTGAAGCTGTTGCCTGAGAGCGATGCCTGAATGAGGTAGTTTGAAAACCACCCGCGTGCCTCGTAATACCCATACCCGCGCAGCAGGGCGAGGGCAGAGGTCATGTACAAGTTCGAGGAGAACACGTCTGGGTTTCCTCGCGACGAATCGGGCGCAAACCTGGCCGCGTCGATGAGCTTGATACGACGCGTGTCCAAGAGCGGCGCCAAGACGTCTGTAAGCTCGAGGACGATTGCACCCTGCCCGAGGTGTGCGCTTGTATCATCCCAATCCTTGGGTTGTAGCATCGCCATTCGACACTTGTTAGTGTAGTCTCCTTTTGGAATGTCATAGAAAAGCGAGTCAATCTCGAATACCAATGGGCGGCTACCTGGTTCATCGTCGGAGAGGGAAATCGAAACACACTGTAGTGCAGACGTGGGTGCTCCGGTGGGCTGGATTGTGAGAAACGTGCACCTCGACCTTCCGTGGATGCACAGAGCTCGCTCCAGTCGCATCTTCATCTCCCAAACGTGTCCTCCGTCAAACTTCTGCGCATGCACCGTAAAATTGAACGACTTGGTATCGTGCTTCTTGAGGTGGCGCATGATGCTGCGCCAATTGACCTCGTGGACGCGCGTTCCAGGCGGAATGGTGAGGTCGCCATCCGTCGCTGCTGGGCTCACGGGCGGCGGCGGTGGTTTTCCTGGCGTTACGAGTGGCGGTTTTGTAATCTTTTGTCGGCGTTGTGGAGGCCGCTCATCGTCAGGGTTTCCTGGCGCTACGAGTGGCGGTTTTGTAATCTTTTGTCGGCGTTGTGGACGCCGCTCATCGTCATCGTCGGCTACTGCATTGTCGTATGCGTAGTCTTCGTCGTAAAATCCGCCATAGGTTGTTGTGATCGTGAGCAAGGACAGATTCGGAAGTTGGGCCATTGCCACCACCACCCCCATACCACACATCTACCACAACCAAGTTATCACGTTTCTTGCGGAAGGTGAGCCTGTTGTCTAGCACAGTGAGCACCCGTGAGCGCCCGTATTTCCAAAAAAAAATGCACAAGTCGATGAAGAAGAAGAACAAACACCAAGATCGGCAACGTGCATCGCGACGGAAGCAGCTCCAATCGGCGATGCAGATTGGACCCAAGCCCACCAAGGCCAGCGACTTCTTCATGCCCCACAACAAGGACTTGTTCAACGTTCCCATGGACCACGTCGTCTCGTGCAAGATGCCACCGTACAAGGCTTCCGACCTCGGTAAAAGGGAGCTCGACCTGGGCACCGCAATCCGCGACCAGCGCGACGACAAGCTCTTTTACCTCAACGCAGGGACGCCAAAGCGGGGACGCCCCGACGCCGGGAAGGCATTCCACGGCTACCCTTGGGTCAAGGATGGCGACGATTGGGTTGGAACCGACTGGGAGTTTGAGCTGAGCAACGAACAGCGCATGGGAACACACTGGATCGATCCCATCGGCCCCGACCAGACGCCGGACCCGTACAAGGTGCCCTCAAATGTCAAGGTCAACGAGACCCCACACAATACCAGTGCTGATTTTCTCGCGCGGTGCATGGGCCACAAGGCCCTGTGCACGCCCTCCACCGAAGCATTCAAGACCTTTGTCCTCGGAGTTCCAACCGACTACAAGACGGGCGGATCGATGCTGGCCTGCAAGGAGGTCAACCCAGACGAGTGGACGCACCAACGCAACTGCATGTTCAAGTCGATTGAGAAGATCTACATGGTCTATCCGCATCCCGTCGACCCCGTCTTTGACACAGACGGCCGCGTCTTCCCCAAGGGCGAACTGGCCCGTTTACCCAATGCCCCAAATCTACTCGTCCTCGTCCACGAGGTCGAGGACGAGGACCCCGTGAGCTTCATTCCGGGTCGCTACTGCGTTTCCGAGTATGAGCAGCTCTACGCGCCGCAGCCCGTGGTCTTTTGCACGGTGACACCAGACACTACGAGCAAGGAGGCCAAAGGATTGGATCCCGAGCGCGTCCTCTCGGGCCCGCACGACACGACCCGCGCCTGGCCGCTGCTGCCGAGCCACGTGGTCGCGATTCGCAAGTTGCTCAAGTATTATGAACTGGAGGAGCAGTTCCCCGCACTGTCCAATCTGCACGAGTCGCGCGACGGCGCCATGCTCAACCTCGAGTACCACCGAAACCGGGGCATGCAGAGCCTGGGCCTGCCGAGCGGCGAGGACCATGAGTCAATCCCACGAGGATGGCTCGACAAGGTGAGCAACCTTCCATTCGGCAAGGTCTGGGTACAAAAGTGCACCCTCGACTGCCCTGATGGCATGGTCGAGTTTGGAACCGACGAGCCGATGCTGGTTCCGCTACTCAGGGGCCGTGCCGAGGATAAGAATGGCACCCCGTGGATGGATTCGCGCAAGCTCGAGGAGGACAAGACGCTCGAGGGAACGCGGCGCTACGTTGGCGTCATGAAGGCGCTGCACCGCATCCTCGGAAAGGAGTGGGACAAGTCGGGTACAAGGCGCAAGGCGGCCCACGGCTTTGTGGCGCTGTCGGCGCAGCGCGACGAAAAACAAAAGGGTGGGACCAAGCGCAAGCTGTCCAAGGCAAAGGACGTGGAAGATGTCCTTGCGGCGCAGTACGATGCAGCCGCCAATACTGGGATTGTGGAGCACACGACCGTGTCGTCCAACCGCTTCGTCTACGATACGACCACGCAAAACCGTGCCCGCCTCACGTTTCCAGACGACTGCAACAACGGCGCGGTGCGCGTCCAGTGGCCAACCTGCGGGCGCCTCACACTCACATTGGGCAAGCGCGGGTGTGACGACTTCAAGGAATTCAACGTGCCGCCCGGAATGTCGGTCATGTTCACGTACTGCAAGGATGCCGACTCGGACTCGGAGAATGACCTCTGAGCGTGCATGCACATTCCATAAAACACACACGCGCCGCCACCGCTAACCATAACCAGGGACTCGAGTGTGGGAAAGTGTAAAGGACACGTGTGTGGTGTTGTTGTTGAAGAGTTCCAACAACATGGGCACGCGCATCCCACAGATGCACGAAATCTTGTCGGGCTACCTCGGCCCGTCGAGCGGGCCGCCCACGTTTACCGTGCCCAACCAGCCACTCAATGCGCGGCTGCCCGTGAGTCCTGGCGACGGCATCCCTGGCGGCATTCGACCCATACCAACCTCGTCGCAGTCTTCGAAGAAGACCAATGCACAGATTCCCTACGTGCGGCTGGTCTATTCGGCGAGGGGTACGGCCGGTCTGCGCGCGTCGCCCAAGGAGGGCGACATTGTATTCGTCGAACAGACCACCCTGTACCGCAAGGATCCAGGCGCCCGATTGGGCCACGGCACCAATTCGTACGCGTACACGAAGACGATTGAGAGCATAAACTCCGGACTCGAGACGCCACGCGACAATGCGTACACCTACGAAACCTTCCCCTATCGTCTCGACGGCGTCGTCAACAATGTGGATTCGGAGGATCCACAAGACGAGTTTTTGGACTATACGATTGCGAATGTGGCCGTCTACGGGCCGTGCCGGCTCGATCACAGCGACGCGACGCGGTGCGACTTCAAGAAGACGCACACGGGATCGATCTTGTACGTTGGTCTCGAGGCCATCGAAAAGGGTGGCAAGTTTAAGCACGAGCTCGTGCGCTTTTCGAGCGCACAGCTGTCGCGTGGCGTGCACGTGCTCAAGGGTGAAGGCCGCACGTTGGTGTGTGCGTGGACCTTGGGCATGCTCATGGACTCCAACCAGTCCAAGAACATGGTGACCGTGATGGTCAACGTATCGCCGATACGCGCGATTGATCCGAATAATCCAGATCATGTCGACCCCCATCAGATCCACTACACCGGCGAGGGAAAGAAAAGGAAGGCGAGTGGTGCGTATTGTTATGCGCACAAGAGCGACGATACACTGACATCGAAACAATTAAAAATCAAGCCGCTCAGCGCCGCGGACCAGCTGAATGGCAAGTGGGACATTCCCAAGCCGCGACCGCGAGGCGATTGGCACTAACCAGTGTGTGTGTGCATGTTTGTGTTTGTCAATTGAAATGTGTGTATTCGAATGCGCGCTAAATTGTCTTGCGGCATGTGGGTGCGTGAGTGAGAGAGTGGGAGAGTATGCGCGCGCGTGCGCAACGCCACACAAACAAATGACAGACGCGTTTCCACACGTGGCGCGACGGCGCGACCGAATCGAGCCCTCGGGCGAGTGCACGCCCGAGGAAGCGCGCAAACGGCTGGGTCTCCTAAAACCCCTGCTCGAGGAATTGGGAGTCAAGTTAAATCGTCCAGGGCTCTTGTCGCCCCTGGCAATTGATTCCATTGGAACGCTGCTCTGCCCGCCCGCGTCGGGTCCTATGGCCGCGAGCAATCCAATGGCCGAGCGCTACCGCGTCTTGCTGACTGGAAATCCACCCGACGGTGTCACATTTCGGTTTCCACGCGTGCGGTTGCAATTGCGGACTCATGAGACCATCTCGGTCGACGATGCGGAGCAATTAGAGACGCGAAAGCGATTGGGTTGTGTGGCGATTCGAGGAACCGAGGAGATGGCGCGCCGGCTGGACCCAGACGAACGGGCCCTATCGGACTTGGTGATCGAGCTCGATGACAAGGGCACCAGCGTCGTCGTGCGCGAGCAAAAGGACCCAATGCACGCCGTCGTCTACCTTTCACCCGCATCGGAGCCAAACGCACAGAAGAAGACCAAAAGGCCCAATATTCTCGAAGCGAGACTTCACATGGAAAAGCAGCATGTGCTCTCGGCACTGTTTCATGGGTCGGGCAAGGGTCGCTTGGCCCAGCTTCGACCCGACCCGATGACCCCACAGTACTTGCCACCATTGCCGCCCGCGAGTGATGGTGGCCATCACCTGCTGCCGATTTGGATGACCGAGCACCTCGCCACGCTCGCACAAGACCTCCTTCGGCTGCACGTGCTCGTGACCGCGGCCGTGCCACAAGGTCGTTCGCGAATGCTCTACTTTGATCGCGCCTCCGTGTATCGCAACAGTGATCCACAAAAATTCCAGCACCGCGAGCACACGTTGATTCGCTGCCCGCTCCACGCCGCCTCCTCGTCGTGCGTATGCGAATTACACGGCAAGACACCAAAGACCCAGTTTCAGTCGCTGGAACTTCGCATCGAGCTGTGTGGTGGCGAATTCGAAACGCAAGCTGGTCGAAGATGTTGCAAACGTCACTTCGAAGCCGAGGTACAAGAATGCAGCCTTTTTCGTGGCCTGTGCACGAGGTGCCTCAAGGTCGAGCTGTGGTGCCGGCACGAGCGCACGACCAAGGACGCACCCTCGGTTGCAGAGGGAGGCTTGCGCATCGGAATGACCGACCTTCTCCTAAAGTCCGATTCGGACCTTCCGAAGCCACCGCCGGGTGAGTGGATGCTAGAATCCGTGCGGCAGATTGTGGCGTGCGCATGCAGCCTCGCGCGACCAGAGCACTCTGGGACGCGAGGGGCCACCGCCGTCGCCGAGCTCAAGGCTGACGCTGACGGCGTCATGGCCGCACTGGATCACGAGTGCCACGCGCGGGGGCACGTGGACGCACAGCTCGGCGCGCTCGACGAGACGTGCGTCTGGCTGCTTCGGCGTGGGGGTGGCAAGTATGCGCGGAGATCGCAAAAAATCGAAATGGACTCAAAACGGAAGCTGCCGGGTGACCCGCCATGTGTTTCCAAAACGCACGGACATCTGTTTCGTGTACAGCGTTAGATGTTATTTTAAACACTACACTTCCTCCTCAAACTCCTCGTCAAAATAGTCCTCCTCGTTACATCGTGACGTTGACGCATTCTGAGCAGCCCGCGTCTCAAGCTGTGCCGATTCCTTTTTTACACGCAAATCTTCAAGTCGTCTTGCGAACAGGTCGTCGATGCCGCCGCCGCCGCTCGTACTTATAGTCGGCACGGCCTTTGGCGGCGCGGGCGTGGGCGCGGGTCTGGATCTCGTAGGTGCCGCGGGCGCGCGACTCGAAGCCTCAATATTTCGCAGCGCCGCACGCAGCTTGCCCGACTCGACCCCAGCAAGGCAAACAGCTGTGGGTCGCAGCCGGACCACTTGACACTGCGCAACGCCCAATTCGCGCGCAAAACGCGACAGGTAGTCCTCCTTGTCGTAAGAGCCCCAGAGTGCCAGTGGCTCAATGTCGGCCTTTGCAGCCACGGCCTCCAGACCCTCGAAGGATCGATTCTTCCATATGAAGCGATCACGTATGAAGTCCCGGTCCGGGTGCGCCCAGTCACCATGCTTGATCGCTTCTTTGTGTTCCCTTGTCACTGTTACAATTAGCTCGCCATCCTTGACGAGTCGCCGCGATGAGTATGGAACAGAGCAGTGCGCATCGTTTCTCAACGTCTGCCTCACGTCGCCTTGACCCGACAACATGAGAACGACGCCGTCGGCTACATTGGACATGCTCATAATCCCTTGGCTCATCGGTGCATCTACGGCGGTTGTGTATTGGTACGTGGCCGACGGCGCGTCCTCGATTCGGCGGAGCGAGTTGACAGAAACATCGACTTGCGTTACGGCGCCTCTGTATCGCCCCCGGGAGCTCTGATCGGGCACGGTGTCGATCATCGGAAACCCAAGCGCCCTTGCCGCAAGCTCAAGGATGCGCGCGCGGTTGCGCGAACCGGCCATGGAAACCCGCCGCAGCGCAGCCGGGCCGGGGTCTGTTCCCTTTTCCAAACACTCTTCCAACGAATTCCCCTTTTTCAGCGCCGCGACCAGGCGCATGTGAAAGGTGGCGGCTGCCACACCGGCTCCGGCCTTGCAGACGAGGTACGCGGCCTGGTGTACGCGATCCATGCCCTTTTTTGACGGGTCGGGTGCGGATGAGTGATCCGCACAGTACAATCCGACAAAGCAACTTGGCGAATCAAACCCAGCAGTCCATTCCTCGGTGTCACGGTCGGACTCGTCACAGAGCAGTGATGGCCCCACTTGCAAATTGCTGTCAGTAACTTGTGAAGGGATTGCATCCCGAAGACGCTGCATGGCCGCGTGTCTGGTTTTTTCGTCTCGGAGAATCTGCGCAACGACTGGCCCCTCCACACGCACAGCAGAGACTCCAGAAAACCATTTCGGCGAAAAAATGGACACTGGCACTCCGGGTTCGGTCCCTGAAAGTCGAAAGGTGATGTTCTTGTAAACTCCAGTGTCCTCTCTGCGGTCTGCTTGGGGCAAGAGCACGGCCTCGTCTAACGAACGCAAAGCTCGGACCAAGTGATTGCGCAAGGCGACGGGAACTTCGTCGAGCGCTAATATTCGAGACATTTTTTAGTACACACACTACTCGTGTCCACACAAGGCCTAATTAGCGCGACTAGACCGTCGCGGCCGCCGCCCGGAGCGCTGCAATGGCCGCACACACACGCTGGCGCTGGGTGGCGCGCGCGGCCACCGACTCGGCCGTCTCGTCAAACTTGAAGCGCCAGCCGCTGTGCCTGCACTCGTTGCGCGCGGCGTGGGAAATGCCACCCGACGAAAACTTGGTCGTATCGAGCTGCTCGTTGAGCGCGCGCGCCGCCGCGTTTATGCCGACGAAGCGCACGGCCGTCTCAATCGACGCCCCGTCCTTCCACGCGAGCACAGGCGTGCGAACGCGCGCTTGTTCCGAAGAGGAGCAGCAGGGTCGGTATGGGCCCGAGCGCCACCTCGGTCGCAGTGGCCGCACGCTTGGTCGCAATGGCGTCTGCAGCAGCTTGCTGTTTGGCGGAACGCTTGCGCTTCATGAGTTCTTTTTCTTATACAAGACACACACACACACACACGCCGCAAGAAGTCTACGCCGTCCAGCCCTCGGGAGCGACACGACGCCAGTTTTTAAAATCGCCATTGAAGAAGAACCGCGGCGAGCAGCGCTTAAAGAGCTCCTTTTGCTTGAACACGTCGTTGCGATGTCCATTCGGTCCCGGTTCGATGACCTGCTCAGTCTGGCCGGTTGGCTCGTAGACACCGCGAGAGAACGCAAATGTTCCATTTTCAAAGTATTCCTCGAGCTCTTGGTTGGCAACATTTCCATCCCTTGGAAATCCAGTAAATGGATAGTTAATCCCAGCTTCCGCCTTGAGAATGGCCTCCTCTTCGTAAGGATCGAGGACCTCCTCTTCCTCGATGGTGGCACCCTCGGGCATGGCCTTCTTGGCCTGGGCCATTGCTTGAACGGCTTGGAACCGGGCCTCGCGTGCGAGCGCGTTCGTGTCCTTTGCGGATTTGACAATCGACTCGGCGAGGTCCGAGTTTCGCTTGGCGGTCGCCTCGGCACGGTTGGCGATGACATTGGACTCGCGAGCAAGTCCCAGCATCACCTCCCAGTCTGCAATTGCACGCTTTCCGTTGGCATTTAGCGAATCGCCCATCTCTTCTTTGCTTCTAAACATTACGGGTGCACCTTCCGCAAGAATCAAAAATAGCGCGTTGAGAAAACAAAACAAAACACAAGTACACGCGCACGCGCACGCACACACAGGTGTCTACGGATCAGCATTCCATCGGGTTGAAGTCGTCGTCGTCGTCGTCGTCGTCGGCCTCGGCCTCGGCCTCGGCCTCGGCCTCGGCCTCGGCCGCCGGCGTGGGCTTCTTTGCGCCCGAAGGCCCCGCGCCCGCCGAAGGCGCGGCGTCCGCCTTGCGCTTCTTGGTATTCGGCAGCCCGTAGAGTGGAGGGCGCGGGTTCTTGTACTCGGCGCTCTTCCAGTTGCTCGCGGCGTAGTAGCCGAGGTCGGGGGAGAAAATGGTCAGGGTGCCATTGACCATTTGGTCCTTGCGTGCGTCTTCCTTGATCTGGGCGTCGTCGTCGTCGTCGTCGTCGACCTCGTCGTCGGGTGGCGGCGACTCCGGCTCGACGTCCCCGTCGTCGACGGGTGCGACGACCCCGCCGCCCACGAAGCGGCCACCCGACGCAATCAGCGAGACAAGGTCGGCAACGCCCTTGGGCTCGTCGTCGTCGTCGTCGTCGTCGGCGGCGGCGGCGGCGGCGGCGACACCCGCCTCCGCCTCCCGCTCCAACTCCAGCGCCCCCGCGTTGCGCGCGGCGCCGTCGTAGACCGTCGACAGCTTGCCCGACTTGATGTCGCGCTGGCGCTGGATGGCGTGCGCGTAGCCGCCGGTGAACCGGCCCTCCATCTCGAGGAGAAACGCGTCCTCGATGGCGCGCGTGGCGTCGTCGGCGGGGTACTTGAGCGCGCCGTCGGAGTTTTGCTGGTCCTTGTACAGCCAGCGACCCAGTGCGCGCTTGTGCACGAGGTCCAGCTCCTTGCATCCGGCATCGTACTGGTCCTGGATGTCGCGCTTGTACTTGGCGACGAAACGGCGCCGCTGCTCAGAAGTCTTCGAACCCTTGATCGGCATAACTTCCCTGGACTTGGCCGACTGCACGCGGAGCGCTTGGAGACCGGCAATGTAGAGCCGTGTTGCGTGCAGCATGCGCATCTGCTCGTCGTTGGGGAAGTGCTCGCGGGGATCGATCTTATTCTTATCGAGCCAGTGCGCAAAGCTGATCGGCTCCGTGGGGAGCTCGCCGCGTGTGGCCCCGGCATCGACGAGCTGCTCGCACTTGACCAGCCACGCGTGGTGGGTGGGGAACTCCTTGAAGTCCCCGAGCGGGTCCTCGTTCGCTAACCAGATCGGCTGGTCCGCCTCGAAGCACGCGTGGGTGGTCAGGTGCGAGCCGCGCCACTTCTTCTTGGCGCGGTTGCGTGCGACTTCATTGCGCAGGAGAACGTAGTTGTAATTCCGCTCGGCGTACGCGGCAAGGGCGTGTTTGGCGGGATCGAGGACGCCTTCGTCGACGAGCCTGGTGTAGCTGGCGACGACGTGCTTCTTGGCCTCTTTGATCGAGGCGTGCTTGAGTCCCTGCGTGGGCTCGCGCCGGAACGCGTGGTTCAGGACCGCCTGCGGAAGCGGCGCCCGCCACGCCTCCACCGCGGAGAGGAAGGCGCGCAGGTCATCGACGAGCGCTTCGGGGTAGGGCGGCGGGGAACGGTCGGGGCACTTGGAGTCGGGCGGCAGCGTCCGCCCGTAGAAGTTGTGGCACTTGACCATGCCCGTGGTGGCCACCGAGAGCCGGGCGAGCAAATCGGCGCCGCCATCGGCGACGAGGTCGTCGCCCCTCAGCACCTCGGGGCTGGACAGCCACTCGGCGTGGCAGGCGTCCTGCGCGGCGGGGTGCTTGAGCACAATGCCGGTGCCGTCGACCAGGGCCGCGCGAATCGCGGCGGTGTGCGCGACGATGCGCTCGGTCGCCTGCAGCTGGATGGCGAGGTTGTGGACTCGGTCCTTGGACGACAGGTGCTCGGGGCCGGGGTTGTGAACGCTGAATCCAAGCCCCGTCGGCACGCCAGCCATCGGAACGAAGCTCGGGTCGAAGAGGGAACCCGCGCTCTCCGCGGCCGTGCGCTGAGCGCCGTGCGCGGCCTCGGAGCGCGTGGCAGACGAGGCAATGTAGGCGGGCAGGTCCGTCTCAAACCGCGCACGGTGCGGTTGGGGCGATTTGACCTCGCCCTGGACAATCGTCGACGGGGTCACGCGCCAGCCCCGCTGGCCCGACTTATCCTTGATCGCGGTGTTGCCCTCCTGTG
>Ga0257106_1000783_pt1 | contig 17327 bp, 11 predicted proteins | sample LP_taG_3_FD_190177 | JGI IMG/M metagenome (GOLD analysis project Ga0257106, IMG submission 190177) | Marine microbial communities from Northeast Subartic Pacific Ocean, Canada - LP_J_2011_P26_10m | ecosystem: Environmental > Aquatic > Marine > Oceanic | place: Canada: Northeast Subartic Pacific...
AAACCCTAAACCCTAAACCCTAAACCCTAAACCCTAAACCCTAAACCCTAAACCCTAAACCCTAAACCCTAAACCCTAAACCCTAAACCCTAAACCCTAAACCCTAAACCCTAAACCCTAATCACAAATAAAATTATTTACAATTTGACAAACTCCCCTTCCTTTAAGTCGTTGTAGTTCTAGCGCCAATTCGACAGATGGTAAGTAAGGCTTTGTGTTTAAAATGTGGAAGAAAGTAAGTATGTGGTGCTTTATAGCAATTCCACCCTGTATTTAATCCTCTTGGGTAATATATAATATTTTAGCGTTCGGTTGACGTGTACCCTCTTGGGGATTGTTCTTCATCACGAGCGAACGTCTCGCCGCGCATCTTTTGGCGCTGTGTACCCACGCGCACTACACTATTATCTTACTACTATTCTATTCTACTCCTTCTATCTTTAAGCCAGCTTGCGAGTTCTTTGTGTCCTTCCATTTTTGCCATATCTTCTGGACCGTACCCGTCGTTATCTCGAAGTAACGGCAAATCTAATTCCTCGACTAAATACACGCACGCGTCGTAGAAGCCTTTGGTCGCAGATTTATGGAGAATGGAGTGACCGTTGACATTTGCAGACGTGACATTGAGACCTAAAGCGCGAAGGTACTTGAGCATTTTCACGTCGCCGCTTTGTGCCGCCCAGTGCACCGCGTTGCATCGATACTTGTTTTCTCGATGAATATCGCAATTTGCGACTTTGACCAAATACTCGCATAACTCCAAATGTCCCATCCACGCCGCTCGCATGAATGGTGTCGTACCATCTGACATTTCGCAATCTTTATCAATCCTTTTTTCTTCAATGAGCCATACGAGCACTTCTAAACATCCGTTCCTACTCGCCCAATGAATCGCCGCTCGACCTTTCTTGCGCTCCGCAAACGCCGGATCCATACCGACTTCATCGCAGAGAAATTTACACAGCTCCAAAGCATTCGAACCAGAGCTCCAGTGCAAGCAGTTCGAACCGTGCTGGTCACAAATATCGTTGACATCAACATCTGGGTTCTTTCGTAAAAATCGTCTCGCGTTCTCGACATTGTTTGTTTTGCAAATCTCAAGCAATGGATGCATTGCCGGTGTGGCTTTCTTCTTCGTTTCTTCTTCGCCGAGTACCTCGGTAAATCGACTCAGTAAATATTCTCGTTTTAACGCGTCTATGTTTGTTAAATCTATGAGTGAGTTTCTCGCCGTTTGTTGCAAGTGCTTGCCTTGTTCATACGAATGCTTATGGACACTTTGCGCGTGAGTCACGAGACCTTTCGAAGCTTCAAAAAATCGTCCACACATTGAGCACATCAACTCTCCCATTTTCGCGTGCTCTGCCAGACGTTTCTTCGTCAGTATTCGCATCGTTCCGCTTTTTGGACATGTTCTAATATCCGCGATGCCAACCTTGTGTATTTGAGAAGCGTCCATATTTTCATAAACCGCATCGCACAAAGCGATGCTATCGGCGTATTCGCTCCTCTGAACCAAACCGTACGCGGTTACCCGATACAATACAAGCACACGTACGTCTGACTCGTCTGCTTTGCGACGATAACACAGGTGATAGTTTTTCTCGAACACAGTTACATGCTTTCTCTTCGTGTTCTCTTTGCCGATTTTAGTGGAAGTCGTGGTATTGGGAGTGTTCATTGTCGTAGATTTTAACAGAGCTTCTCGGATAGCGTTCTCATCTTCTTCTTCGTCTGTTTCTTCCTCCTCGTCCTCATCTTCTGCTCCTCTCTCCGACGTGGCCATCCTTTTCAAAGTTGCAAAAAGACACACGAATGCTTTACACGCGAAGTCAGCGGAGCCTTTTCTCGTCGTTTTAGTGACGACATTCCTTGCCAACTGGAAGACTTCATCGACGAGTTGGTTAGGTAAAAACGACTTTGCTGTCGTTTCAAGAAAGTTCTGAATGTCTGCGCGCAACGCGTTTTCATCGTCCATACGAAACCAACTCTTACCGGAAGAATGAATTATTCTTATTAGGTAATTTGTGTTTTCACGCGTGAAAACTCTTCAGAAAAAAAGCAAAATCTCCCCCTCTGCACGAAAAGAGAAAGCAGAAATATATATCAACGAATCAAAATGTCGTCCGCTAAAGATAACAACAACGACGACGACGACGATACAATCGATGAGGATGAGATTGATGACTGGTTAGATTCTGAAAAGGACGACGAGGACAATACCAAGAAAAAGGAGGAGGAGAAAGAGGAAACAGTTTTGAATGCCGTTGAAAAACAAGAACAAGAACGCGAGAGGAATGAAGAAGAAGAAGAAGAAGAAGAAGAAGAAGAAGCAAAGAGAGAATGCGAAGAAGAGCGAGAAAAGCAAAGACGTGAGCAAGCTGAATTGGAGGCTCGTCGGGCTGCGGAAATTGCAACTGCTCGAAAGAAACAAGAGGAGGAAGAGGCAGAAGCTAAAAGGAGGCAATTTGAAGAGGAGGAGAAAAGGTTGAGAGAAGAAAAAGCCAAAGCGCAAAGAGCAAAGGAAACGGCTGAGAAAAAAGAAGAAGAGGAACTAGAGGCAACGCGTAGGATGGAAGAAGAGAGACGCGAGCGAGAAGAAACCTTGAGAAAAGAAGTTGTTTTAGAGCAGGCTACAATAGAGGTAGACGCAGATGAAGAGAGAAATACAGCACACCATCATCAATCGCCAAACGAGTTTGACGAGCTCGCGCAATCGTCGACAGTAGTTGGTGGTTTATTCGGGAGTTTCAAGGCGTTGAAAAGCGCTGCGTCCAAAACAGTGACCGCTGTGAAATCGCACGACTTTACTCGCCAAATGACGAGCGATATACGAGAACTTAGCAAACACATCGCCGGTGATGATGTCGCAGCGCCTTCAACAAAAATACCAACAACAACAGAACTCGGCGAAGATGATCGCACGAGACAACGTGCGAGAGATGAAGTCGACGCGTTAGAGATTGCAGAGAAGCTCGCTTCAAAAACTTGGCACGCAATTGGTGGTATTACAAACAAAGGTAAGAAATTAGCAAGCGACGTCGAAGGTTCGATTAAAGATAAGGGATTAGGAGCAACGGCAGAGAAATACGGAAAGGGCGCCTTATTCGGTATAGAAAAAGTTCTTGCCAACGCCACGAAAGTAATAGCTGCGGGGATTGAAGATGAAACACGCGCAAATAGTCGCTTAGCGGAAAATCTGCAAGAGTACGGGGTGTTTGAGTACTTAGATGCAATCGACGTGAAGACGAAGGATGCCGAAGAAAAATTTAAAGCGCTCGATTTCGAGGCGGCTAATTTTATGGCCAAGGCGTGCGCCGATATCTTATCTCCTGCACAAAGTCAAGAAATGGGGTCACCTTTGAAAATTAATACGAATCAGGAATTTGAAGAGATGGATATGCATAATCACGAAGCGGAAACCTCTCCTGTGAAGAAATCCGGGAAGATTTACGCTCAAAAGGTAGCAGAATCAGTTCAGCGCGTAAGCGCACTTTTGCAGGAGGCGATGAGAAAGCCGGATGAAAGTGCAACGAAAAAAGCGCTGAACATGATAGAAATAGCAGAAAATGAACTCGAGGGTGTTCGAGAATGCGCGATAGTTGCCTTTACCGAATTGACGGTTTTTGGTATGCAACAATTTGAGGAGGTGAGCGAAGCGTTGAGCAAAGACGAAATCGATGTATCGCGTTGGGGTTCGACGGTCGAATCTCGCGCAAAGTACGTAGAAACAACAATTTGCAGGGTTGAGAACGAAATTCGTTTGTTCCGAAATGCCGTTTCGACTGAAGTTGAAGCACTGGGGGCATTTTCTACAAATGCGGGAGGAAACATTCCAACAGTTTTGGAAGTTGTCGTATCGCTTCTCGACGACATCGATAATGATTTACTCGAATGTTTGGACATCTTCGAGGACGCAAAAGGCATGATTATCCCAGCGATTGTGGTGAGTTGTTTGTGAGCGCGATGTTAATGTATTACTAAAACTATCAGAAATGTGTGTAGCCTGACCTAATCAAGCGCTATTTAGCACGTGTGAAGCGCGCATAAGCGCGCATAACTTTCGCTTTTCAATATTTGTAAAATATAAATATTAAGGTTATACGCTATGCTAATATTATTTTTACCGCCGGCTCCGAGGGAGCCTCGACGATGGAGGCGTGTGGTACACGTACGGCACGTCCGGTTCTTCGCCCTCTTTCGATCGCATGCACTCCGTAAATGTGCTCCAAACCTTTGGTACGGTTAAGAATAAATTACCTCCCGCATAAAGAGAACAAATAACATCTTCTAATCTATCGTTGCAACGATGCGGTTTCGCGCGCTTATTGGTATCGTAAAGCACCTGACCTTGGTGTTTACGATATAACCCATCTTTTTCATCGTGTGGGAAAGGGTGCGGAGAGGAAGTGGACGGCTGTTCGTCTTCACCCGAATTATTACGGCGGTTCCAAAAGCCCATCGCGGGACCCCTAATGTTATAAAAAGGCTCACACACTTAATATTCTCCCCACGTCCCCTATGTGTATCTTTCTCGCCCTATTCTGTGCGCATTTTTTGTTTCACTCTCTCGCTCTCGCTCTCTCGCTCTCTCGCTCCTCGCGCTTCTTGTTGATGTTATGTTGTATCTGTATTCTAGCGCGACAAAAGAGCGTGTTGATTTGTGATGTTCGTCGTTTGAACTCACACAGAACTTTTCTGAAGATTTCTTCTTTCCAAAAACTCTCATTTCTGTTCACCACTTCTCTCTTCATAACAACAACAACAACAACAACAAAAAGTGAACGATAAGCACTTCACCACGCTGTATATAAATACGCTCTCTGTCACCATCGTATAATTCTGAAATGGGGCTTTCTTCTCCATCGAAAAAGCTCGAGAGTCCAAGCTCTTCGCGAGACAAATACGTCGACACTAGAAGTCTCGCGGAAAAAGGTGTAAATCTCATCGCGCTTTTGATTGCGTTTCCGATTCTCGCCTTTTCCTATCCACTCTCTTTGCTCACGCGAGGAACACTCCACGGCGTTTGGAACTTCTCCAAGGAAATACGACCACCGATTACGCAAATATGGGCCGATTTCATGACTTCAAACGTTATGAACCTCCGATTTAAAATCGTTTCCCAGAAACAACTTTACAGAGACGGCAAATGCGTATATCTGTGCAACCACCGCGCGTGGGCGGACTTCTTCATCGACATGTCCTTGTGCGAAGGACGGTCATTTACTCTGTCGAGAATGCTCGTGATGTACGTGTTCCCGGTCTTCATGGTACCCGCCGTCTTTGTTGGCGCAGTCTTTCCATTTCGAAGGGACAAAGGTGGCGGTCACGAAGAACTGAACAATAGCATAGACAAGCACTGGTCTCGATTCGAACAATATTTCCCGGGTTTCTTGTGCTACCCAGAAGGAACGAGAAATATTAAACCGCACAGCTTACCGCTCAAACGCGGGATGTTGAGATACGCGCACTCTAGGAAACTTCCCGTTCAAATTATCATTTGCGCGGGAAAAGAGAAAGTGCTGTCGCAAAAACGTTTCGCCGCGGAGCGAAACCACGTTTTACCAGTAGCGTATTCGTCCGTAATCCATAGCGATAGTTACCCGGTATTTGAGGATTTTGCCGAAGCCATCAGGCACTCTTGGGCGGATGAATGGGCGAACGCGTACAATCACGAGAACAAAATGGAAAAGCTCAAAGATTTCAAGCCGAGCGAAAGAACGATTCGATACGAAAGATGGGTCGATTTCTTCACGACTGGGACGGTTGTTTCCTTCTTTGTTTTTTGCGCGCTCGTAGCAAACGTTTTACAGATTATTTTTCCAAAAATCATAGAGTTGGGACACGCCTGAGTTCTGTTACTGGTATGTGAATAGTAGTGAAATGAAGATGTTCTATTTTGATAATCGACGAATCGTCGCTAGAAAGGTTGTCGTTTATTTTCTTCTCTAAACAACACAAAAACGTTTATTTTCTTCTCTAAACAACACAAAAACGCGCTTCTCTCGCCGAGTTTATCTCATTCCTTTGCCTCGTAACTTTACACCTAAAACTCTCTCCAACTTCCCGAGAATCTGTTGATTAGGTATAGCTTTACCAGATTCGTACTCTTGAATGATTTGTGGACGTTCGTTAATCTGCTGCGCCAGTTGCGCCTGGGTTAACTTTTTCGCTAAACGACCTTGCATGATGGCCTTTTTCACCTCCGTATTGACTGTTTTGTGCGTGAGCTCTTCGGTCTCGTTCTCGAGTTTCAACGCGTTACGCCCTGGGCCAGCTTTATTCACGTTCGAAACGTCTTTCTTCACCGCGGTGACGTTCAATCCTTGTCTCAATGCCTGTTTGTTATCACGTGTACGAGAAGAGAAGAGAAAAAATGAAAGGCAACGTCAATACAACGAAGAAAGAAGAGAACACAAACACTTCATTCATCGAAAAAGAAGACGACGCACATTTGCTACCGCTCTTTGATCCTTGAGCGTTCCACCACCGGTACCCGTCCCAGTCGGTCGTTTCTTGGTCAACACAACCTCTTTAAAGTCTTGATGATCCATCGTCCTTTTTTATCTGTCGTTCGTTCGCGAAGAAAAGTGCGTGCGTGTTTGTGTGTAGACGTAAGTGGGGTAGGTGTGAGAAAAAATGTAAGAGAAGAATTTGGAAAGAAAGAAGAAGAAAAAATCTCATAATCTCGTTACAAAAAAGAAACTCAACCAACAACAACCACGCGGGGCAACGAACCGACCACCAATCGAAACGAAAAGATGTTTCGCGCGGGGGGCTACGGAAGAGGCAGAAGAGGATCGGGTATAAATCCATTCTTTTATTATTACGCGTATAGAATGTATCAACAATACCAAGCGGTCCCGAATAAACCTCACGGCACGCTCGTCATCATGGCCGTTATGGCTTCTTATTACTTCGAAGTGTTCCCTCTCCTGAACGATATCATCGGTGACATCTCCAGCGCGTGCTTTTCTCCCGCGAAGGTTTTGCGAGATTTTGAACTACAAAGAACGTTGTTTTCTTCCTTCGTCCACGGCGACGAGCTACACTTGGCGTATAATTTGAGCTCTTTACTTACCAAAGGCATCAAGCTCGAAGAGAGATACGGAGGAAAAGCGGAAAAATTTGTTCTTTTGTTTTGCCTGGTGTCCGTTTTGACGCACGGATTCGCGGCGATAATAGCAGGCGGGCTGTTCCACAGCGGACTCTTCGATGGAGATGTGTATTACAACGCGACGTACGGTAGCAGTGGTGTCTTGTTCGCGTTACAAACGATAGTATTAGGTGAAAATCCAAGAGGCAACTATTCGTTCTTCGGGTTGCAGGTACCGGCGCATCGATTGGCGTTGACGGAAGTCGGTTTACTATATCTGATGAATCCATCTACGCTGAATCTCATCGTACACGTCAGTGGAATATTAGCGGGCATGCTCGTGTTGCGCCCGACGAAAGTTATCAACATGCTAAAGTATATTTTTGGTTTCAATCTCTTTGGAGGATTTTCGAATTTTAGCGACAACAACCGCGCGAGAGAAGGAAGAAGAGGAGAAGGAAGAAATACGCCACGATTGAATGGTAAACGGTGCGTAATGACGGGTTTAACTGGCGAACAAGCGTCGCTGAATGGAACTTGGGCGAGTATAGTCCGAGTCTTAGAAAATGGGAATAAAGTTGTCGTTAAACTCGACGACGAAACAACAACGCGAGGCGAAATAGCAGTCGGTAGAGAAAACGTCCTTCCAATTTGACGTTGTTTGGTACCAGGTACTGGTGAAGTGGATATATATTAAATTGCATCAGACTGTGATGTACTGTCAGTTTAGTTTGTAGTATTCAGCGCTCCGCGATAGCGACGCACGACTCATACGTCGGGACCATGTATTTGATGTTAATCAACGCGTCTTCGCCGCCGACTCTCTCCAAAACGCGTAACGTCTCTTTCACGAGAACGCGCAGTGATTTCGCCGAACGCCCTTTTCCGATCAACTCTTTTCCATCGCGCTTCGACCCGTCGCTCAAGACGTTTAATGTAACTTTTAAGCAGTCGCAATTCCGAAAGACGTTTAAAATCGGAAGAAGTTGTCGATAATACGGAACGAGCATCTGTCCGATGGATTTTTCGCACGTGGCCAAGTGACGCAAAATGTCCATCGCAACCGCCACGATGGGCGCGTCTCGTGTTTTGAGCGCGTTTTGCAGCGGAAGAATGACTTGCGGCAAAACTTCCGCAACTCTTTCCGGTCGAACAGCTAACAGTTGTTTCGCGCCTTGTACTGAAAGCAATCTATACGGATGGTCGATTTCGCGAATGCCATCGAAAAATAACGGAAGGTACCTGTGATAATCGAGACTTGCAGGATCGACTCTCCACGTGACTGCGTTCGAACCACCTCCGTGGGCTACCGCGATGGGAATTTCACCGGCATCGTAAAACTCGCGGAAGAGCGTATTGCTCGGATTATGTCGCGGTTGGAGCGAAAGCGGAAGCGACTGCCGGAACAACGTTTTATTTATAGCCGTGTCGGCGTCGTCCTTCTCTTCTTGACTCGTCGTATTTTTCAGACGGGTTGTTGTTTTAGGTGTGTTCACCTTTGCGTGCGTTTGATGGTGCGACGCGGGACCAATGCACTTCTGAAACGGCGAGACGTCAACGATAGCCATTTGCGACGGTAGTTTGCGCGCTCAACTGTGTGACGACGATGCGCGATTACGAGCGCGCGCGCGGCAGAGAGAGTGTGAAGAATACCTTTAGTTTTGTGTGTGGTGTAAAACAGAATAAATTTCTAAAAATAAAATGAAGAGGAGGAGACGAGAACTCGCGCAGGGTATACGTCTATTTTTAAACTTTCCTTCAATCTTTATTCCAAAGTCATTAATCCATGTGATCCCGATTGTTATCGTTAAAGTCCCTAAAGTTTTCGCTACCGTTCGCTCCTCCTTGCCTTTGTCGTTGTTGTTGTTGTTGTTGTTATTGTTGTCTTTGCTGCAAACGTTTTATCTCTTCTCTCTTTTTTTCCTCCAGGCGCAACGCGTTATTCGTCGCGACGTTGACGGCCCCGACGACGCCTCCTATAGCACCGCCGTAAAGAACACCCAAAAGCGTCAAGACCACAGAAATAGCAGATATCACCGCGAGAATGAAAAATATCGCAAACGAGAAAAAGGAAGCGCCGAATCCATAAATTACCGAAGGCAGAGCAAAGGTGAAACCGATGATGGCGCCAAACATTCCGACCGTAAAATTAATAAGAATCGTAAACGTCCATCTGATCATAAACTCCAGCGCGTTATCATCCGACCTGTCATAGAGTAACGCATTGAACGCGTCGTAAAACGTTTGTTGCGTTGCGAAAACTTTGCCGCCTTCGTACTTCTCCCAAAATTTGTTCTTCGTTTCCCGAACGCCTTCGTCGCTCCAAATACCTAACTCACTTCTCGCGTCTCGCAACTTTCGTTCGCGCTCTTTGTTCAACGCTTTTACAGCTCGCCATTGTTCCTTCTCTTTCCTTTGGAGTTCTAGCACTCTGGATTTCTCGCGTCCACCGCGTAATCGCCAACCGAATCGTTTTGTTTGGTACAATTCCATGCGTGTAGATCGATACGCGTCTTCGGCGTTCAAACGAGCGTCACCTAATCCACCGTTCTCTCCGTCAATCAGTCGAAGTTTTTGTTCGTACTTTTCAAACTGTTCCGGGGTCACTGGAAACGGACGGGCGAAAAACGCCAAGAAGATCCCAACCGCGTGCAAACCCAAAGAGAACGTCAACTTTGGCGTCGTGCGTGGCTTCCAATTCTTAATCAAAGTGACGATTGTAGACGTTGCAGATTGTCTCCCTTGTCTTTGTTGTTGATGCATGCGTGCCAGCGCGTTTGAGTTCATCCCCGAAGTATCAGAAGGAGAATGAGGAGGACGACGTTGATTCATAGCTATGTGTGTGTGTGTGTGTGTGTGTGTGTGTGTAATCTCTTCCCTGCGCTGTGTACCTCAATCACGCTGGTAATATGTATACTTTTATTAGATGAGTTACTATTAATCGCGCGTAGTAAAAATTGTGGAGCTCTAGAAGAAAAACAAGTTTCGTTCTTCACATCGTCATAATTTCAAAAATCTCGAAACACGCTGCGGCTGCAGGAGCGCGTGTTTCGAGGAGATATACGCATCGACAGCAGTAGCAAAGGGAAAAGAAGACGAAGACGAAGGCATATATATTGTTCGAAGTTCCTCAATCATGTCGGGGTCCTTAGACCAAGCGGTGGAGTTAATCGCAGCGTCGAGAATCGAGCAACAACAACAACAACAACAAAATGGAAATGGAAACGCAGCGCAAGGAGAAGGCGTTGAAAAAGAAACGAGTAAGAGAGACAGAGATAATGGTCCCGCAAAAGGCATGAAAAGAGGTCCGTACAAGAAAAGGAAGAAGTTGACGACGACGACAACGACGGACGACGTGAACGAGACGAAGCGTCGTCGTGGCGAAAATTTAGAAAAGAAGAAAAGAGAGAGAAGGAAACTCGCAAGCGTATCAATCGATGCGAAACTGGACCGAATGCGGAAAAAGAAGTTGGTAGAACCGAAGAAAGTAATGAGTACGTACAAAGCGTTCTCAGGGCACGATCCAAAAGCGAAACTTTTTAGACGCGAAAATCCGCAACTAACGAACGCAGAAAAATATTCAAAGTTGCGGGAACTTTGGTACGGCGCGTCGGAAGAGCAGAGGGCGGCATCGCAGGCGCACGTGAAGCGAGACGAGTTGAGATATCAACGGGAAATGCAAATGCATGCATACAAGAAATTATTCGTGCAAATTGCTTCCGCTCTTCTCAAAGGTGAGTTCATGGGGACGGAAACGCGCAAGCCGCGCAAAGGGTATTTTTTGTTTGAAAGTGCAGAGCGTGCGATGTCAAACCAAGCATTGCATTCGAAAGACCTCTCTATAAAATGGAAAGCAATGACGCAAGAGGAAAGAGATGCGTTCAACGATGATTTTGAGATTCAACAACAGTTATATAACAGCATGCATTCGATTTTCGAGCAGAAGATGAGACTTATAAAAGAAGAGGAAGATGACGATGATGGAGACGAAGTAGAGAAGGATGCTCGGGGTGAGAAAGAAAATCAGGTAGCAAAGCGATTGCACATTGGAATAGAAACGAAGGAAGCGAAAGTAGGAGTGAGCGAGCGGGCTAATGCAGAACTCCACGCGCGATTCGAGAGAACACGCGGATTTGAATTTTTACGCGACATCAAATATTCACTTCCACCGTTGGGATACATGAGGAGCGACGAGAGCAACCAAAAAGTCAAAGGAAGGAAATATAAAGATGCGATGGAAAAGGAAAGTGGGATTATTAACCTTGGTCGAATGAAGATAGTGCCCAAGATGCGAAGCGAGTTTGGGTATGACATTTTGAAAAAGGAAATTGATGATTTGAGCATATCTCCTGCGATAAAAGCGCTGTCAAGTAAATGTCACCTGGACCCCTCGAGTTTGTCAAAAATTTCCGTACTAGGAAGTAAAGGCGGCGTCGTCGATTTTGATAAGCTTAAAGCATTCATCGAGAAAGGCGGGAACGACGAGAAATTGGATTTGGCGTACGCGAAATACGTCAAGTATAATCCACCAGATTGGGTTTCTTTTAAGGAGGAACTAAAATTGTAAATTTAAATTTGTACGAGTATATTCAGGCTGTGCGTACGTTTCATTTTTGCAACATCGCGATAACATTTTCTCTCAAAACGGCTTCGCACTGATGACTTTCCATCCTCCTCCGCCTCTTGTATCATCTTCACTCGTCTTCGATGCATTGTCCTCGCGAGTACTATTCGATGTTAACGATACTAAATGCTTCTCCAAGTCGAGTTTAAGCCTTTCAATGGACACTCTAGGGGTTGGTCGTTTCACTTTCGACGCCGTTTGCGCGTCGTCGGCGTCACCGCGCTTACCGACGAATAAAACTGGTATTTCTCCCGCGTGCGCGTCAGCCCATTCTTTTTTTACCGACACGTCTCTGATTTCCAACGCGTATTCTCGCAAGTCCAAAGCGACGTGATTATTTTGACTACTATTATTATCAACATCTCCTGTTGTTGTTTCTCTCTCCCGCTGTTGTGCTAATTCTAGAACTGCTTTCAACTTTTCTTCTAAACCTTCGCATAAGCAGCACCCCGGTTTCGTGTATAAAATTAAAACGTCGTCGGTATCCGATACTCCTTCTGCAAACAACGATGATGACGATGACGGCACTCTTTTTCTTTGGCGGCGATAGAATGTTCTCATTCTTTCCCTTCCTTTGCTGCGGCTGTTTTTATCAGTATTCATGGTGTTAGGTGAATTTGTATTTTCATCCCGCCGCGACGTGTGAGGAGCACAGTTTTGCGATGATGATGATGATGATGGTAATGATGATGGATATATTCTCGACCGATAACGATTTCGATCATAAATCGCTTTCGCTTTCGTCGTCTTCCAACTATTCGAACCAGTAGGTGTTGCTGCGCGGTGTGTCATCAGAGCGTCTCTTTTTTTGAAGCGAATTTTAGGGACAAACGAAAACGAATTAAAGAAAAATTTCATCCATGCATGCAAAGAAAAAATCAAAACACAGCAAACCCTTCACAACCCCTAATCCTTCTTCACTCCAACAACAAACAATAAAAAGTGAGGTATTTGTATTTGTACGAGTTTACTATTCTCGCCTTCTTTTTTCACGATGAAGCCTATCTTCCCCATCGCCGCGGCAATCGCATTCACGGCTACTTTTCTGCGCACCACGTCGAAAGGAAAAAATTCAACGGCGAGGAAAATCGTCACTCGGGCAGCATCAGTATCAGGAGGAGGAGGAAGCGAAGCCGGCGTTACTAATTCAAAACAGATGATGAATATTCCAAAGCCTGTGTGTAAGCGAATCGATCACGCCGTATCATTCGGTATCGTTCCCGGCGAGAATAGAGGCGAGAATGCCATGGATCCAGCGGTTAAGGTCAACGACGACCTTTTCTGGTTGCGCGACGACGATAGAAAGAACGAAGAAATTCTCTCTCACTTGAAAAAAGAGAACGAATACACCGAAGCGCACACGAAACACTTGAAAAAAAAAGAGACAGATCTGTACAACGAAATCGTCAAAGCGATCGAGGAGACCGATGTGGACGTTAAATTTCAATGGGGTGATAGTTTTGAGTATTACGTCCGCACGGTGAAAGGAAAATCCTACCCAATCGTCTGTCGACAAGAAAGAACGAATACCACCAAAGGTGGCGGTGAAACCATCGTGTTGGACGTGAACGAACTCGCGAAACAAATGTCCTACTGTTCAATCGGTGGATTTAACATGTCAGCGAGCCATAATTTATTAGCCTACGGCGTTGATGAAACAGGGTACGAGACTTACAGAATTAAAGTGAGAAACGTCAAAACTGGAGAGGAGTTGCCGATTGACGTTTTGGAAGGCACAACCGGTTCGGTCTCTTGGAATGGCGACAGTCAATTGTTTTATACGACTATGGACGATGCGCACAGACCTAACAAAGTCTGGAGACATAACATTGGTACCCCGCAGTCCGAGGACGAATGTTTGCTTGCAGAAGACGACGAGTTATACAATATTGGCTTTGGTAAAAGCGACAACGGCAACTTCCTTATTCTCGAAAGCGAATCCACGGAAACTAACGAAATTTGGCTCCTCGATTTGAAAAAGTCTCAGAGCGAGATACCGCGACTCGTGGAGAAAAGGCGTGATAATCATCGATATTACGTCGAGCCGAGCAGAAACAATAAGCAACTGTACGTGTTAACGAATCAACTCGGTAAGAAAATCAACTTTGACTTGAAAGTCACGAGCTTAGAAACACCCGGGATGGAAAACTGGACGGATTTAAAAGGAAGAGGCTTTCCGTGGAGCGAGAAGCGGACTTTAGAAAGCATTATGACGTTTAAAAATCACATAGTTATCGATGGCAGAGAAGATGGATTTACGCAAGTTTGGGTGCTACGACTCGAGGACTCGAATAGCGACGACGATAGCAGTATTTCAGACTGGTATCGATCTGAATGGCCAGCCGCGAGTGTTGTTTATCCTTCGCGCGCATCCGCGTCGTTATCGTGCGTCGGCGCGAACAAAATTTATGATACGAATAAGCTGTTGCTAACGCACTCATCTTTGGTGAATCCTCGAACTGTTTATGAATTCGATATGGACTCGCAAACAAAAGTTATGAAGAAAATAACCGCCGTGAAAGGTTTCGTAGAAAAGAATTACGAGACGATGCAAATCCAAGTCACGAGCAGAGACGGCCAAACGAAAATCCCGGTGTCGATTGCGTACAAGAAAGGTAAGAGACAAAGGCAAGGACCATTATTATTAGAAGGATACGGATCCTATGGCATTTCGAATGATCCGGCGTTTGATCGCTCCGTTGTTCCGTTGTTGGATAGGGGCGTCACTATCGCAGTCGCGCACATCCGCGGAGGTGGTGAACTCGGCAGATATTGGTACGAAGAGCAAGGAAAATATTTGAATAAAGTGAACACCTTCAATGACTTTATCGACTGCGGCGAGTATTTATGCGCGAGTGGTTGGACTTCTCCCGAAACGCTCGCGATTTCTGGTCGATCTGCCGGTGGATTACTTGTGGGTGCGGTCACGAACATGGCGCCTGATTTATTCAAGTGCGTCGTTGCCGGCGTGCCCTTCGTCGACGTTATGGTTTCCATGTGCGACCCGTCGATTCCTCTCACCACGGGCGAATGGCTAGAATGGGGCAATCCGAACTGCTCCAAATACTACGAATACATGAAATCGTATTCTCCTATGGAAAACATTCGAAAATCTCGCAAGCCTGATGTGCTCATAACCGCTGGCTTGCACGACCCTCGCGTCGCCTATTGGGAAAGCGCGAAATACGCCGTGCGCATGCGCGAGTCGTGCGAAAACGAAGAGGCGCGGATTTTACTGAAAACGGATTTGAGCGCCGGTCATTTTAGTGCGACCGACCGCTATCGGAAGTTCAAAGAAGTTGCGTTCGAATACGCGTTTGTTTTAGATTGCATTTGTCCATAATAAAGTTACACTTGTCTATTCATTTTTAGGCAACATTCTATGATTCCAGTCTGCCATTCGCGCGCTGACCTTCCGTTACCTTTTTTTGGGAGCTCTAAATCAATCGTTAACAAACGTTCCGCGCGCAATTTTTCAAGGTTTCTGGCATCGTTTGCGCTGCCCTTTGACGCCGCTTGAACGCTCTCGTTCTCGTTATCTCGTATTTGTCTCCCGTGTTCCGTCGTTTCTCGGAGTATGATTGAAAAGCATCGCTTTGGATTTAACCCGTGCGTCGCTCTCTCAGCTTTCATTCGCCCTTTATTTCCACTCGTCATTTTCTCAATATTTTGACCAATTGTATAATTGTCGAAACCAGTTTGAACGTCAGCGATACCCTCGGCTAATAAAGTTTGTCGTCGTTGCGAGAAGAACCAAAACTTTGAAGACGGCGAAGTCCAGTTCAGAGTGTTATTCGTCGTGTTGTAGTAAAAGCGATATCGCTCCCTTCTTCGTAACCCAAGTTTCCTGTATTTCGTGTGCGAAATAAATACTGCGCCCTCGAGAATAGCTCGACGTAGCTCGGAGCTTCGACGCTCTCGCCATAATTCGACTTCTTCCCTCGCGTCTTCTACTTCTTGCTTTAGATCTAAAATTTTATCGTTAAATCGATCGCGTTCATCCTTCAACATGCGTTGCAATTTTGCCGTGTGCAGCAAATGTGAAGTCGTCGACGCAACCGAGGGAGAATTCGAGGATGAAAATGCTTTAATCGTCGCCGAAGTCGGCGTCGAGTCCATCAAATCCGATCCAGTCGCGCGAAAAAGTCGTCTCGAAGGCGATAGTGTTTTACCACTTGATGATAAAAGAGACGACGAGTTCTCATTTTCTCTCGACGACGCGCTTTTGTTGAAGTCTTCTATCGTCCTCGTCGTTGTCGCGTCGTTGTTCACTTTTTCCTCCTCATAATCACCGTCAAGTACGCCCGTCTTTTCTGCGTCGTCAAAAGCGTCTTCACTTGCGTCGCTTTCTGCGTCCGAATCGTATTTATTATCGCCCGAAGAATCGCGTTGTGTCGGTTGCTCGCTTATATTTGCATCGACGACTTCCCATTCTATTGTTATTTGTGCTTTTTTGTGTCGGTTGCTCGCTCCGTGTACGTCTAAATCTATATCTACGCGTTGCATGCCAGCTTCGCGGTCGCACTTTTTCCCATTCACAACTTTCGAGCGATTGACTTTGAACGTCGCTTCCCCGATTTTGAGGATCGATCCAACTATCGTTCGGTCGAGTATTTTGACGCTCACTTCCCCGCAACTTATCCTATTCAATGCGTTGTTACTAATTACGTTGTCCTCGGCGTCGTCGTTGTCGTCATCAAAAGCCGGCAAATCAAATTCGTGTCTCGATCCCCATTCAATTCTTTTCGACCACGGCCTCGTAGCCGTTCGTGCCTTTCGGCCGCGATACGAGATCAACGCGTACGGGTACCCAAAGTTAATGTTTCTGTTTACGAGATTCGTGCACTTCATGACTCTGACGACGAGTATCCCGTTTGAATTTTCGAGCTGCGCCTTCTTTGCAATTTTCATATACGTGTGCTCCACGTCTACGTACATTCGTCTCGGCTCTACGAAATCTTTTTGAATCGCGCTTTGGATGAATGAAATGACCCAATCGTGTAAACCAGGAATATCGGAGACGGGCAGACCCATGGGCGAAACGGAAACATCTACGGTGGGTGTGTCTCTGAAGGACACATCGACGCCGGAAACGCCCGGTTCCCTCGATACCAGACGCATTCCCATGATGAGTTTACCGTGGATGGATAAGTTAGTGATGTGGACTGGGACGTTTAGACTTTTCAAGTACATTCCAGGCTTTATTTGTGCTTGTATTCTCGCATGCGACGCGTTCGTATCCCAATCGAAATCGCACTCAAACTGCACGTAGTCTGCTTTGGGATTGTACCTCGCGACGTACAAGTTAACGGTCGGTGGCGTCGTTCCCAGCGAGAAATCTTCTAAACTCACCTCGCCAATGAACGAATGCTTCTTGTTCTTCTTCTTTTCCGCCGCGTTAATATCGGTATTATTGTTTACCGTTTTAAGAATATCAACCGCCACGCGTTTCGCGTGCTCGTCCGCAATTTGACTCAGAACGCACTTGTATTGGTGTCGCAACAAAAGATTAATCCACTCGAACGAACCTGATTCGACCGTCGTGAACTCGGCATTGATGCTGTCTTTCACTAATTTTCTCGCTTTCAATTCTCTCTTGTATCTCTG
>Ga0257106_1000784_pt1 | contig 17315 bp, 13 predicted proteins | sample LP_taG_3_FD_190177 | JGI IMG/M metagenome (GOLD analysis project Ga0257106, IMG submission 190177) | Marine microbial communities from Northeast Subartic Pacific Ocean, Canada - LP_J_2011_P26_10m | ecosystem: Environmental > Aquatic > Marine > Oceanic | place: Canada: Northeast Subartic Pacific...
CTCATCCTCCACCACGACTAACAAAGGCGTCCCGACGTCGATATCTTCCCTCCCTGCTTCGATTAAAATTTTCGCCACGAATCCGTCCTCCATCGATTCCATCTCCATGGTTGCTTTGTCCGTTTGAATCTCCGCGAGAACGTCCCCGGCGGAAACTTTTTGCCCCTCAGAAACGAGCCACGAAGTCACGCCGCCTTTCGTCATCGTCGGCGATAACGCAGGCATGGTGATTTCCTGGAACGACGAAGGCAGATCCGAGGAATACTGTCTTCTGAGACATAGATTCGGATGATGATTTTGATGAAACGAAGACGATCGGACATCAAATCTCATCCTCTTTTCGAACAACAACAACGACGGAAAGGAGGAAAGTATTCGACTTTTTGTCGTCGTTTCCGTCGTCAACAAACTCGTCGTCGAAATAGTGCTGCTCAGATTGCGTCGCGCTATAATCCTCGCGATCTGTCGCCGCGAAGACGAAAAGAACATTGTATTTTTAAGTGTTTTTTGTAACGACTGCCAACCAATTTTCAGATCTCAAATGTACTTCTTTCTTATTACTAAAAAGCTACTAAGCGCACGCGTATTTTTCTAGTGCTAAAATCGCTCTCTAATCAATACGAATCGCCTTCCTTTCTCTCGTTTTCCGCGGAGGTTTGAGTCGGTCTGGCGAAGCTGAATATTTGTGCTGCGAGGTTCTGCGATTCTCTCTGCGAGTGTTTTTGTTGGTTTCGATTAGACGTTTCGGAGGACTGCGAGCGTCCCGTTTTCATCGTCTCCTCCGACGCTTTGATCGAACCGAGAGGCATGATGAACCGCTCGCGATCGAGCTTTTCGGCGAGTTTTTTTGCTCGGAGTTGGTCTAAGGTGAGCGTTTTTGTTTCGCGGGAGTCGTCTTCGGTCTCGTTGGCGCGGTCTCCCTTTCCGCCTCGTTGGCCTCGGCCGCGACCTCCGCGGCCGCCTTTGTTTCGAAAGTCGTCGTCCTCTCGCGGCGGAGGAGGTCCCCGTGCGAGTTTGAGAATTTTGGAACGCTCTCTTTTCTCCAGGATTTCGTGTTGTTCTTTCTCTTTTTCTAGCGCGTTTGCGTTATTCTTCTCTTCGTCGTTCGATCCGCGCGCGTTTCCTGGTTTCGAGCTTCGTTGCTTTTGTTGTTGGTTCGATGCGGCGACAGGTAGTGGCTGAGAAGGTGTCGACGGTGCACCAGTGACTGCTCCTTTTTTCGGAGGAAGCCTCGGTTTCGCTCTCGATGGTTGCATCTCCTCTTCCTCTTGTTCTTCTTCGTCCTCATCGTCGTCGTCGTCGTCCTCGCGCTCTCCTGCACGACCGCGTCGTCGCTCCCTCTCCAACTCTTTCCTCGCCGCTCTTTCCCTCTCCTTTCTTTCCATCTTCTCTTTTCTCTCCGCCTCCTCTCTTTCCTTCCTCAATTCTTCCTCTTTAACTTTCCTCTCCTTCTCGAACTGTTTCCACGTCTCGTCGTCGAACGGCTGAAACTTTGGCGCTTTACCGACATCTCCCAAGGAAAACGCGTCGTCCGCGAACCGACTTGCCGCTTTCATCCGCATCTTCTTCTCAAACTTCTCCTTCAATTTCTGGACTTGGCCGCCGAGAATTTGGAAATTCGCGTCGGTATCCGCGAAAACCACGTCTTCGTTCGTCCTCCCGAGGACGGAACCCCCAGAAGTAGCCTCGTTCAGATCTTTCACCAAAACCTTCGTCCCCGGCGTCAACTGTCGTTCCCATCGAGCTCGCGCTCGCTCTACGCTCGACCATCGCAGTCTTTCCAGAATGACAATTTCCGAGTACCCATCCGTTGCGGTCACTTTCAACATCCTCTTATTCGTGCTCTTCTCTTTGTCCTCCTCGTTCTCGTCAAAATCTAACTCGTTCGCTTTCCCCTCGTCGTTCATTCGCGCCCGCGATACGTCTCTCGCGTCAACTATTTGCCACACGAATGGACCTTTGAAATTTCGTTTCATCAATCCTCCCTTCTGTTGTGTTTTATTCGGTACAGACGGTAAGAATACCCTCTCCTCGTCGTCTGAATCCTCGTCGTCTGAATCGTCCTCCTCTTCTATGAAATCCATGTTCAGCATCTCTTGTTCAATGGTGTCTCTCGATGTAGTATTAAACGTCAGCTTTTTCTCATTCACTCGCCACCCTTTCTCTTTCAACCACTTTGAGGTAGAAGAGGCTGACTCTTTCGAAGAGGAAGAATCTCTCGTCATCCTCGATAAAATTCTCGTCGTCAAAGGCACTTCTTCTTTTTTATCACTCGCGGGCGAAAAACGTGGTCTTTTTATGCATGTTTTCGCGCGATGATATTGTGCGGCAGAATTACATTTTGCTTCACTTTTCCCCACAGCGGCTAAGGCACCATTTACACACACACAAAGAATACTACTTATAATGGGTGTTCGCGGAGGACAAACGACGACGCAAACGAGAAAACGAGCGAACAACAGAAGGTCCTCGGTAACACCGACGCCTCCGCCGAATTTGATGGCTCCAGATTCAGAGGAGGACGAGGAAGAGGAGGACGACGACACCACGACGGGGAAAACGACGAGAAGGAACACGACTTCGAATTTCAAAATTCATCGACGGAATAGACATGATGGAAAAGAAGGATCGATCTCAACCGCGGTCGTTTTAACGCTCGTGTGTGCGTTCGTTTGTATTGGTGTTTTTCTGCAAGCGAGAACGGTCGCGAAAATCGTGAAAGGATCCGGAGTGAGAACAACAACAACGTTAGAGTTGGATCCGTCGATACAGAAAGAAGTGCAAAAGATGAAGGAAAAAATGGACGCGCAGCGCAAAGAGATGAACGAAATGAAGAAAGTGTTAAACGAGGAGAAACCGTGGGAATTTGCGATGCAAAAGACGATAGACGCGTGGTATGAAGGGAGCTCCGGGAAGAATAGTAAAGGATCCTGGTTTGGCGTGGGGAAGAGGAAACATTCGTCTTCGTCGTCTTTGCCGCCGTGGCAGGCGAAGGACGAAGAGGTTGAAAAAGCGACGGCGCAGTTGAGAGCGGATTTGGAGGATGTGAAGTTGAAGTTAGCGAAGAGAGGTGTGTCGACGCAAACGTCCATGCAAAGAATGACGCACATGTTGGCGGATAAGACGGGTTTGGTGGATTACGCCAGCGTGCACGGTGGCGGGAGGGTGTTGAAACACTCGACGTTGTCCCCGTTGGTCGCCAGAGAGAGCGGGCCGATTACCGCGATGTTGATGTACTTTCGAGGGAAAGCGGCGCCGCACCCGAAATCGAACGAGTGGCTGTTGAAACAAACGTTAGAACCGCCTGGGGATTGTTTAGCCTTAAGAGGTACGAAAGGGTACGTGGACGTGCATTTGAAGGAGAAAATTACGGTGTCTGGATTTACGTTGGAACACGTGAACCCGTTGATTGCGTATGATCGATCGTCCGCGCCGAAAGAGGTTAAATTAGGCGCGTGGGGGATGTTTCCGAAAGTTACGACGAGGAGTAGTACTAGCGATGATAGCAACGATAATACCAACAATGACTACGATGTTAAGAAAATGTCGTGGAGATACGAGGAGTTTGGAAACTTTACGTTTGACCCGACTCACGCGGACGGCGTGACGACGTTCACGTTTAGCGAGGACAAGATAGTCGGCACGACCGACCGCGTGCGCTTCTCCGTGGACTCTAACCACGGTAACACGAAGTGGACGTGCGTGTATAGATTGAGAGTCCACGGAAGCAAGAACAAATGATGATAATAATAACATTTAAGAAGAACAAATGATGGAGAAAAGTAAGGATTTATGCGTTTTTAATAATACGAAAGTATTGTATATGCTCTTAATTATGTAAATCGTCGTCATCATTACAGACTATACGCGTGCTATGTAAACGTTTGTTTCTCTCTCGTGAATATGTATATATAAAGATGTCTAAAGTACAAAAAATCCTCCTCTTCTTCTTCTTCTTCTCTTCTTAAGTTTAAAACAAAGCGGTTTTCTTCATTATGCGAAAGAACTCTTCCTCGTTCACCTCCCCGTCTCCATCTCTGTCCGCCTCTTCGATCATCTCTTGCAACTCCTCGTCCGTCATCGTCTCCCCTAACTCCTTCGCCACCCTCTTCAAATTCTTGAACGAAATCTTCCCTGTATCGTCGTCGTCGAACAGTCTAAACGCCTTCAATATTTCCTCCTTGCCGTCTCGCTCGCCCATCTTCGCCGTCATCAGTTTTAAAAAGTCCTCGAACGTAATCGTCCCCGATCCGTCTTTATCCACCTCGTGCATCATTTTCGCGATTTCCTCTTTCTTCGGTTCAAATCCTAACGCTCTCATGGAGACTTTCAACTCCTTCGCGTCGATCGTTCCCGAGCCGTCCGTGTCGAATAAATCAAACGCCTCGCGGATTTCCTGTTTTTGCTCTTCGGTTAATCCTGTCGAGGATGAAGATGAAGTGGTGCCTTTTTTCGCCTTTAACAGAGAGAGAACGTTTTGGGGTCAGTATATATATACACGCAAACATAAACACAATCAATCGCTCGTCGGTTTTATCTGCTCCTCCCTCGAGCGTTGTTACACAAACACACGCGAAAAGACATCATATTAAGTTTTTAAAAATTGACGGGGAAGAAGACGACGACGAAGAAAAAGTCCGTTGACTCTCTCTCCCGATTTAAGAAAATCTTCATTCGCACGAGAAAGAAGAGATGTAGACATTTAAAAAGAGCAACGAACAAAAACAAAAACAAAAAGAACAATTGCATCTATGTCATCGTCGTCACAAAACGCACCATGGTCTTTTTTATGTGTGCGTGTGTATTCAGAGGAGCGCAAAGCAAATGAAAGAGATCGGTACGCGAGTCTTCTGGAGTAAGAAAAAATTTTCTTTTTTTTGTGAAGAAAGAGACAAAAGAGAACGAAAAAACATCAATTTTCACCCAAAAAACGAAAAAATTCAAAAAAAAAGAAAAAAAAAGTTGATTTTTTTGCTCTTTTTTGCTCTTTTTTTGCTCTCGGACACACAGAGACCGAAACACCTACGAATTGGACCACATCGCACAGAGAGTAATTATATAATTCTCTTTCGTCTAATCTCTCTTCTCTTTGTGTTTTGTGAGGTGATTTTATATACAGTGCATACAAAAACACGCGTCACAGAAGAGAGAGGGCTTTGAGAGGGAGAGAGGCACGAGGTGTTTTTTTCTTCTTCTGTCGTGCTTTTGTTGTTGTTGTTGTTGTTTGGACGGAGAAAGAGAGAGCGTAATTTTGAATTTTCGTTCGTTCGTTGTTTCCATTGCATCGTCATCATCATCATCATCTCGAGACGAGAGAACGACAGTATTATTAACAACAACAACTCGAGAAAGAGAGAGAAAGAGAGAGAGATTTGTGGGTTTGGGCGCGTGTTTTTGTCGATTTCTTCTGCCGCGCAAAACGTTATCATCGATAGAAGAAGAAGAAGAAGAAACACATTAAAAAATGCCACCGAAGAAGGCCACCACGGGAGGAGGAGGAGAAAGAGGACAAATAGGAGGAGACGCGAACTTGAAGCAAAAGTCACCGGCGGAATTTTTCCAAGACAACAAAGGCATCGCCGGGTTTGAAAACGCGGGGAAATCGTTATACACGACGTTGAGAGAATTCATCGAAAACGCGTTAGACGCGGCGGAGCACATCGGGGTTCTGCCGCAAGTGGACGTGTTAGTGGAAGAGGTGACGCTGACGCAGTACGAGACGATGATTGGATTGGACGCGCACGTGAGGAAAGACGATACTTTATACGACGATTTTGAGACGGAAAAGGCGAGAGCGAAACGGTTGGAGAGAGAAGCGAAGGTGGAGATGCAACTCGAGAAGGCGGCGGCGGCGAATGCGAACAAAGGGAAGAAAGGAGGCGGTCGCGGGAACGCGAACTCGACGAGAGGCGAAGAGAAGAAGTCGTATTTTAAAATCACCGTGAAAGATAACGGGAAAGGTATGGAACACAGCGATATACCGAACATGTTGGGGCGAGTATTGTCTGGGACGAAGTACGGGGTGAGACAAACGCGAGGGAAGTTTGGTTTAGGATCGAAGATGGCGTTGATTTGGTCGAAGCAAACGACCGGGTTGCCGATTCGAGTGAGGAGCGCGCAACCGGGGCAGAATTTCGTCTCGGAATACGTATTGGATATCGACATCGAGAAGAACGCCCCGAACGTGCACAAAGAGGAGAAGAAACCAAACACGACGAAATGGCACGGCGCGGAGTTGTCCGTAACGATTGAGGGAAATTGGACGAGTCATCGACAGTACGTGTTGGCGTATTTGAGACAATTGGCGATTGTGACCCCGTACGCGGCGCTTGGGTTTCGGTACATCTCTTCGCACGCGGCTGGGAGCGCCGCGGCTAGGAATCAAGACATTCAGTTACACTTTGCGAGAAGAGCGGAGGTTATGCCGCCGTTACCGAGAGCGACGAAGTATCACCCGAGCGCGGCGAAAGAGAATCAGTTGTTGGTGAAAGATTTGTTGTCGAATACGAGAGAGAAGACTTTGAGTGGTTTTTTCAACAAAGAGTTTACGTGCATCAACCGCGAGCACGCGAACCGATTGTCGAGAGAATTAGGGGCGGGATTTTCCGCCAGCATGCACCCGAAGAACGTTTCGGACAAGCAAGGCGCGAGAATTCAACAGCTGTTAGCGTCGGCGAGATTTTCAGATCCAAGCGGAGAGTGTTTATCGCCCGCGGGGGAGTATAACTTACGTTTAGGGGTCATGAAAGAACTCGGCCCGGATTGGATCGCGTCGTACGCGTCTCCAGCTTTGGCGTGTGGAGGCCACCCTTTGATTGTGGAAGCGTGCGTGAGTTTAGGTGGAAGAGACGTGAAACCCGGGTTCAACGTCTTTCGATTTGCCAACCGAATTCCGTTGTTGTTCGAAGGCGGCGCCGACGTGGCGACGAGGTGCGTACAACGTTTGAATTGGACGACGTATAAGATCGACAAGAACAACGACAAGATTGGCGTGTTCGTTTCCATCGTATCCACGAAAATTCCATTCAAAGGTACGTCTAAAGAATACATTGGAGACGAAAACGCGGAAATTGCCGAGGCAGTGGATAAAGCTATCAAACAGTGCGCGGCGCAGCTGCGAGGTAAAATCGTTCGCGCGCAAGCGTTGAAAGATCGACGCGCGAGGAAGAAGGCGTTGACGAAATACGTGCCGGATTGTTGTAACGCGATTTTTACCATGATAGCGTCCGCTGCGGATGCGGACACGTTACCTCACGAAAGAGCGAGGAATTACGACGAGAAAGAAATGTTATGGCCGGTGGATGTTGAGTGGGAGGAGGAAGCGACGCAAAAAGCGCGAACGCGAGAGATCACGGCGGAAATTTTACAAAAACGTTTAGAAGAGTGCGTGGAAAAGATCGATAACGAAGAAGCTTTGGAATTTTCCATGCAACAAAACAAAGACGGGTTAAAGCAGGACGTGTTTTTGAACCCGTTCAGTAGTTTTGCGCACGAGTACGAACCAGAGCTTCGTCCGGGAGAAAGCGGCGTCGCGTTTCGATTGTTGAAGAAGGCGCGACTGATTGCCTAATAATACTCGTAAAGTACGAAGAGAGAATTATATTTTTAGCTACTATTTAGACCGTTAATAATATTGATCACAAACAAACACTACTAATATGTTTAAAGTTATACATGTATACAGAGCTCTACAACACCACTACTAACGACGCCGTTTTCCCTCTTTTCCTCTTACCAAGCGCCCGGCGCGTACTTGGTCGGATTGACGTAGTTCTCGTATCCCCATCTCGTGTCAATCGCAAACGGCTCGGAAATCTCCCCGGGTCCATCCGCGGTAATTTTCGAAATCTGAAACTTGTTCATCATCTGCTTATCTCTCATCACGCAACTCAGCAACGCCGATTTCAGAAGCTTCTCCGCCTCTTGCTCCGTCATTTCCTCCTTCCAACTCTCTCTAAACAGCGGTCTCGCTAAATGGTTCCCGAACCCCGTCGCCACGTGATCGTCCACGTAGTGCTGCCCAATCATCCCCACGCACCCTAAAAACGGTTTCTTCTCCACGTAATCCCACCCAGAGATAACCAACGAGTTCCACAACGGGTCGAACTTGTTCCGTCGGTTATACATCACGCGAACGAGGTAGTTATAAATCTCCTTCGGCGTTCTCGGACACTCGTCGTCTTGACAGAAATCCGTCATCTCCAACTCGTCCAACAAGGTTGAAATGTAATCAAAATCCGATAACTCTCCCGTAAACCCAACAACCGTAAATTTCCCGACCAGTTTCATCCGTTGGATGCTTTTGTACCGTTTGGTCGACCCGTAGCACGCGAGCGTATCGCACGCCATCAAGACGCCGTCTTTGTACTTGACCGCGAGAACGGACGTGCCGGTCACGTACGGCGTTCTAATGCGATAATAATCGAAGAGAAAGAGAGGTCAGTTTTCCACTCGGTTTTATGCGCGTTAAATGATACAAAAGCGACGAGTATTGAAAGATTACGTCTTCTCCGCTTTTTCCGCGTTGTAGTATTCGTCCTTTGAACGAGCGCTTGTGAGAAGAGATCTCGAGAAATCTCTCTTTCCCTTCTCACCACGCGCGTATAAAGTAAAGCAAACGGCCAAACGAACCGCTTTTACTAAGGTCGCGTCGAAGAACAACAAAAGATGATCAAAAGACGAGAAAAAGAGGAATAACAAAACGTACTGCGTCCTCGTCATCACCCCACCATTGGGATCGATCGAGAACGGTCTCCCTTTCGATCCTTTCCCGAGATGAGGCACGTTTTTCCGTAAATCGTACTCGCGTTTGACTTCTTCGTCGTATACAGGGTCCGCGCCTCTCGGGACGACGCCTGGGCCGATGGAGGAGGAGTGGGAGGTGCGCGATGGAATCATTTTATGAGTAGTAGTAGTAGTAGTGTACGCGCGAAACGTTCGTTTTGTCTGTCGTATTTGAGGAAAAAAGTGAAGGCAATGCTCTAGTTTAGGGTTTTTTATAAAACCCTAAACAGAACACAGAGCTTCTCCCCGCTTGGGAAAGCGCAGCACTTACTTGCGAAACCTCTTCTTACTCGCGCGCGTTTCGCGGTGTTGGTGTTCTTGTTTGTGATTTTCGCATTTATATTAGTAGTAGTCGTGGTGGTGGTATCGTAATCTTGTTCTTGTTCTTGTTTTAATACACTATACTACTATATTAATGAGTGGTGGCACTGCGGAAGAGTTTGAAGCGTTCGTCCCGATGGAGGAGGATATCCCTACGGGAACGAATGCTTACAACAACACTAAAGAAGACAAAGACAAAGAGGAGAAAAGCAACATGGGAAGCCGAAAATCATCCGCCCTGGACGAGCTCAACCAAGACGGGTATTTCGGCCACGCGGACGGGAACTGGATCGAAGACGACGCCGCGCCGCTGGTTTTAATGCAAAAGAGTTCAGGCATGGATTCTCCAACCTTGAAAGAGGATTTGAGAGAACTGTGGAATTTTTACGGGAGGAAAATCGTGGTGTCGATGCTCGCGGTTGGGATTTTGATCGCGTCAATCGCGATTATTTCGATGCAAACGACGACGAGGACGTCGTCACCGAATGGAGATACGCATAAAAAATCGCCGTGGGCCGGGTTCGATATCTCGCCGGCGGAGTTGCGATGGTATTGGGGGTATACGTGGGAACGGATTCCAAGCGAGTGCGCGATGCCGGAAGCACCGTACGAGACGGACGATATCGCTTTTTCAGACGAGGATGGGAATGAAATCGACGGTATTTTGGGGAAGAGAGAAGGGAATCGAGTGAATGGGATGGTGAACGGGATATCATCGGACGAAGAGGCGATGTTCGCGGGGACGGAGAGATCGAGACGAAGGGCGTTGGATATGGTGTTTTCGAACGCGAAAAGATGTCCGTTGGAAACGATTCAGTGTGGTTTTAGCGGGGCACTGAGCGTTAAACCGCAGTCGTTCGGAACGTGCGCGATTGTCGGACCGGCTATTTATAAAGGGATGAACATGGGACCAAAGATTGATCAACACGACACGGTGATTCGACTAGCGAGTATGCCGAACGAAAAGTTTAAGAACGATTTAGGCGCGAAGACGAGCGTGATTTACGCGACCGGGGAGCAAACGAACGCGGACGATAGTTACACGCCGTTTGGACCGGTGAATTCGAAAACAGCGGTCAGAGATGGGTGGGTTCCGGATAAATTTTGGATCGTCGAGGACGAGAAGCACCAAGAGGGCGAGTTGGACGGCGTCAACGCGCACGACGGGAAACCGGTGTTGTGGGTGAACAGACCATTTCCATCCGCGACGAAACGGAACTACGATTCCGATTTACAAACCTTCGATTTTCGATTTTTCGTGAACCGAGTATTAGCCGCTGCGCACGAAAAAGAAGACATGAGCGATGCCTGGTTCACGTTAGGCGCCGACGACGACATTCCGGACACGTACAAAACCCAAGACCACTACGCGTTACTCTTCAACGTCATGTTCTCCGGTTTGTGCGAAAGTATTCACGCGTATGGGTTTGGATACCGACCGTTGAACTCCGAGGACGAAACGCTCGCGGTATCTCAGGCGTATTACGACGATAACCCCGCCACGAAAGCGCACTTCGCGTTGTTATCCGATAGCTGGAACACTTCGAAACGAGACGCTTTGTTAGCGAAAGCGTTGATGACGAATAATACCATTTGTTCCTACGGCGCGAGTTAAGATGAAGATTATGTTGATAATAATAAAACAAACGCAAGCGCTTTTAAATAGTAATCATAATTGACTTGTAATCATCACGTTCGCACTTTCAAAAGCATCATCAAAAGCACTCGACTTTTTGACGTTCATTTTTCTCGCAGAGAGTCAAAAGTCGCCAACACCTCTGAAAATCGTCAGTAAATGCGTCTTCGCGTTTTGCGTTCAGCAGCAGCAGCAGCAGCGGCGGCGGCGGCAAAACGACACGCGCTACCAGTAAAACCAACAACAACAACAACAACGCGAAGTATTGCTGCGATGTTCGCCTCTCCTTCTTCGTCTTCTTCCTCTAAAAGCATCCGTTTTTCCGGCGGCGAATTCGTTCGTTCCCGAAAAGCGAATTCCAAAAGACTTCCCCGGGGGGCTGCTATTACTCCTGCGGCTCGCTTTTCTGCGAGTACCACCATCGAGGAGGAAGAGGAAAAAGAGGAGCAAATGAAAGACCTTCGAATCGATCAAAAAGGAATAGTTTCCGACGCCGGCGTCTACGAGACCAAAGAGGAGAAAATGGTCCTTAAAAACGCCATCCAATTAAAAGGAGGCAAAAATGCCTTCATTTTAGGCATCGAAACGTCCTGCGACGACACCGCGTGCGCGATTGTCACGAAATCCGGCCACGTAGTTTCGGAAGTCATCAAGTCGCAAGTGTCCATACACGAAAATTGGGGCGGCGTGGTACCAACTTTAGCGAAAGAAGCGCACCAAAATGCCATCGATGATGTCGTGGAGGAGTGTTTGCGCAAAGCCGGGGTGACGGATATCGGGAAGCAAGTGAGCGCGGTGGCGGTGACGGTGGGTCCTGGGTTGTCCATGTGTTTGAGAGTTGGGGTGAGGAAAGCGCAGAAAATTAGCGGGGAATACGGGATACCAATCGTTCCGGTGCATCACATGGAAGCACACTGTTTGGTGGCGAGAGTGAAGGAGGAAGAGTGGAACGCGAATAGCGAGGAGGAAGAAGAAGAAGAAAATGGGGTTGCGAAGTTCCCGTTCGTCGCGTTACTCGTGAGTGGTGGGCACAACGTGCTGTTGAAAGTAGAAGGTGTCGGGAGATACACCATATTAGGTCAAACGTTAGACGACGCCATAGGTGAAGCGTACGATAAAACCGCGCGACTTCTCGGTTTGCCCGTCGGCGGCGGCGGCGGTCCGGCGTTGGAAAAGTTAGCCAAAGAGTACGAAGAGATAGTTTTAGAACCGCGACGAGAACAGTGCAGAAAGGAAATAGAACAGGATGCGCACATAACGGACGAGGTGTTTGAGAAAATCGTTCGAAAAAAAGTGAAGAATCCAATCAGATTTACCGTCCCGTTGCGAAAACGCAAAACGTGCGATTTCAGTTTCGCCGGATTGAAAACCAACGTCCGATTGGCCATCGAAAAGCATTTAGGTGCGGTCGTCGACGAGTCCAAACCAGAACAGAAAGTGTTACCTTCCGAAAACTGGGACGGCATAGAAAATCGCGAAACGCGCGCCGCCATCGCGCACGCGTTCCAAACCGCCGCGGTAACGCACCTCGAAGACCGCGTTTCACGAGCTTTGGAATGGGTGGAATCTGACGGCGTCTCGCCAACCTGCCTCGTCGTCGCCGGCGGCGTCGCATCCAACCAAAAAATCCGAAAAAAGTTACTCCAAATCGGTGCAAACCATTCCATCGACGTCGTCTTCCCAAAGCCTTCCTGGTGCACCGACAATGGGGTCATGGTCGCCTGGGCCGGCATCGAAAGACTCAACTTAGCCTTAGGTGTGGAAAAACCCGTCCCGAGAGCGAGCGAAGCGTTTGCGAAAGACGAAAAGGATCGAGACGTTCAGGTGCGGTTAAAACCGAGATGGCCGTTGGGTGAGATGGATGAGAGAGCGATCGGTGAGGTGAAAAGTAGTAAAGTTGCCAAGATGGCCAGGCCTTTGGGGAGCAGCGACTGATCAAAGCAGATTGATGACATTGTAGTAGTATTTTGTATAGTAACTTCCTTCACAATTTCTTCCCCTAAAGTCAATTCATCATCAGAGAGAGAAAGAGAGAGAACGGTGGTCTCTCTCTCGCTCTCTCTCATCTTGACGACGATTTCGACGACGTTGTCGTCGCGTCGCGCTTTTTGCGCCGGGGCTTCTTCTTCTCTCTCCTATTATCGCAAAAGTCTTCGTCACATTCGATTCGGAAATCATCAATTTTCGCCGCCAAAAACGACTTCCCCGACGACGACAAAAACGACAGCGACGGCCACGAAGGCAGTACAAAGACCGATACAAATAAGGAGGAAGAGAAACAGAAGTCTCTCTTTTTCAATGAGCGTAATGCCGTCGGCGATTGGCCCGAGGGATAACAATAACAACAATTCCTTTCCGAGGCATTCGCTCGTCCAACCACCAAATGTGGAAATCGACTACCAAAAATTCGAGAGCGAGTACCTCGTGTACGCGATTTCAATCGATCGAACGAAAGTCGCAAACGCGACGAAAATACTGAGAGATTTTACGCTCGAGGAGAGAGGGATACAAGACGTGGTTTTGGACGAGACAGACCCGGAGAAGAGGAAGAGATTGATTTTGTTGAAGCGAGAGAGCTTCGCGGCGAAAGCGGTGGCGGATTTTTTACCGGAGGATGTGAGGAAGAGGTTAGAGGACGAAGTTGGAATTTCGTTGGTAAGTGGTGATGCCAAAAATGACGAAGACAACGAAGGGGTCGTGAAAGAGCATAGGATTACGTTAGATTATAAACATCACACGGCGGAGTACGTTTTGAAACAGCTCTTGCCAGACGGGATGGAGACGCCGAGCGCGTTTGAACAGGTGGGGCACGTGGCACACGTGAATTTGAGAGAAGAGTTTTTACCGTATAAATATACGATTGCGAAAGTTATCGCGGATAAGAATTCGAGAATTCGAACGGTAGTGAATAAAGTAGGCGCGATTGATTCGATGTTTCGAGTGCCGAATTGGGAGTTGTTATACGGCGACGCGGATTTGAAAGCGACGGTGAAGCAACACGGGTATTCCTTCGAGGTTGATTTTGGTAAAGTCTATTGGAATTCGAGGTTGGAGACGGAACATAAACGGTTGGTGGACGTGGAGTTTAAGAGAGGTGAGGTGATTGTAGATGCCATGGCCGGGGTTGGGCCGTTTGTTGTTCCAGCGGTGAAAACGAAAGGGTGTCGAGTCTACGCGAGCGATTTGAACCCGGACTGTTTCGAGATGATGCAAAAGAACGTCAAATTGAATAAGATTGAAGACTCGGTAAAATTATACAACATGGACGCGAGAGCGTTCATCAAATCGTTGTTAGAACCGGCCGCGGGAAAGAGCAGTGATGATGCGCCCGAGGAGATGTGGGCGCGAGAACTCTCCGCGTACGAGCAAGAGTTGAAAAAATTTCGAGAGAAGATAAAAGCGAACGAAAAAGGAAACGAGGAGGACGAGAAAGAAACCGATGATAATAACACGAAGAAGAAATCAGAAAAGAAACGCAAAAGATTAGAGGAAGCGTCGGTACCGAAACCGAACTGGTCGACAATGACCGCACGGGAGGAGGCAAAGAATACATCTGTGCCCCCAAGCGGAGCGACATTCGATCACATCGTCATGAACCTCCCGGCTACCGCGGTGGAGTTTCTCGATTGTCTCAAACACTCGTTCGATCGAAAGACGTGGGAGAATAGAAAACTCCCAACTGTACACGCCTACGCGTTTCGACCGCCAGGACATACCGATCGAGACGTCATTTCCCGAGCGGAAGGTCACTTGGGATGTCCGATTAAAAATGCGAAAGTGTTCGAGGTTCGAGACGTTGCGCCGAACAAAGCGATGGTGTGCGTCTCGTTCCAGATTACCGAAGAGCAAGCGTTTGGTTCTTCGCCTAGTTAGTTTAATACATAATATACTATTCCTATTATTATCTCTACCTGACTATTAAATCTATTAAATGCCCTCTGGTGGCGTCTCGCGCGGCGTTCGGCAGGTGCGCAAAACTGCCGACGAAGGCGACGTGCGCATCTGGGCGACAGAGAATGACTTCTGCGACGTCGTCTGCTCTCGATGTGTTCTTGGCGTTGTATTCCTCGAGGATGCTCGTCCACGCGGCATTCGATGGGTCGATGTAGATGGCGTAGTTGTCGTCGCCGTTGTCTCCTTTCTTCTTCGTTGTTGTTGTCGTTTTGGGCTCCTTCTCGTCTTTTTTGTCTGACGACGATGAAACGACGACGAGTTTTAATGCAGCGCCTTTAGGTAACATTTTTCGAGCTTCTTCCAGAGCATCTTCGTCTACGTTCACCGATGACGACGTTATCGCAAAGAATTGGCACTCGAAGTTGCTGTTTGAACCACCTAAATCGATCGTAGAGATAGTGCCTCCTCCTTCGTCGGCGTTTATTAACGCACAGTGCGGGATGCGTTTCCCCACGGCGAGGACGTTCGGATTTGTCGCTTTGACGCCTTTCGCGTACGAAAATCCAAGCTCCTCGTTGAGAAATTTCAACTTGAGCGTCTCTCCCGAAGTGCCACACAACCGTTTCACCGCTTCGCGACGGTACTCTCCCAACGGATTCTTCTTATCGTTTTCGAGAAGCACCGTTTGCATGCGTCCGGCGCTCAAGATTTTTTCAAACGCAAACGATTTCAGCGCTTGGGGCACGGGCAACGCGTTGGATGCGAAAACGAGCGCATCGAGCGCGCGAGGTTCTAAACCTAAAGCTCTTGGTATCTCTAAAACGCGTTCGTAATTGCTCACGCTTAACTTTTTGTTTTCCGAGGCTATTTTTTTTCGTTCGTTTGCGTACGAGTTGAGCAGTGAAGAGGAGAACGCGTCGTCATCGTGTTCATTTTGTATCGCAATGGCGAGTTTCCACGCTAAATTGTGCGCATCTTGAATCCCAGTGTTCATGCCAAAACCACCGGCGGGAGGGAAGGCGTGCATGGCATCCCCGGCGAGGATAATTCTTGGCGCTCGTTCTTCGTCAATTACGACATCCGCCACCGTCGCGTCCATCGTCCACGATTTTACGTCGAGTACTTCGATATCGTCAACTGTAACGCCATTTTTATCATCAACATCAATACCACCACCACTAATCGCGTTTCGAACAAACATCTCGCATTTTTTCTTCGTAAACATTTCTTTAAAATCCTGAACTGGCGCGTGGTACGGCAACTGCAACGCGAATTCTCCCTCGCGCAAATCGTGCGCGACGACAACCCCTACGATGTTTTTATTGAACACGAAATACAACATCGCTTCGTTACTTTTCTCTTTAATTCTCTTCGCCAGCGAACGACTGACAAAGTGAATATTACCTAACGTTTGCGTCGGGAAAGATGTGTTGGTTCCTTTTTTCTTCGTTTCTATACCCTCACTATTCAATGTTCTCGCCACAACTGAACTCGCCCCGTCGCACGCAACGACGTATTTCGCCTCGAACACTTTGCCTGATTTCAAAATCACTCGGCACCTGTTCTTACTCCCGCCACGACTGCTACTCGAACTCTTTTCGCTACGACTACTCATCATCACCCTCTCTACTCGAACAACCTCGTCGCCTCTCACGAACGCGTCGTCATCATCATCGTCGTCATCATTCTCCCTCCTCTTCTTCGCCTTCTCCAATGCGTTCTCCCACAACATCGGCATCAACCTATGTTGCGGGAAATGCGCCACCCCTTCCGTCGACGCCGTCGTCTCCCCAATTTCCATCCGTTCTGTTGCAAAGTGATCCACAGACCCTAATTCTTCGTTCTTCTCGTCTAGGATACCAGTCACGTACCTAAAATGCCGCCAATTTACGACATCCGACATTTCCTCTCTAACGCGCGAAGCGACGGTTGTTTTCTCACCAAATCCGAACGCGTTTCGGTCTCTTAAAATCTCCATCGTTCGCCTGTTGATAAAGTGCGCTTTCGGGTGTTTCGACGGCCCGTTCGAGTATCTCTCGACCAGGAGAACGTTTTTCACATCGAACGAGGATAACAAGGCGTGTAAAGCGATTCCGGTTGGTCCACCACCGACGATGACGACGTCTTTTGTTTTGTCTTGAAAAGCGTCGGTGACGTTCCCCGTGACTTCGTCATCTCTGGTCGACACGTGCGAAAACAAAGACGATGACGAGGAGAACTGTCTGTATTCGCTCATCGTTAAACAACAAAAACGATGATGATTTATTCGACGTCCGCGAGAGAGGAACGCCACGACCGCCGATCGAGCGGCGGTCATGGCATTACGCTTTTCCGGTGAAGAGTTCTGCAGTAAAAAGTTTTTCCCCCACTTTTAGACACTTTAGATACGGGAAGCGAAGAACGCTATAAGCTCTCTTTGGCGGTGGATGAGTCGTGGTGGTGATACTCACAATGTCGGCAAAAACCTTATCGGTCCGAATCTTCCAACATTTAGTCCCGTACGCGCACGCGCAAGAGTTACAACACGCGATTCACTGCGCAAGGAAAAACCAATTCGTCCCGGATACGCTTTTAATTCTGCAACACCCTCCGGTCGTGACGGTCGGGAAACGAAGCGAAGTTGGCCTGAAGTCGATTAAAACGAGCGAAGAGAAGTTGAGAGAGTTGAAATGCGACGTAA
>Ga0257106_1000785_pt1 | contig 17313 bp, 15 predicted proteins | sample LP_taG_3_FD_190177 | JGI IMG/M metagenome (GOLD analysis project Ga0257106, IMG submission 190177) | Marine microbial communities from Northeast Subartic Pacific Ocean, Canada - LP_J_2011_P26_10m | ecosystem: Environmental > Aquatic > Marine > Oceanic | place: Canada: Northeast Subartic Pacific...
TGGCGTCGGTGCGAGGAGGGCCGTCGCCGCGGCCGCGCAGAGGAGGAGGAGCGTTGGGCGGCGCGCCGGCATGCTGCTTTTTGCGAGAAGGCGGGGTCGTCGTCTGGTTGCACGAGCGTCGAGCCTGTGCTCGTGCTTCGAGATTTGTTGGGGGCCAGTGATGCAGTTAAAGTTGAACCACCAGTGCTACAACGTGAAGATTCATTGCCCTCGTTGTAGATCTCGTTGCGGGGCCGACCTCCAGGCCCGTGAGCGAGGTCCGCGGGTGGGCGCGGACGCCGTCGGCAGCATGCCCAGCGCCTCGAACTTCCACTTCCACTTGGGCTCCCACTCGCAGACGATGCAGGGGCACTTCGGGCTGGTAACCTTGGCCGCGGCGACGGCGACGCGGCGCGGAGGGTGAGGACGATCGTGCGCACCGTCGACCCCCGGCCGCCGCTTCTGCCACGCGCCTTGCGCACGTGCGAGAGTTAGTTTTCGAGTTCATCGACCATCGTCCTCGGCCCCGTCTTGACAACAACAACCGAGCCCGGGGCCACATCACCACCTCCCCCGGCATCCCTTCGGCACATCGCGCAGCAACGCGTTGCCGCCCAAACCCACGCTGCACATCCGCGCAACGCACACGAAAACATGAAGCTCGTCGGTCTGTTCATCTTCGTCACGACGTCTTCAGCCTTCAACGGCCACCCCACAAACCGGCGCGGCCTCGCGGGGCCCGCGTCGCGCCGTGGCGAGGTGCCGGCGTCAACCCCTGGCGTCGCGGAGCTCGGCGTCGCGCTCGCCGCGAAGTCGTCGTCGGCCGCGGACGGCGAGAAGCCGGCGTACATCTTCAACCTCGTGGCGTCGCTGTTCTTCTCGACCTTCGCGCTGATCGCACTACTGCCGACGCTGCCGCCCGTGCCGATGGCGCAGCAGGCGCCCAAGACCCGGCAAGCCGAGCGCGCGGCGCTCGTCCGCACGCTCCTCGACAAGAAGGGTATCCAGTAGGCGGAGTCCGCTCGCGGTACGCGCGTGTACATAAAGCAAGGTAAGCTCGCTGCGAAGCGAGGGAGGGCGATGACGCGCGCGCGCGGAGCCCGAGCCGCGAATCCCGAACATCGCCGAGGACCCGCGAGTATGGCGCGCTCGCCCGTCGAGTCGGCGCCCCCCTGTTCGGACGCGGCAGCGAGGCATGAGCGCCGTAAACGCCGGCGCGCCATCGACACCGAGCTTGCCTTGCAAGCCAATATGCCGACACGTCGCTAGCTTAGTAGGCGTCTTATTAGTTTTTGCCACTGCGATTGCGAGACGCTTGTCGGCGCAGCGACCACACCCGCCGCATCTCCAAGCGCGCCCGCAACAACCCATGCTCCCAAAGTTCCTCCTGCTCGTCGCCGCGACGGCGCGGGGCGCCGGCGTGTCCATCGTCGTGCGCAACCTCGCCGGCGAGGACGTCGTCGTGAGCTGGCTCCAGCCGGGCCGCGAGCCGCGCGGCCGCGTGCCGCAGCAGGAGAAGCCCCTGAAGAACGCGACGACGATGTCGATCAACAGCTACGAGACGCACGAGTTCATCGTCGCGAGCGTCGCGCCCGCGGCGGCGGCGCGCGGGCGCGCGCGCGGGGCGGACGCGGACGACAACTGCGCGTTCTGGGCGTCCGTCGGCGAGTGCGACGCGAACCCGGGCTACATGCGCAGCTCCTGCGCGGCGTCCTGCGCGTCCGCGGACGACCGCGCGGCGGCGGCGGCGACGGAGCGGTCCGCGGTCTTCGCCGTCTCGGACTCGCCGGAGACGATCTCCGTCGTCCGGACCGGCGGCGGCGCGTGGGCCGTCGAGCGCGCGGGCCCCGCGCGGGACGCCGCGGAGGCCGTCGACGCGGCGCTCGCGGCCTGCGGCGCCGGCGGCGCCGAGGCCTGCGCGAACCCCGACGAGGCGCCGGGCTGCGCGGCCGCGTACCTCGCGCGTTGGCTCGCGCCGCGCCGCGCCAAGCTCGAGCTCGAGCGCGGCCTCTTCTCCGCGTCCTACGACCGCGTGCCGGCGCCGCTGCCGGACCCGGCCCACGAGAAGGCCGAGCCCGAGGACCTGGCCCGCGTGCACGCCACGTACGCCGCGGGCGCGGCGCCCGTCGACGTCCGCGCCGCGTGCGGCGCGGACGCCGACTTCGAGGCGTGCGCGCGGCGCGTCGCCAAGGCCGCCGCCGTCGCCATCGCCCAGGGCACGGCCGAGGCCCAGAAGGCGACGCGGCGCCGGAGCCTCGAGAAGCGCAACGCGTCCTGCGCGGCGCACGCGGGCAACAGCGAGACCGTCGGCACCGTCGAGTGGACCTGGGCCGGCGCGGGCGACGCGAGCGCGACCTGGGGCGCGACGCCGGCGCGCGGCGCGCGCACCGGGCCGGAGCGCGCGCGGACCGTCCGCCACCTCTTCAAGCCGCCCGCGGAGCCCGCGGCGCTCATCGCCGTCGTCGACGACTTCGTCGACGACGACGAGTGCGCGGCGATCATGGCGTCCGCGAAGCCGCGGCTCACGCGGGCGACGCACGCGCACGAGGGCGACCTGAGCCACGTCTCCAAGGCCCGCGACAGCCAGCAGGCCACCGTGCGGCCCGCCCGGGGCGCGACGGACCGCGACCTCGACGACCCGATCGCGCGCGTCAAGGCGCGGTCCGTCGGCCTCGCGAACTTCCTGTCGAACTACAGCCTGGGCCTCGACGGCCAGGAGGAGCTCATGGCCGTCCAGTACAACCCGGGCCAGCAGTACATGCTCCACTGCGACGGCTCCTGCGACGGGAGCCCCTTCGTCGCCGGCGGCCGCCTCGCGACGGTGCTCATGTACTGCGCGGCCGCGGACGGCGGCGGCACGGCCTTCCCCAACGCGAACGTCCACGTCGTCCCGGCCAAGGGCCAGGCCGTCTACTTCCACTTCCGCGGGCCCGAGCCCGACGGCGTCGTCGAGGACTGGCACACGGAGCACAGCGGCTGCCCCGTGCGGAGCGGCGAGAAGTGGGTCGTCACGCAGTGGCTCCGCGACGGCGTCTCGAAGGAGTTCCCCCACCACCGCTTCGACCCCAGCGGCGGGCCCATCGGCTAGCGCGCGCGCGGGGGCGCCCCCGACCGGCGGGCCTCTGCGTATTTTTTTGGCCGCCCCGCGTCACGCCGATCTCAAAAGGCGCGCTTGCCGAAAAGGACGGGCCGCGGCGCCGGCCGCGCGCGCGAGGTCCGCCCACAAGATCGCCGCAGGCTTTCAAATGGGCGCCGAGCGGCGCGGCCGCGGCCACACACACACCGTCGGACGAGCTAGTTATCCGCCGCGGTCGCGCGCGCGAGGACGACGCGCGCGCGCGCCTGGAAGACGGCCGCGCGCGCGACCTGGAAGGCGACGAAGGCCTGCCAGAGGCCCCGGGGCGTCGCGATGGCGCCGCGGCGGACGGCGGCGTAGACGGCCGGCGGGAAGAGGAGGCCCGACGCGAGGTAGGCGAGGCCCACGAAGGCGAGGTCCGCGGACGCGAGGAGCAGGCCCTCGCCGTGCGCGACGGCGCCGTGGACGGCGACGGACGCCGCGAGGGGCGCCGCGAGCGTCGCGAGCGTCGCGCCCACGGCGGCGTCGGGCGAGAAGAGGCGCGCGCCCCGGGCCGCGAGGCATAGCGCGGCCGCGGCGACGAACCCCGCGGAGAGGCCCGCGAGCCGCGCGAGCGTCCGCGCGAGGCCTGGGCAGCACAGGTGTGATTCAAGTTCGCTTCAACGTGAGCGCTCCGCGCGCGCGCGCAACGAAAAACACATCCACGCTTCGAGACCGTTCCGAGAGATGATCGCTCGTCCAAAAATCAGCCGAAACGAGCGGAAAATGGCCGAGATATGAGCCTTTGAAGTTGGGAATTTCGCTCTCTTGTGCTGCCCCGCGCGAGGCCCGCGGCGGCCGGTGCGTCGCCGTCGGCGGCGAGGAGCGGCGGGAGGAAGGCCTGGGCCGTCTGGCCGGCCATGGCGTCGAGGACGAGGGACGCGAGGAGGTAGAGCGTGAACGCGAGCTGGTGGCTCGCGAGCGGCACGGCGCCGAGGCGCGCGGCGCCGTAGGTGAGCACGCCGAAGCTCGCGAGCTTCGACGCGACGAGGAGTAGCACGGGGCCCGCGAAGGTGCCGAAGCCCCGGCCGCCGGGCTTTCGCGCCCCCGGCGGGCCGAAGAGCAGGTCCCGCGCGTACGCCGCGGGCCCCGCGGCGCCGCGGCCGAGCGTCCGCGCGGCCTGGACCGCGAGGACGCCGCAGGACGCGGCCTGGGCGAGCGCCGTCGCCTCCGCGGCGCCGCGCACGCCCCGGCCGAGCACGCCGACGGCGAGCACGTCGCCCGCGACGTTCACGGCGGCCGACGCGGCCATGGCGACGAGCGGCGACACCGCGTCCTTGGACCCGAGGAGCGCCGCGGTGAGCGCGTTGCCCACCAGGAGGAAGGGCAGGCCGAGCGCGCGCACGCGCACGTAGCCCGCCGCGCGGGCCTGGATCTCCGCCGCGCCCGCGCCGGCGCTGCCGATGAAGAACGCGAGGAACGGCGCCGCGGCGAGCCGCGTCGCGACGAGGCCCGCGACGCCGCAGGCCGCCGCGAGGCGCGCGCCGCGGCGGACGACGTACGCGCGCTCGCCGTCGCTCGTCGCGCTCGCGTAGAGGTTCGTCGTGGCGATGTTGAGGAACGCGAAGGCGTAGCTCGCGCCGTCGCACACGGAGCCGCCGGGCCCGAGCGCGGCGATCTCGAGCGCGGATTCGGCGGCCGGCGAGCAGAGGCCCACGGCGCTCGTGTCGATGAGCGTGAGCAGCGGGCCGGAGATCCAGAGGCCCAGGGCCGGCAGCGCGAAGTTCCGCAGCTCGCCGAGGCTCGGGCCCGAAGCGCCGGCGCCGCCGCGGGCGGGCCGCTCGCCGTCGGCGGCGGCGGCGGCGGCGCGCGGCCCGCGCCGCGCCGCCGCGCCGCGCCGCAGCGCGAGGGGCGACCGCGGCACTGCGTATGCCGCGACGCCCGTCAGCACGAGCAGCGCGCCCAGGCGCGTACGCATCATGCGAGTTCTTGCGGCACTGCTGCTACGCAACAGGGTAAAGATGGTAAAGTTTCCCGTGCGGGGCAGCCCATGATCAGTATGATCAGCTTATGGGCCGCTGGCTCGCATCCCCGTCGCCGTCGCACGACGCCGGGCCGTCGCCGCTGCGGCCGTGACGCCGGCGGGATGCTGCGCCGCGTCGCCCTGCTGGCGCTCGCGCCGGCGGCCGCCGGCGCCGGCGCCTGCGTGTCGTCGTCCTACGACTACCACCCCATCCCGGACCTGCTGCGCCAGCCCATCGCCGACGAGTCGGCGCTCAACGCGCTCGTGTTGCGCACCTGCGGCGCCTTCTGCGGCGAGTCGCAGCTCGTGCGCTGGGACATGGCCGTGCCGACGCTCCGCGTGTCGCACGCGTTCGAGCGGCGCGTCCGCTCCCGGCGTCCCCGCGGCCGCGACGGGCCGTCGGGCGGCGTCGGCCGGGGACGACCCCCCCGCGCCGTCGCCACCGACGCGCGCCGCAGGTCGACATCGACGGCGGCGCGAGCTCGCTCGACCTCCTCTTCGCGCCCGAGGTGCCTCCGTCGCTCGCGGCGCAGTGGCACTGCGGGCGCCCGGGCGGGAAACGAACGTGGTCGACGCGACTTCAACATGCACGTAGTCGCACGACTTCGACATCGTTTCTCTCATCCTCTGCAAAGAACTCACCGAGAGCACACGATCCGTCCAAACATCGGCCGAAACGACGACGACGCGACCGAGATCGAGAGGCTTCGCTGGACGGGGCCGTTCCACCGGTCGTTTCCGGCGCAGGCGAGCGCCTCGACCTCGGCGGCTACGCCTGCCGCCAGCTCCGGGACCTCGGCCGGCGCCACTGGCCCGCGGCGTGGTGCGAGAACTCGGACGACGCGCCGCGGAGCGCGCGCGGCGCCGCCGCGGCCCTGAGCCCCGACGACTCGAACCCGGCGACGCGCGCGGCCCGCGCGGGTGCGGCCCGACGGCGGCGCGCGCGCGCGCGACCGCCGCGACGCGCGCGCGTCCGCCGCGCGCCGCGCGCCCGACGAGCGCCGCGGCGCCGTCCGACCGCGGGTCGGCGCCGCCGCGCGCGAGCTGCTCCTTCGACGCGGCGGCCGGCGCCCGCGCAGGCGCGCGCTCTGCGACTTCGACCGCGCGCCCGGCGCGCACGACGAGGCGAGCTGCGCCGGCGTCGCGGTGTCGCTCGCGTCGCCGCGCGACGGCGGCGCCTACGTCTACCGCCGCGACGCGCGCGTCGAGGTGCGGCTCCGCGTGTCGCGGGCCGGCGGCGCGTCCGCGGACCTGGTCGACGTGCTCGGGGACCGCGTCGGCGCGGGGACCGTCGCCGTGAGCACGGACCTGGTGACGTGGTCCACGTTCGAGCTGCCGCGCGACGCGGGCTTCCCCGTCGGCCACCTCAGCGGCGCCGTCGGCGACCACGTCGTCTACGTCCAGGTCCTGGACGGGGCCGCGCGGCCCCTCAGCGGGCTGCTCGAGGCGCGCTTCGCCGTCGTCGTCGACCCGGCGTCGCCGACGGCCGCCGCGCTCGACGCCGCGTTCGGCGCCGGCGACGCCGCGGCCGCCGCGCGGCGCTGGTACGCGTCGCGGCCCTGGCAGCTGCCCGCGCGGGGCCGCGCGCTCCGGCGCCTCGGCCGCGAGGCGGCCGCGGCGGCGTCCGAGGCCGCCTGGCGGGGCCTGAGCGAGCTGCCCGGCGACGCGCGCGCGCCGGAGCCCGCGCCGTTCCCCGCGGCGCGCGCGCGCGCGCCGGGCGCGCCGGAGCGCTTCGCGAGCTTCCGGTCGCCGCCCAACGGCCTGAGCAACCAGCGGCGCGACATCTACGCCATGGTCATCGTCGCCGCGGCGCTGGACCGGACCCTCGTGCTGCCGTGGCTCTTCACCTTTGGGGAGGACGGGTCCTCGCAGCGGTTCGTGGCGTTCGGCGACGTCTACGACGTCGACGCCTTCGTCGGCGGCCTCGCGGATCTCGGCGTGCGCGCGACGCCCGACGACCCCGGGGGGCCCGACGCGACGACCTTCGTCCACTGCAGCCACCACCCCTTCGTCGACGCGGCCTGGTACGCGGCGCGCCACGGCGGCGCGTCGGCGCCGCGCCTCCACTTCGACTGGCCGCCGGGGTCCTACTCGCAGACGACGATGCTCAACCTCCACGACGAGCCGCTCAAGGTCGCCCAGGTCCGGGCCGCGCTCGTCTTCGCGGCCCGGGTCCGGCGCCGCGGCGCCGCGCTCGCCGCCGCCGCGCGCGCCGGCGGCGGCGGCGGGCCCCTCGCGTGCCTCCACCTCCGCGTCGAGGCGGACTGGCGGCGGCACGCGGCGCGGTCCGCCAAGGCCACGGGCGCCGCGAACCTCTTCTGGGTCGACGCCGGCGACGCCATGGCGCGGTCCGCGGCCGCGTTCCGCGACCACGGCGTCGCGGCCGTCGACCCCGGCGCCGCGGGCGGGTGGTTCGACGCCGCGTCGCCGCGCGCGCGCGCGCCGGACGCCGCATCCGCGCGCTCCGAGAGATGATCGCCCGTCCACACACGAGCCGAAGCGAGGGGGACGCGGCCGCGGCGGGCGCCCGCGACGTCGGGACCGTCGCGCGCGTCCGCGGCCCAGGTCTACCTCGCCATGGGCAACGCGACGGACGCCGCGCTCGGCGCGTGGCCGGACCCGGCCGCGCCCCTCTACGACCGGCGCAACGCGACGGCGGCCGCCGGCGCCGGCGGCTGGGACGTCGACGGCGACCACCTCCTCGCGCGCGCGGCCGCGCCGGCCCCGCCCGGCGGCGCGCGACCCCCCCCCCCCGATGCCGGCCGCGTCGACGCCGCCTCGGCCGACGTTCGGACGCGCCGCTCGCGCTCGGACGGCGGCGCGCGCGCTCGGACGGCGGCGCGCGCGCGCCGGACGCGCGGCGCCGAGCCCGGGGTCCCGCGCAGGCGCGCGGCCGTCGACATGGCCGCGTGCGAGCGCGCGGACGTCGTCGCGGGCAACTCGTGGTCGTCCTTCTCCCAGGAGCTCGCGGTCCGCGCCGCGGCGACGGGCCGCGTCGCCCTCGCCTACAACGTGCCCGGCGCCAAAGCCGCGACGCGCGCGGACGGCGGCGTCCTCTCGTGCCCGGCCGACGTCGCGCTCGCCGCCGCGCCGCCGGCGCCGCCGGCGGACGCGCGGCCCCTCTTCCACGTGCCCGTGCGGCTCTGCCTCGACGCCGACGACTGCGGGTCCTGGACGCTCGCCTACGCCGAGGGCGACGACCCGCCGGCGGCCGTCGCGCGGTTCCTCGCGACCGCGCCGCGCCGCGCCGGCGAGCGGGGCGCGCGCGCCGCGCGCGCGGCCGCGCGCCCGAGGCCGGGCGCCCGGCGGAGGCGCCGCGGCGCGGCCGCCCGTCGCGGCGCGCGCCGGCGGCGGGCGACCGCGCGGCCGACCCGCGCGCGCGCCGCGCAGGCCGTGCCGCCGCGCTTCGGCGCGGACGTCGACCCGGCCGTCGCCGCGGGCCTCGCCGACGCCGTCGCGCGCGAGGTCGCCAAGCGCGACGCGCGGCTCGCGGACCAGGCGGCCTGGGCCGCCGGCGACGCCGACCGCGCGCGCGACCCCGCCGCGCGGCTCCTCGAGGGCCTCGAGGCGGCCGCGGGCCTCGACGGCGCCGCGCGCGCCGCGCTCCTCGCCGCCGCGCGCGACCTCGCCGCCGCGCGCGACGCGGCGCGCCGCGCGGCCGCGGCCGCGGCCGCGGACGCGGGCCGCGCGCGCGTCGCCGCGTACGACGCGCGGCGCGCCGACCTGCCGCCCGCGCGCGAGGGCGAGGCCTGCGCCTTCGCCGGGAGCGCGCTCGCGCGGCTCCACGGCGGGCCCGCGAGCAACGCGCGCGCCGCCGGGGCCGCGCCGGACCCGCGGGGCCGCGCGTGGCCCCTGCTCCGGTCCGTGCGGCACCGCGGCGCGCCGCGCGGGAACCGGCCGGCGGACGCGCGCGGGCTCGGCCGCGCCGCGCGCCGCGCGCGCCGATGCTCGGACGGGCCGCGCGCGCCGCGCCGCGCCGCCGCCGCGGGCGGGCCGCGCGGCGCGCGCGCGCCGACGCGGCGCCCGCAGGCTACGACCTCCCGCGGCTCCTCGCGGACCTGGGCCTCGGCGGCGGCCGGGGCGCGGAGCTCGGCGTCTGGCGGGGCAAGTTCTCGGCGCACCTGCTCGCGTCGCTGCCGGACCTCGCGGAGCTGCTCCTCGTCGACGCGTGGGACGTCGTCGACGTCTACCAGTCGCGCGCGGACCAGGACGCGGCGCTCGCCGAGGCGTCGCGCGCCGTCGCGCCCTTCGGGCGCCGCGCGCGCGTGCTGCGGAACTGGACGGCCGACGCGGCGGCGCTCGTCGCGGACGGGAGCCTCGACTTCGTCTACGTCGACGCGTCCCACGACTACCGCAACGCGCGCGCGGACCTCATGGACTGGTGGCCCAAGCTCCGCGTCGGCGGCCTCTTCGCGGGCAACGACTACGCGTCGGGCTACGTGCCCGCCGCGGGCTACACGTTCGGCGTCAAGGACGCCGTCGACGAGTTCGCGGCGGTCCGCGACCTCCGCGTGCACGCGACGCGCGAGGACGACCCGGACGGCGCCGCGCCGGACTGGTTCATCCTCAAGTGCGGGGCGTAAGCGCGCCGCCGGGGGCCCGGCGGGGGGGGCGGGGGGGCCTCGCGGGCGCCGCGCGGGGGCGCGCGCGCTCAGGGCTGGTGCGCGTAGTAGTGGGGCTCGCCGAGGGGGGCGCCGGGCTCGCCGAGGTGGGCCGCGGGGGCGACGGCCGCGAGCGCCGCGGCCGCGTCGTCGTCGCCGCCGTCCGCCGCGGGGAGCGCGAAGCCCGGCCGCTGGGCGACGGCCTGGGGGAAGTAGGACGCGTAGCCGCTCTGGAGCTGCTGGAGCGTGTAGGGCAGCGCGAGGCCCCCGGAGTTGGCGAAGTACGCCGCGGCGCCGGGCGGCGCGGGCGCCTCGGACGCGGGCGCCGCGCCCGGCGTCTGGGGGAAGAAGAAGGGCTGCTGGGACCGCTGGGCGGCCTGGAGCTGGGCCTGCTGCTGGAGGAGCGACATCTGCGCGATGGACGCCTGGCTCACGCCGTCCGCGCCGAGCGAGAGGCCCGCGGCGGTCCCCGCGGCGCCGAGGCCGCCGTCGCCGGCCTCCGGCGGCAGGCCGAGCTGGCTCAGCGACACGGGCTGGGCGAGCGTCGAGCCGTCGCTGAGCTGGACGCCGCCGGGGTAGGCGCCGAGCACGGCGACGCCGAGGCCGGGGACGCCGCCGCCGCCGTAGAGGTGCGCCGCGGGCGCGTCGCGCCGCGCGCGCTTGCGCCTGCGCCGAATTCAAATCTTCAACCCGACTTCAATGTGAGCGTACGCGACCGTTTCGACGCGAGCTCTTCGGCCGTGCTTCGAGGACTCGACGAGAGCAATGGATTCGTCCAAAAATCAGCCGAATCGACTTCGATGTGACCGAGCTAGAGAATTCTCAAGTTTGGTCGGGACCACCCAAACCAGCGGTTGCATTCGGCGCAGGCTCGCGCCGCGGCTTGCCCTCGCCGTCGAGGGCGTCGCCGTCGGCCGCGAGGCCGCCGTCGTCGCCGTCGGCGCCGCCGGGCCGCGCGGCCTCGGCGGCCTTGGACTGGCGGTTCACGCGGAGGAAGTGCTTCTGCGCGTGGCTCCGGACCTGCGGCTCCGTGCGCGTCATCATGACCTGGGAGATGCGCGTCCAGGACCGGCCGTACTTGGTCATGAGGTCGAGGAACTGCTTGTGCTCCTCCTCGGACCAGCGGCCGTGGCGCATGTTCGGGTTCAGCCTGCGCCGGGAACGACCGATCGCGCGGACCGGTCCGGCGCCGCGTCGAACCTCTCCGTCTCGGTCGCGTCGAAGTCGACGCGGCTCCTTTTTTTGGATGGATCGTGGGCTCTCGGCGAGTCCGTTCCAGAGCACCGAACATCTCGCGTCGACCCTGTTCGATACGCGCCGTGGTGAAGTCGCGGCGCGCGCGCCCGCGTCCCGCGCGGGGTCCCGCGCGCCCGACCGCGCGTACGCCGCGCGCGCCTTGGCGCCGAGCTTGGCGTCGCCGCCGCCGTAGGACGACGCCTGGGCCAGGGCCTGGGCGGCCTGGTACTGGGCCAGCGCCGACGCGTCGAGGCCGTGGGGGTAGGGCGCGCCGTAGGGCGCGCCGCGGACGTCGCCGACGACGGGCGCGTAGGCCGCGAGGTGGCCGCCGGCGCCGCCGACGGCGCCGTAGGGCAGGGCGCCGAGCGACGCGAAGGCGTGGAGCGGGTAGGCCGCCGCGGCGGCCGCGGCGAGCGACTCGGCCGCGTGGCCGTGGCCGTAGTCGAGGCACGGCGCGCCGAGGCCCGGCGCGGCGCCGCCGCCGTGGGGGGGCGCGCCGAGCAGGCCGGGGGCCCCGCCGAGCAGGCCGGGGGCCCCGCCGAGCACGCCCGGCGCGAGGCCGGCATGGCCGAGGGCGTCGTAGGACACGCCGCCGACGTCCGGCGGGGGCTCGCCGACGCCGGGCAGCGACGTCGACGCCGCCTCGGCCATGGTCATGCCCGGGGCCGGCGAGCCCAGCCCGTCGCTCCCGCCGTCCAGCGCCGCCTCCATCGGCGCGCCCGCGACGCCCGCCGGGGTCGACGCACCGGTCCGCGAGACGCCGGCGCGAGCTGCCCGAGGGGAACCGGCGGAATTGAATTTCGGCATGGTTGCAGTCGCGCTAATCATCATCATCCAGTGGCAGCACGCAAGTTAGCACACCCCCGGCCGCGAGAAGCCCGCGCGGAGGAAGTCGGCGTAGGCGTCGGGCCGGCGCGCGGCCGCGAGGATGCGCGGCGCCTCGTCCGTGACGTGGACGTCGGCGAAGCCCGCGTCGGCGAGGAGGCGCGCGAGCGCGCGCGGCTCGGGGAGGAAGTAGTTGTAGCCCGGCTCGCCCGCGCCCCAGTACGCGACGACGGCGCCGCCGGGCGCCGCGCGCTCCGACGTCGCCGCGGTCTCGAGGAGGAGCAGCCCGCCCGGCCGGAGCGCGTTGTGGAGGAGGCGGAGCGCGAGGAGCGGGTCCGTGACGTGGTAGAGCACGCCGCTGCACACGACGACGTCGAAGGCGCCGTAGTGCGGCGAGGACGCGTCGTCGAAGAGGCCCGGCGCGTAGAGGCTCGCCGCGAGGGGCTCGACGACGCGCTCGAGGCCCAGGGCCGCCGCGAGGACGCCCGCCGCGCGCGCCGCGAGCGCGTTCTCCTCGAGCGCGACGACGCGCCTGCGCCGAAGCCGCGTCTTCGACCCGACTTCAACGTGCGCGTCCGCGACCGCTTCGACGCGACTTCGTCGGCTCTGCGTCGAGCGCTCGACGAGAGCCATCGACGCGTCCAAAAATCAGCCGAATCGACTTCGATTCGACCGAGCGAGCGAGTTCTCAAGTTTGGTGGGGAAGCCCCAGACCAGTGGTCGCATCCGGCACAGCGACGCGCGCCGCGCCGAGCGCCGCGAAGAGGAGCGAGGACGCGCCCGTCGCCGCGCCGACGTCGAGGACGTCGAGGCCGTCGAGGCGCGCCGGCAGGCCGAAGACGTCGGCGTAGGCGGCCCAGAGCGTCAGGTAGCGGTGGCCCATCGTCGTGCCCGTCACGCGGAGCGGCCCGACGGCGACGTCGTGCGCCCAGGCGAAGTCGACGGTCAGCGCGCGCTGCCGCGCCGCGTCGACGTACCAGGACGCGTCGCCCGCCTGTGTGGAAACCAAATCTTCAACCCGACTTCAATGTGGGCGTATTCGAATGGTTCGACACACGCTCTTTGGCTGTGCTTCGAGAACTCGACGAGAGCGATCGATCCGTCCAAAAATCAGCCGAATCGACGTCGATTTGACCGAGCTAGAGAATTCTCAAGTTTGGTCAGGACCACCCAAACCAGTGGTTGGTTTCCACACAGTCGCCCGCGCCGCGGAGCGCCTCGAGGGCGCCCGCGACGTCGCCCCAGGTCGCGTAGGCGCCGCCCGGCGGCGCGTCGCGCGCCGACGGCGCGCCCGGCGCGAACGTCGCGTTGAAGAGCGCCGCGAGGCGCTCGCACGCGCCGCGGCGCCGCGCGGCCATGTCGGCGCAGCGCAGGCCCCCGACGCTGTGGCCGCCGCCGGCGCCGTCCGGCGGCGCGAAGCGCACGGCGACGCCGCGCCACGCGGACGGCCGCGGCGCCGGCGCGCCGCACCGCGCCGCGACGGTGTCCGGCGCCGCGGGGCCGAGGCGCCGCGCGTTGCCGCCGCGCCAGGTCCGCGCGAGCGCCGCGGCGTCGACGCGGGCCGCGTCGAGGCCCGCGGCGGCGTAGAGCCCCGCGAGCGCGGCGCCGAAGTCCGCGTCGAAGAGCTCGTAGGCGACGACGCGGCGCCGCCTGCGCCGAACTCAAATCTTCAACCCGACTTCGATGTGAGCGCATGCGGCCGTTTTCGACGCGAGCTCTTCGGCCGTGCTTCGAGAACTCGACGAGAGCCATCGATTCGTCCAAAAGTCAGCCGAATCGACATCGGTGTGACGGAGCTAGAGAGTTCTGAAGTTTGGTCGGGACCCCCCGAACCGGCGGTCGATGTCCGCGCGGGGCGCCGCGGCAGCCGCGCGAGCTGGTTCCGCAGCTCCGCGAGGCAGACGTCGACGGCGTCGCCGCCGAGGGGCGCGGGGCACGCGCCGGGCCGCCAGCGGAAGCGCCGCTCGGCGACGCCCTCCTGGTCGAACGCGTGGAAGTCCGTCTCGACCGAAACGGGGGGCCGGAGGTAGTCGAAGCCCGCGGGCGTCGCGCAGAAGAGCCGCTCGCGGAGCGCGGCGTCGGCGATGGTCAGCCCGCCGTCGCTCCGGATCGACCGCTCGTTCGCCGTCCGGTCGCGCGCGACCCAGACGACCGTCGCGCCGGGCCGCTCGGCCGCCATCGCGACGAGGTTCGGCCAGCCGCCCGCCGACGGGAACGACAGGTGGACCACCGGCGGCGCGGCGGGGTGCTGCCGCAGGAGCCAGGCCGCGTAGCGCGTCCCGGCGTGCTCCGCGCCGACGACGAAGACCGGCGCGCCGCCGCGCGCGACCCGCGCGCCGTGGAGCCCAACCTGCGCCGCGGCGCAGGCGCCGGCGGCGTCGCCGAGGCGCGCGCACTGCGCCGCGTCCTGCGACGCCTCCCAGGGCGACCGCGCCGCGGCGAGAGCCGCGCAGGCGAGCCAGCGGCGGCGCATCGGAGGCGCGACCGGGCAGCTTAGGCCGAGACTAAAGTCAACGATCCCCTGAATCTAAATTGTTGCCGTCAGCAAAAGCTGAGCAATGGCAAAGGGCTGCGCTCTAGCAGTGACGCTCGCGTTGTCGCTGTGCACCTGCGCGGCGTGCGCGGCGGCGCCGCCTCGCCGCGCGGCGGCGGCGAGCCGGCGCGCGGCGCTGTCGCGGGCGGCGGCGGCGGCGGCGGCGGCGCTCCTGCCGGGCGCGGCGGCGCGCGCGGCGCCGCCGGCCGCCGGCGCGGACGCGCGCGCCGCGCTGCTCGCGGCTATCGCCGCGGGCGCGGCGGACGCGGACGTCGCGGCGCGCGTTGCCGCGCTCGTCGCGGAGGACCCGAGCCGGGGCGCCGCCGCGGCGTCGCCGGCGCTCGGCGGCACCTGGCGCCTGGTCTGGTCCGCCAGGGCCGAGGCCTTCTCGCCGCTCCTACGGCTGCCGCCGCCGTTGAGGCCCGAGTCGTACCAGCTCCTCGGCGACGCCGCGGCGGCCGAGGTCGGGGCCGGCCGCGTCGCGCAGCTGCTGACGCGCGGGGTCCTCGGCGGCGGCAGGCTCTGGCTGAGCAGCGGCGTCGCGCCGGCGGCCGAGGCGGACGTGCTCGAGATCTACCCGCCGTTCAGGCTCGAGCTCGAGGCGGGCGCCGCGCGGGCGACGCTCGTCGAGGCCGCCTCGGACGCCGAATTCCGCGCCGCCAACGCGCGCGCGGCCGAGGCCCAGGCCGCGCCGCGGAACCGGTACCAGCAGCAGTACCTCGAGACGACGGGCCGCGCCGGCGACCTCCGGATCTCGACGATCGTCTCCGGCGACCCGGTCATCGTCGGCGCCGTCTTCGTCCACGAGCGCGTCATCTAGGCGCCTAAGTGCCGGGGGCCTCCCGAGGCCTCGCTAACATATCCCGCCGGCGGGATATGTTAAAGGCCGCTTCAACTTGGACTTCAACCTCAAACCTTGCACTTCAACAGGGACCTCAACACAGCCGCTTGCCCTTCAAAAGGGACCTCAACACCGCCGCTCACGCCTCGCAGGGGACCTCTGACGCGCCGCCCACGCCCTATTGCCTTCAACTTGAAGAAAAGTATCCTAAAAAAAAGGTCGGCAGTTTTGAAGCCGATCAAGCTGCGTCACTGGCGCGCCGAGCCGACGCGGATTCCCGGGGTTTGCCACTGCTGCTGCGCGTGCGCCTAGCTGGTTACGCAGCCTACCCGACCGGACCGACGAGCGTCGGCGAAGTTAATCAAAGGCCGGTCGAAATTAATCAAAAGCCGGTCGAAGTTAATCAAAAGTTCACTTTTGTATAAAAGTCAACTCTCGCTCGATTTCGTCACTGGGTAGCGCCGGGGGAGCCGAGACGCTGGAGGCTCGCTGGGCCCCCGCCGACGCCGCCCGTCGGCGCCGCGCAAGACTCCACGCCAGGACTCGCGCCGGCATAGGCCTCGGCATAGCCTCGGCGCCGCCGGCGGCCCTGTCGGCGGCGTAGGCTCGGCGTCCCCGGGCAGGCTCCGGGCGGCTCGCCCGCGGCCTCCCCGGCCGGCGCCGAGGCACCTCGAGAGCGCTTTCTCTGGCGCGACGCGGACGGCCGAGATGTCCTCGCAGATCGACGCCGCGGAGGCGAACGACGGCTGCGTCGGTCCGGCGAGCGAGCGGGCGGGCACGGCCGAAGCCTGCGAGGGGTGCCCGAACGCGGCGGCCTGCGCGTCGGGCGCCGGGCGCGCGCCCGAGGACCCGACGCCGGGGCTCGTGCGCGACCGCCTCGCGGGCGTCAAGCACGTGCTCCTCGTGCTCAGCGGCAAGGGCGGCGTCGGCAAGTCGACGATGAGCTGCCAGCTCGCGCTCGCGCTCGCGTCGCGGGGCTACGACGTCGGCCTCCTCGACATCGACATCTGCGGGCCGTCCGTGCCGCGGATGATGGGCCTCCGGGGCCGCGGCGTGCACCAGTCGTCGAGCGGCTGGTCGCCGGTCTACGTCGACTCGCCCGGCGGCGAGCTCGGCGTCATGTCCGTGGGCTTCATGCTGCCCGAGGACGACAACGCGATCATCTGGCGCGGCCCGCGGAAGAACGGCCTCATCAAGCAGTTCCTCACGGAGGTCGACTGGGGCGACCTCGACTTCCTCGTCGTCGACACGCCGCCGGGCACGTCCGACGAGCACATCTCCATCGCGCAGTACCTCAAGCTCGCGGACGTCGCCGGCGCGCTCGTCGTGACGACGCCCCAGGAGGTCGCCATGCAGGACGTGCGCAAGGAGCTCAACTTCTGCGCGAAGACGCGGATCCCGGTCCTCGGCGTCGTCGGGAACATGTGCCGGCTCCGCGTGCCGCTGTCGTCGCTCGAGTTCGTCGACCGGCGCACGGGTCGGGACGCGACGGCGGAGATCCGGCGGCTCCTCCGCGAGGCGGACCCGATCCTCAAGGAGGTCTTCGACGACGTCGACGCGTCCGTCGACGTCTTCGCGTGCGACGACGCGGCGGCGTCGCCCGCGGCCATGGCGGCGGCCTTCGGCGTGCCCTACCTCGGCGACGTGCCCCTGGACCCCGTCCTCCAGCGCGCCTGCGACGCGGGCCAGTCCCTCGTCGACGACTTCCAGCACGCGTCGTCCTTCGCGCCCTTCAGCGCGGTCCTCGGCGCGCTCCTCACGCACCTCGCGGCGAACGACGCCCTCGCGAAGAGCGCGGCGCCGTCCTAGGGGCATGGCGCGCCTAGTTATTCTGCGAAAACTTGTGCCGGCACTTGAGGCACTCGTAGAAGACGGTCTGGCCCTCGTCGACGCTCCGCATCTGCATGGTGTAGAACTCCAAAACCGGGTGGCCGCACTCGGGGCACTCCTCCTCGACGGTCGCGCGCGTCGACTTCTTCGGGCCCGCGTCCGCGTCGTACTCGTCGTCGTCGGCGCCGCGCGCCCACTTGGGCCGCGGCTTCGGCGCGGTCCGCGTCTCGACGACGACGTCCGCGAGGCCGCTGTCTGCGCGCGGCGCGGGGCGGCGCGTCGTCGACGGCGCGCGCGCGCGCGCGGGACGAGACGCGCGGCGCGAGGGGGGGGGGGGGGGGGGGGGGCGCGCGGGGGGCGGGGGGGCCCCCGCCGGGGGCGGCGCGCGGG
>Ga0257106_1000786_pt1 | contig 17284 bp, 9 predicted proteins | sample LP_taG_3_FD_190177 | JGI IMG/M metagenome (GOLD analysis project Ga0257106, IMG submission 190177) | Marine microbial communities from Northeast Subartic Pacific Ocean, Canada - LP_J_2011_P26_10m | ecosystem: Environmental > Aquatic > Marine > Oceanic | place: Canada: Northeast Subartic Pacific...
AGTTGTACCAATATCAGTCAACTACCCGTTCTTTTTTAAACCAATACAGGATGGAATGGATCGGCCAAAAACAGAACTGGCGTATAGAGTACCGGCTACAAAGTTTACAAGAAAAAAGCTGGACAATAATGAAAAGCTTAAAGAGATATCCGGTCTTGATACAACAATAGACTGGAAGAACACAGGAGATAACTCTTATGATGGTGAAAAACTAAAGCTACTTGTTCATGATGAATCAGGTAAATGGGAAAAGCCAACAAACATATTGAACAATTGGCGTGTCACTAAAACATGTTTAAGATTAGGTAGCAGAATAGTAGGTAAATGCATGATGGGTTCAACATCAAACTCTTTGGATAAAGGTGGTGAAAACTTTAGAAAGCTTTATTATAGTTCTAATGTTGAAAAAAGAAATGCTAATGGTCAAACAAGCTCAGGCTTGTATTCTTTATTTATACCGATGGAGTGGAACTACGAAGGATTTATAGATTCTTATGGTTACCCAGTGTTTGATAAACCTGATAAAGAAACAGTAGATGCGTTTGGTGATCCTATAGAACAAGGTGTTATAGATCATTGGAACAATGAAGTTGAAGGATTAAAGCAAGACCAAGACGGTTTAAATGAATATTTTAGGCAATTTCCAAGAACAGAAGAACACGCATTTAGAGATGAAGCAAAAGAATCTTTGTTTAATCTTACTAAGATATATGAACAGATAGATTATAATGTTGATTTAAAAAACACTTCAACAATAACAACTGGTAGTTTTCAATGGGAAAATGGTCAAAAAGATACTAGAGTTATATTTGTTCCAAATAAAGATGGTAGGTTTAATATATCATGGGTTCCAGCTTTAGAATTACAAAATAGAATTGTAATAGATAATAAAGGCAAACATCCTGGAAATGAGCACTTAGGTGCTTTTGGTTGTGATAGTTATGATATATCAGGTACAGTTGATGGCAGAGGTTCTAATGGTTCTTTACATGGCTTAACTAAGTTTAGTATGGAAAATGTACCTCCTAATCATTTCTTTTTAGAATATATAGCTAGACCTCAAACAGCTGAGATATTTTTTGAAGATGTTTTAATGGCTTGTATTTTTTACGGTATGCCTATATTAGCAGAGAATAATAAGCCTAGATTATTATATCATTTTAAAAGAAGAGGTTATAGAGGTTATTCGATGAATAGACCAGATAAGATCTGGAATAAATTATCAATAACTGAAAGAGAAATAGGAGGAATACCAAACTCTAGTGAAGATATTAAGCAAGCTCACGCAGCTGCTATAGAAACTTATATAAACACAAATGTTGGTATGTTAGAAAACGGCTACGGAGATATGTTTTTTCAAAGAACATTAAACGACTGGGCTAAGTTTAATATAAATAATAGAACAAAGCATGACGCTTCTATAAGTTCTGGTTTAGCTTTAATGGCTTGTAATAAAAATAGATATATGCCAGTTGCTAAAAAAGAATATAAACCTATTAATTTAGGTATTAAAAAATATAATAACAGTGGAACCACTTCAAAAATACTTTAATAAATGAGAGTCGAAACTAATACATACAGTTCTTTCCCAAACCAAGTGGTTAGCGAGGAAGAAAAAGCAAGCTTAGACTATGGTATTCAAGTAGGTAGAGCCATAGAAGGAGAGTGGTTTCAACAAGGAAGATCAGGAAATAGATATGCAAAAAGCTATAGTAATTTCCATCAATTAAGATTATATGCTAGAGGAGAACAATCAGTAGCAAAATACAAAGATGAAATGTCAATAAATGGTGATTTATCTTATCTTAATTTAGACTGGACTCCTGTTGCTGTTATTCCTAAGTTTGTAGATATTGTTGTTAATGGTATGTCAGATAAAGATTATGACATTAATACAGTCGCACAAGATCCTTATTCTACACAAGAAAAAAGTAAATATTCACAAGCATTACTTAGAGATATAAATTCAAAACAAGTATTAAGTGAATTTAAAGAATTAGGTATTGATTTGTATAATACAACTAATCCGCAAGCTTTGCCAGCAAGTAAAGAAGAACTAGATCTTTATATGCAAATGAATTACAAGCAGCAAGTTGAAATTGCAGAAGAAGAAGTTATAAGTAATGTTCTAGCAAAAAACAAGTATAATCAAACTAAAAAAAGAATAGCTTATGATTTAACTGTACTAGGTATAGGTGCTTGTAAAACTAATTTTAATAAAACTGAAGGTATAAGAGTTAATTATGTTGATCCCGCTTATATGGTTTATTCATATACAGAAGATCCTAATTTTGAAGATATATATTATGTAGGCGAAGTAAAGTCTATAACAATACCAGAGTTAAAAAAACAATATCCTAACATACCAGAAGAAGAATTAAAGAAAATACAACAAATGCCTGGTAATTCTCAATATGTAACAGGTTGGGGTAATTATGATGAAAACACTATTCAAGTTATGTATTTTGAATATAAAACATATCATAATCAAGTATTTAAAATAAAGAAAACAGATCAAGGTCTTGAAAAAGTATTAATAAAGCCTGATGGTTACAGTCCACCTGACAGCGACAGGTACGATATAGTAACAAGAACTATAGAAGTTTTATATACTGGAGCAAAAGTATTAGGCAATAACCACATGCTAGAGTGGAAGTTATCAGAGAATATGACTAGGCCATATGCTGATACTACAAAAGTTGAAATGAATTATTGTATTTCCGCTCCTAGGATGTATAAAGGAAGAATAGAGTCTATGGTAAGTAAGATTTGTGGTTTTGCTGACATGATTCAGTTAACACATCTCAAACTACAGCAAGTAATGTCTAGAATAGTTCCTGATGGTGTGTTCTTAGATATGGATGGTTTAGCAGAAGTTGATCTAGGTAACGGAACTAACTATAACCCAGCTGAAGCTTTAAACATGTATTTCCAAACAGGTTCTATAGTTGGTAGATCACTTACTCAAGAAGGTGGTATGAATGCTGGTAAAGTACCTATTTCAGAATTATCATCATCATCTGGTCAAGCTAAAATTCAAAGTTTAATTGGAACATATCAGTATTATTTGCAAATGATACGTGATGTGACTGGATTAAATGAAGCAAGAGATGGTAGTATGCCAAATAAAGATTCTTTAGTAGGTTTACAAAAAATGGCTGCAAATGCTTCTAATGTAGCAACTAGGCACATGATGGATTCATTATTATATGTAGGTCTTAGAGTATGCGAAAATATAAGCTTAAAGACTGCTGATATAATAAGACATCCTTTAAACAGAGAAGCTTTAATGAATACAATAAGCACATTTAATACCAAAACTTTAGAAGAACTAATTAATTTACAAATTCACGATTTTGGTATTTATTTAGAATTAGAACCTGAAGAAGAAGAAAAAGCTTTATTAGAACAAAATATACAAACAGCTTTGAAAATTGGTTCTATTGCTTTGTCTGATGCTATTGATATTAGAGAAGTTAAAAATACTAAATTAGCTAATCAGTATTTAAAGCTAAGACAAAATCAAAAAATTGAAAGAGAGCAAGCTGCTCAACAACAAAACATACAAGCGCAAGCGCAAGCAAACGCACAAGCTTCTGAAGCTGCAGCAATGTCTGAAGTTCAAAAGCAACAAGCTTTAACTCAAGAAAAAGTAAGCATTGAACAAGCTAAATCTCAATTTGAGATACAACGTATGCAAAATGAAGCTCAAATAAAAAGAGAGCTTATGGCTGAAGAGTTTAATTATCAAATGCAATTAGCAAAAGCTAGAGCTGGTGTTGAATTAGAAAAAGAAAAAGAAATAGAAGATAGAAAAGATAAAAGAACAAGAATACAAGGAACACAGCAATCAGAAATGATTGATCAAAGAAAAAATGATTTATTACCTATTAATTTTGAATCAGAAGGTAATGATGATTTAAGTGGGTTTGATCTAGGATCTTTAGGTCCGGAATAAACTTTTTATTTATTTAATTATATTATATTATGTCAGAAACAGTAAAACAAGAAGGCGACTTTAAAATAAAGTCAAAGCCTAAAATGAAAAAATTAAACAAAACCGAAGAGGTTGTTAAAGTTAATTTATCTGAACCTAAAGATGAAGTAAAACAAGAAGATGTAACTAAAGTAGTTATACCATCTGAAACAAAAACAGAAGAAGATGCCATTCAAATCGGAGAAACAAAGGAAATTCCTGTGGGCGAAACATCCGGAGATAGCGAAAAAGTGGGAGAAGGAATATCCGAGTCCGCTGAAGAAGTTCAAAATGAACAGCCAATACTGCAAGAAATTACAGAAGATGTAGCTGAAGAAGTTAAAGAAATAAGTAAAGAAGTTAAAGAGGCTAAAAGAGATGCCGAAATAACTGGAAAACCTTTACCTGAAAATATTGAAAAGCTTGTTTCTTTTATGGAAGATACAGGTGGCAACATCGAAGATTATGTGCGTTTAAATGCTGATTATTCAAATGCTGACAACAACACGTTGTTAAGGGAATTTTACAAGCAAACTAAACCACACTTAGATAATGAAGAAATTGATTTCCTTATGGAAGATAATTTTTCATATGATGAAGACTTAGAAGAGGAGCGAGACATCCGAAAAAAGAAACTCGCAATGAAAGAAGAGGTTGCAAAAGCCAAAAACTTTTTGGAAACAGCCAAGAGTAAATATTACGACGATATCAAGTTGAGACCCGGCGTTACTCAGGAGCAACAAAAAGCCACTGACTTTTTTGACCGCTACACGAAGGATCAGGAGACTGCTCAAAAGCAACATGGAGAATTTAAACAACAAACTAAAGATTATTTCGAAAAAAAATTCAAAGGTTTTGATTTTAACGTAGGAGATAAAAAATTTAGATATGGTGTTCAAGATCCTAGTAAATTAGTTGATAAACAATCAAATATTACAAACCTTGTCGAGAAGTTCTTAGACAAAAAAGGTAATGTAAAAGATACGATAGGTTATCACAAGGCTATTTATGCTGCTGAAAACGTGGATACTATTGCACAACACTTTTATGAACAAGGAAAAGCTGATGCCGTCAGAGACGTTGTTAGTAATTCTAAAAACCCTAGTATAGCTCCTAGAGCAGCTGCTCAAACAGATGGATTTATAAACGGTATAAAAGCAAAAGTGTTAGGTGATGGTGCGAACGATTCTTCAAAACTATCAATTAAGAAAATTAAAATTTAAAATTATAAAAAATGGCAAGTGAATTAACACCAAAATTCGGAGACATTGTCCCGAGTCAAAAACTGCAAGCTTTAACTTCGAACTATTTGAACTTTACAAATGGTGACAACAATAACTTTGCACAACAATATCTACCTGAGATCTACGAACAAGAAGTAGAGCGTTACGGAAACAGAACTCTTTCTGGTTTCTTGCGTATGGTAGGGGCAGAAATGCCTATGACATCTGACCAAGTTGTTTGGTCTGAACAAGAGCGCTTACACATCGCATATGATACTGTAGAAAAAGCGCAAGGTGCAGCAATTAATGTACTTACATGGGCTGGAACTGCTGGAGCTAACGCTGTACAAAACGTAATAGCTATAGGAGATACAGTTGTTGTAATGGATCCAACAACAGGTAATGAAGCTACAGGTATTGTTACCGCTTCTGCAACTGGAATTGGAGCTGCTGCTTGTACTATTACTGTAGCGCCATATCTTAGCACAGCACTTGGAAACTCTGCTTTAGGAGCTGCCAAAATCGAAGATCTTAAAATCTTTGTTTCAGGTTCTGAATATAAGAAAGGAACTACTGATGCTACTGCTAATTCTATTACTCCTGCTTTTACTCAGTTTAGTAATTCACCTATTATAATCAAATCTAGATACGAGATTTCTGGATCTGATACCGCGCAAATCGGTTGGGTTGAAGTTTCTACTGAAGACGGAACAGGTGGATATCTTTGGTATCTTAAAGCTGAGTCTGAGACACGACTACGTTTTGAAGACTACTTGGAAATGTCTGTAGTTGAAGGAGAATTAGCTGCTACTGGTTTAGGAGCTGGTTCAGCTGTTGCTGCTGGATATAAAGGAACACAAGGTCTTTTCTCTGCTATCAAAGAAAGAGGTAATGTTCAGTCAGAATTTGGAGGAACTATAGCTGAATTCGACGTTATTCTTAAGAACCTTGATACTCAAGGAGCTATTGAAGAGAACATGTTGTTTGTAAACAGAGGTCTTGCTTTAGAGCTTGACGATATGTTAGCTGGTTTATCTGCTGGAGCTGCTGGTGGAACCGCTTATGGTTTGTTTGAGAATTCTGAGGATATGGCATTGAACTTAGGTTTCAGTGGTTTCCGCAGAGGTTCTTATGATTTCTATAAGACTGATTGGAAATATCTTAACGATGCTTCTACTCGTGGTGCTTTAGCTAAAGCTAATGGAGCTTCTGGAGTTAATCCAATAGAAGGAGTATTAGTTCCTGCTGGAACATCTACTGTTTATGACCAAGTATTAGGTACTAACATCCGCCGACCATTCTTACACGTACGTTATCGCGCTTCTCAAGCTGATGACCGTCGTATGAAGTCTTGGTTAACTGGATCTGTTGGTGGTGCTTACACTTCTGATCTTGACGCTATGGAAGTTCACTTCCTATCTGAAAGATGTCTTTGTGTTCAAGCTGCTAATAACTTCGTTATTTTCACCAAGTAATATCAATCACTGTAATTTTTACCCTCGTCTTATTGACGGGGGTAATCTTTACCTTTTTAAACTATTTAATTATATTATATCATGGCTAAAAAAGCTACAGCTAAAAAAGTTGAGGTTGCTCCTCAGGAATATACAACGCCTATACAGGTTAAAGAAAAATCTAAACCTGAGTGGGAAATAAAAGATAGGGTTTATCTTTTACAAAATCACATGAGACCTTTAACATATACAATGTCTTCTAGACATTCTAAAAGAGCTTCTTTACTCTGGTTTGATCCAACAAAAGGAGAACAAAGAGAATTAAGATATGCTACAAACCAAGCATCTCCATTTGTAGACGAGCAAAAAGGAGAAACAACACTTGGTCATATTATGTTTTACAAAGGTGAATTAAAGGTTAAAAAAGAAAACCAAAATTTACAAAAACTTTTATCACTTTATCATCCTGGTTTAAATAGTAAATACTATGAATTCAATCCAGTATCAATTGCAATAGATGAATTAGAAGATTTAGAAGTAGAAGTTGATGCAATGGTTGCTGCAAGAGAAATGGATGTAGATCAAATGGAAGCTATTCTTAGAGTTGAAATAGGATCTGAAGTTTCTAAAATGAAAAGTAAAGAAATAAGAAGAGACACTATGGTTTTTGCAAAAGAAAATCCATCATTGTTTTTAGCCTTAGCTAATGATGAAAATGTCATGTTAAGAAACTTTGCAATTCAAGCTGCAGAAGCAGGAATTATAACATTGCTAGATGATCAAAGAACATTTGTTTGGGCTTCTAATAACAAAAAATTTATGACAGTTCCTTTTGATGAGCACCCATACTCTGCTATGGCGGCTTTCTTTAAAACAGACGAAGGACTTGAAATTTACAAATCAATAGAGAAAAAATTCTCATAACATGTAATACTATATAGTAGATAGGTCACTCATAGAGAGTGGCCTAACTATTATTCAAAAATAAAATACAATGGCGGTAAATATAAACACAGTATACACTACAGTATTATTCATACTGAACAAAGAGCAGCGGGGATATATTCCTCCAGCTGAATTCAATAGTCTTGCTGTGCAGGTTCAAAATGATATATTTGAATCGTATTTTCCTGACGGTAATCAAGTTAACCGCCTTAATCAAAGCAATCGCCAAAATGATACTGAGTTTTTTGATATGTTTAAAAATATATCATACAAGTTATTTCCTTTTGAAAAAGAAACAAATTTTACCTATAATGCTGCAAATACAGGATTTATATATACAGGTACTAAAACAATATATAAGTTAGGAGAAATTGTTGCAAAAACTCCTACTTCTCAAACAGGGCAACCTGCTAATATAGAGTCAGTTGTACAATTAACTAGTAAAAGTGATTATACTGAAATTACAAAATCTAAATTAACATTACCAACAGCAAATTATCCTATTTGCTTTACAACTCAAACAGCTGCAGCAATTGCTCCGGCAACAACCCCACAATTATTAATCAAGGTTTCGCCGGCTTCTGCTACGACAACTTTAGCTGTAAATTGCTTATTTGCACCAACAAACCCATCTTGGGCGTTTACAGTTGGTACATTAGGACAATATATTTATAATTCTTCTTTGTCTGTAGATTTTCAATTAGACATTGCTGAACAAAACACATTGATTATTAATATATTAAAATACGCGGGTATAATAATTAAAGATCCACAGATAGTACAAGCTGCTGCTCAAGAAGCTCAATCAGAAGAAACAAATTTAAAAAGTTAATAAATGGCACTACTAACCGAAAACAATAGACAATACTACGCTGGAGCTCAAGGCTTTTTAGCCAAATCAACTCTTGCAAATCAGGAGTTTACTGCTACTTTTGATACTGATTTAGTTTTTGGAAGCTTTAATCCTTTAGAGACAAATTACGCTTTAAATAATTTTAAACTATATACAGCAGCCGCGGGTGTTAATCAATATACAGAATATACACTTGCTTATACCGTTATTAATAATGTTATTAAAATAACAAACACTATAGCAGCAAATACAAGTGTTGTTATTCAGTTAAAATCAGAAAATGGTGGACAATATGGAAATAAAGATGCTTATGGTTCTGCTGTTGAAGAAAACTGGGGGTCTTATTCTTATATAACATTAAACGACATTATAGACAATTTCATGGTTGGTTATATTGGAGATGGTAAATTAATAGGTACGGTTAAAAAAAGTGACGTTCTTTTCTTTGCTAAAAGAGGATTACAAGAATTTAGCTATGATACGTTAAAAAGTATTAAGTCTCAAGAGTTAAGTATACCGCCTAGCTTAAGTATTCCAATGCCACAAGATTATGTTAATTATGTAGATATGAGCTGGGTAGATAAAGCTGGTATAAAGCACATTATATATCCAACAACTCTAACTAGTGATCCATATAGAATTCCTTTACAAGATAGTGATGGTATTCCAACTCAAGATAATTTTGGTTCAAACACACAAGGAACATCACAAATAGAAAAAAGATGGAATGACAACAATTTAAGTAATTTAAATAATGAATTAGATAATAACTCATTTTGGTCAAATATATATGGTGGTGGTTTTGGTAATGGATTTGGAACAAATGGTGGACAATATGGTCTTCAACCTGAAATAGCACAGATAAATGGATGGTTTACTATAAATGAAAGAACAAATACTTTTTCTTTCTCTAGTGATCTCTCTGATAAATTAATTATACTACAGTATATATCAGATGGCTTAGCAGCTGATGGTGACACTAGAGTGCCTAAAATGGCCGAGGAAGCAATGTATGCATACTTAAGTCACGCTATAATATCTACAAGAGCAAATCAACCTGAATATGTAGTAAATAGACTTAGCAGAGAAAAGACTGCAAAATTAAGAAACGCAAAGATTAGATTATCAAACATCAAATTAGACGAGTTTACTCAAATCATGAGAGGCAAATCTAAATGGATTAAATCATAAAGTTATATGCCTAAAGTCACTAATACTTTTATAAAAAGTAAACTAAATAAAGATTTAGATGCTAGACTTATCCCTAATGGAGAATATAGAGATGCTGTAAATGTACAAGTAAGTACGTCTGAAAGTGATAGTGTTGGTTCACTTGAAAATGTTTTAGGTAATAAATTAATAAGTACTTTTTCAGGAGATGATCGCGACCTATGTATAGGAAATTGTGTAGATGAGTCAAATGGAATAATTTATTTATTTTATACAAATTATAAAGATCCTTCTGAGACTGAAAGAACATATAGTGTAAATGCAAATAATTATATATATAGTTATAATGTAGAAACTAATACTGCATCTGTTTTAGTTCAAGGAGCTTTTCTTAATTTTTCTAAAACAAATCCAATATTTGGTGTTAATATTTTAGAGAATTTTTTATTTTGGACAGACAACAGAAATCAACCTAGAAAAATAAACTTAAGTTTAGCTAATGGGTCTTATTATACTACAGAAGATCAAATATCTGTAGCTAAATATAATCCATATAAATCTATTGACTTATTTCAAGAAACTGGAAATAACACTGGAATTGTAGAAACAACAATGAAAGATGTTACTAGTAAGTTTTTACCAAACGGTGGTAGCGCTACTGTTAACGGCGCTGTAAATAACAGTGCAGACGTTATTGTTGATGAAATAAAAGGTGAAATTTTAGCATCAAATAATCAATATTCTATTACTGGAGCTGAAGTTTTTACTGTAAATAATATAAACGGTCAAATAACAGCTTTAAATAGAACAGTTGTTACTTTTACTTCTTCAACTTTAAAAGTTACTTTAAATTCAGCTGTAACATTAGCAGATGATGTTAGATTAATTTTTAATGCGAACCCATATTATGATCACACTTTTGCTGGTGACCCAAATTATTTAAATGACTTATTTGTAAGATTTAGTTATAGATTTAGATTTGAAGATGGAGAATATTCTATAATGGCTCCTTTCACTCAAATAGCTTTTATACCAAACCAAGATGGGTATTTTATATATTTCAAAGAAGATGGACAGCCTGAGCAAGACGATTTAGCAAATTCATATAGAAGCACTATAGTATCTTTTATGGAAAATAAAATAGATACTGTAAAATTAATAATACCAAGACCTGACATAACTGGTAGTTTAAGCGGTGATTTAAATATTTCAGAATTAGAAATTTTAATAAAAGAATCAGATGGTTTGACTGTTAAAGTTTTAGAAACTATACAAATAGATTCTGATTATGCTTACAATGCAGCTGGAACTGGTAATTTATTATATGATTATAAATCTAATAAAGCAATAAAAACATTACCATCTAGCGAATTAATCCGTGTTTATGATAAAGTTCCCGTAAGAGCTTTTAGTCAAGAAATAACAGGTAATAGAGTAATTTATGCTAATTTTCAAGACAAACATACACCACCTGTTTCTTTAGATTACAATGTTGCTGTAACTAAAAAAGATAATGTTGATTTACATCAAGGTGCTGCAACCACGCAGAGTGGCGCTCAATCTGGAACTACATTGACAATAGCTACAGGTGCTACTCAAACAGGAACTATAGTCATAGGAAGTATTATGAGCGGAACTGGAATACCAGCAGACACAATAGTCACCTCTGTCAATAATAAAAGTGTACCTAACATAACACAAATAGTTGTTTCTAAATCTGTAACAAGCGCTGTGTCTTTAATTTTTAACGCTCCATATTTTGACGCCAATACTGTAAGTAAATCAGAATATCCCACTTCTTCTTTAAAGCAAAATAGAAATTATCAAGTTGGAGTTGTTTTATCTGATAGATATGGCAGGCAGTCATCTGTAATATTATCTGAAGATGCAAATATAGATTCTACATTTATTGATTTTAAAAATTCAACTATATATAATCCATATAATACTTCTAACGAAATAGATACTACTGGTAACTTTATAAACTTTAATTCAGACTCTTGGCCAGGTGACTCTTTAAAAGTTTTATTTAATTCTCCTATAGGTCCAACTACACCAGCTGCTAATGCTGAAGTACAATCAACAGCTGTAGGTTCTAGAGATTGGCCGGGTATTTACAATGGAGACTCCACAAGTGTAGACTATAATCCTCTTGGTTGGTATTCATATAAAATAGTTGTTAAACAAACACAACAAGATTATTATAACGTTTATTTGCCAGGAATAATGGCTTCATATCCTGAAAGTATATCTACAGAGCCAGGTAGCACATCTCATGTTGTTTTAATAAACGACAATATAAATAAAGTTCCTAGAGATCTAAGTGAAGTTGGTCCAGATCAAAAACAATTTAGAAGTTCAGTTAGACTTTTTGGAAGAGTAGAAAACGTAGGTGCTTTGCCTTTCATTCAAGGTGCTGCAGATAGAGCAGGTGGTAGTGCATCTGGAACTGTGCTAACGCTAGCAACAGGCGCAAGTCAAACAGGAAGTATAATTGCAGGGAGCGTTGTTGGTGGAAATGGTGTGCTAGCAGGTACAATAGTTACTTCTGTTAATAATACTGTACCCAATATAACAGAAATAATTGTGTCTAAATCCGTAACAAACGTTTCAGCTTTAACTTTTGAAACTCCAAATAATATTGTTTCTACAAATTACGGAAGACAATCTACTCAGTATTATCCTGGTCAAAGCTCGGATACTGCATCTATTATATCAACTGTTAGAGACATGTTTGATTATAATCCCATTTCTCCACCTAATCCTAATAATTTTCCTCAGTTTTATGATCTAGACTCTAATCCTTTAATAGCTAGATTAAGTACAAATTCAAAAATAGGTCAAATTTCTACAACAAATTATAATAGCGCCACTGGTTTTGTTAACGCAGACACTACAAGCGCTACTATAGTATTAAAAAACATTGAAGGTACACCTGTTGCTGGTATGGCTGTAACTGGACCTAATATACCAGATGATATAACAGTTATTTCTTTTTCTATATTAAGCGTTGTTTTAAGTGAATCAGTCACTTTAAAAGAAAATGATTTATTAAGTTTTTCACAAGTAGAAATACCAGGTATACAGTTTTTATCAGTTTATGAAACAGAACCAACACAATCACAATTAGATATATATTGGGAAACTTCAACATCTGGAACAATAACAGGTTTAAACACTTTAATAGAAAATACCACAGGCGCAGCTAGCACGTTAAGTAGTTGGACACCTACTGACTTTAAAGAAAGTTTAAATTATGCACCTGCTTCAGGAGCTGAAATATTAGCAACAGACTTTCAAGTTTTAAATAGTCAAGGGGCGGCTATAGTTTTAGGCACTAATAAGCTTAGAATAGTAAAAGTGCTTGATGGTAATGGAACAAATTTTATACAGCAAACAGCTTATTTTCAATTAATTGAAAGAGCTTCACCTAATTTAGGTAGTTACAATATTAAAATTTTTCAATCTTTTTGGAATAACATTTGGTATAGCCCTGATGCAAACTTAAGGAATTTTGTTTTTAGTTTAGAAGCAACTGTAGGTACTTTTCCTAATGAAGTAAAATCAACTTTTACAAGAACAGCAGATCTTATTAATATTCAACCTAGTATAAATTCTTCTGTTCCAGCTACAGGTAATATATTTACTAACAGTACAGAGTCTTCTTTTATAACATTAAAAGGAGTAAATGGGGCAAACAACCCCGCTAATAGAACAAAAAATTTAGTTTGGTCTATAGCAAAACAAACTAACGCCTTAGGTCAAACAGTAAACATATTTAATCTTTCTCAGCAAGTTGTTTTTTCTACAGAATGGAAAGTAGAATTGTTAAATTCACAAGTAGACAACATACCAATGGGTGATTATAATTTAGAAATAGACTTAACAGATCCTCAAGGACCTGGTCAAACAGCTATATATTTAATGAAATTTGGCACTGTTCCAACCAATATATGGAATTATAAATTACAAAATGGAACTATCTCTGGTGGTGGTGAAGTTTATAGAGAAGGAGTTTTAATACAAGTCAATCAAACTAATAATCCAAATAACGGTTTTTATATATACACTAAATCACAGCCTGGGGCAACTAACGGTGTTAATTTTGAACAGTGGGTTTTAGATTATAACGCTACTGGAATAACAACTCCAGCTCTTATTGATAGAAAAAACGCAATAACAAGTGCAGGTATTGGAACATGTCCAAGTTGGATGTATGCAAGCACAAAACAAGCAGTTTTAGATATTTGGAAAGGTAATTGTGGTATGCCAGGTAGTAACCCTCCAGTTCCTGAAGAAGTTAATCAAATATCTAACACAGAAATAGCTGAATACTATTATCAGGTATTAGAAGCGTAATAAAGTATAAAAATAAGTAATAATAATTATGGCAGGAGTAATAATAGAAGTAAAATATTTTAACACTTTTTTATTAAAGAAGACAATACAACAAGCTTCTCAAGTAGGTAGGCCAGATTTTCAACCTATTTGGAACGGGTCTTTTGGTATTCCCGCTTCTGTAAAAGGTGGATATCCAGCAGCTACAAATGCTAATAACGATACAGATCAAACAGAAAACTGGGCTATTGAAGAAGCAAGAATACGTGGAGGTTTTAACAATACTACAGTTGATTTCTCTCCTAAAGCTTATCTTGTTGAAGATGAGCCTAATGCCTCTAGACTAGGTAATTCTTTGATATATTCTGGAATATTTAATTCAAGAACAGGAATTAACAATACTAATGTTTTTTCCGTAGGTAAGGACATAACTAAAAGCGCTGACCCTGCTAATGGTTCTATACAAAAACTTTATGCAGAAGATACTAATTTAATAGTTTTTCAACAATATAAAGTAAGTAGAGCTTTAATAGATAAAGACGCAATATATGCAGCTGAAGGTGGAGGCACTGTTACAGCTTCTAATTTAGTTATAGGAGTATTGCAACCTTATTCTGGTAGATATGGAATAAGCAATGACCCTGGAAGCTTTTCAGTTTATGGATATAGAAAGTATTTTACAGATAAAACTAATAATGCTGTTTTAAGGTTATCAAGAGACGGTATGACTGAGATATCATCCTACGGTATGAAAGACTTCTTTAGAGATGAATTAAACAATATAGATACAATTGCCTCACCTGGTGTAATAAGAGGTGCTTATGATTTATATACAGATCAATATATACTTTCTTTGCAACAAGATATTGTTTACAATGATCCTAGAGTGGCTACTTATAAAACATTGTCTTTTGATGATTCTATAAATGGATGGACTAGCACTTTTAGTTACATGCCAGATCAAATACTAAGTTTACGTAATAATTTTTATTCATTAAAAGAAAATAAATTATACCAACAAAATTCTACACTTGTTAATAGAGGAAATTTTTATGGAACAGATTATAAAAGCTCTGTAACAGTTATCTTTAACCCTGAACCAATTAGGTCTAAAACATTTAGTACAATAAGTTATGAAGGTAACAGTGGGTGGAAAATGACTGCGCTAGCGTCTGATGGAACTGGAGATGATTATAATTCTTCTGCTTGGATAAGCACTAATGATGAAGCTAATTCTATAGCTAGTTATTACGAAGGAGAATATATAATAAATCCAGCAAATGGCCAAGCTGTTATTAGAGCAAATTATAATTCTACATTTGGCACAGTTAATCCACCTTACCCAAGATTATATGCTGGTTTTGATAGAAAAGAAAATGCCTATGTTGCAAACTTAGTAAATAACAGCCCAGCGGCACAAGGTGAAATAATATTTGGAAATGTAATAAGTGGTGTAAAAGGATTTTTTACTACAGCAACTTTTTCAACAGATACAACAACAGACCCAGGAGGAGAAAAACAATTGTTTTCAGTAGCAACAGACTTTTTCTCTAACAATGGATATTAATAAATTAAATAAATAAATATGGCATTTCCATTTATAATAGCAGCTCAAGCTTTAACTGGAGTTATAGGAATTATTTCCAATGACATGGCAGCTAAAAAGGCTAGAAGTGAAAAAATAAAAGCTCAAAGAAAACTTGCTTCTTTAGAAAGAAACAGACAAGACATAGTTAATCCTTATGAAAATGTAACAGATTTAAGTAGCATGCTTAGTAATCCTATGGCTAACCTTGGAGTTGCTACTCAAGCAGCTGAAATGCAAGTTGAGCAAGCTGACATATCATTAGCTAATACTTTAGATACTATAAGAGCTACAGGAACAAGCGCTGGTGGTGCTACTGCATTAGCACAAGCTGCTTTACAAAGTAAAAAAGGTGTTTCTGCTAGTATTGAACAACAAGAAGCTCAAAATGAAAAACTTAGAGCTCAAGGAGAACAGGCGCTTAATCAACAAAAAATGGCTGAAGCAAGAAGAATACAAGGAGCTGAAGCTGCTGGTAAAGAATTTGTTTTTGGTCAACAAGAAAATAGAGAGATAATGGCGTTAGATAGAGCACAAAACCAAGCTGATAATGCTGCTGCTCAAGAGGCTCAATCAAGAGCTGATATGATGGGAGCTTTAACCGGTGCAATAGGAGGTATAGCCTCTACTGCTGGATCTGCATATGCTGCTGGTGCATTTGGTGAAAAACCATCATCAGGTAGTGGTATAGATTTATCCTCTATTGAAAGAATAACAGGCAAAAAATCATAATCAAATGAGTTATAGAGATCCAAAAACAATAGTACAATCAACAGGCAAATATTACGCTCAGTTGTCAGAGTCTTTAAGCAGAACAGCTGCAAATGTTAGTCAAACAATAGCTGCAGAAGCAAAAGAAAGAAGAGAAAGTGCTATAAGAAGAAGTAAGATAAGTAGAGACTACATGATGGTTACTGGTAATCAAATGAGTCAACAAGCTAAGGAAGGTGAAGAGCTTTTTCAAATTGATTATAATGCTTTTAATGGTATTGTTAATAATGCTGCTGAAATAGTTGCGTTAGACATTTCAAGTCCTGAGCAAAATAGATATGCTGCTGCCGCAAACTCTATGCCAGAAAATATAGGCAAGGCTATAGCTACAGCAAAAGAACTTACAAAAGATGCAAACTTTATAATAGAAAATACAGGTCAACCAGGTGGTTTAGATCCTTTTGCTCCACAAGATACACAAAGTAGATATGCTTTAATAGCTGGAGCAGTTCCAGGTAAAAGCACATTAACAGGTAGAATAAGAGAAGATGGCAGTGCCGAGGTAATGATGCTTTTTAAAGATAAAGACAATAACGAATTTAGTATTAGTAATTCAGAATTAAACGGTATACTAGATAGTGATGATGGTCAATTAGGTATAGTTCGACCAGATCTTACTAAGTCTACTACAGAAATATGGAACAGCACTGTATTAGCTCAAGGAGCTGATGGAAATCCCTCTAATAAATATAGAAACTCTTTATTTGGCGAAAGTCAAAGATCTGATTTTAATAAAATAACCGGCAAAACTGAGGCTTTTAAAGATCCAAGCGTTGAAAAAATAGCTGCTGCTGTGTATGATAAATCTAGAGAAACAATTGATGGTTTATCTCCAACAGAGCAGATAACTGAATATAATAATTTAGGTTCAGCTTTAGGTCTTGATGATGGTACTGGTCATTCAGATTACAAAACATCTTTAAACGAAGAAGAAGTTGAGGAATTAACTCAAAGATATATATCTACAAT
>Ga0257106_1000787_pt1 | contig 17280 bp, 12 predicted proteins | sample LP_taG_3_FD_190177 | JGI IMG/M metagenome (GOLD analysis project Ga0257106, IMG submission 190177) | Marine microbial communities from Northeast Subartic Pacific Ocean, Canada - LP_J_2011_P26_10m | ecosystem: Environmental > Aquatic > Marine > Oceanic | place: Canada: Northeast Subartic Pacific...
GAAACAAAAAAAGAATCTCTAACTCTTTACACTCACAGACATTACGACTCAGATAAATTAATTTTCAAAAAATTTGAAGAAAAAACTGGAATAAAAATAAATGTTGTAAAAGCAAGTGCAGATGAATTAATTCAAAAAATGGAAACAGAAGGCAATCAATCCCCAGCAGATTTGTTATTAACAGTAGACGCTGGTCGTTTGGTAAGAGCAAAAAATAAAAACCTTCTTCAATCTTCAAGTTCAGATATTTTAAATACTACCATTCCTACTCACCTTAAAGATTCTAGCAATTACTGGTTTGGTTTAACCAAAAGAGCTAGAGTAATAGTTTATAACAAAACAACTGTAGATTCTTCTGATTTATCAGACTACGAAGATTTAGTAAATGAGAATTGGAAAAATAAAATATTAATTCGTTCTTCCAATAACATATACAATCAATCTCTTATGGCGTCTATTATTGCCAATAAAGGTGAAGATTCAGCAAAAAAATGGGCTGAAGGGATAGTAAATAATTTTGCAAGATCGCCCAAAGGAAACGACAGAGATCAGGTAAAAGCAATTTTAGCAAATGAAGGTGAAATAGCAATTATCAACACTTATTATTTGGGAAAACTTATCAACTCAAAAGACTCCAATGAAGTAGCAGCTGGAAATGCAGTAGGTATATTTTTTCCAAATCAAGAAAATAGAGGAACACATATAAACGTTAGTGGTATTGGAGTTGCTAAAAGTTCAAAAAACAAAGAAAATGCAATTAAATTCATTGAATTTTTAATTAGCAAAGATATTCAAGAGATTTTTGCAAAAGCCAATTACGAATACCCTGTTAATAAGGATGCAAAATCTTCTGAATTATTAAAATCTTGGGGAGAATTCAAAGAAGATAAGCTATCTTTAACTAAGCTAGGCGAACTCAATAAAAAAGCAGTAATTCTGTTCGATGAGGTTAAATGGCCTTAAGCTAAACCATCAAATAAAAAGATGTTTTTAAAAATAAAACATTTTAAAAGAGACTTTAATAAATGGACGTTACTCATAGTAGCTCTAAGTTTATTTTTAGCAATACCTATATTTTCTATCTTAATAAGTCTATTTAAGGGTAACGGCGAAATGTGGGAACATATCACCTCCTACTTTCTTTTTGATTATATAAAAAATTCTGCCATATTAATTTTTGGCACAGGACTATTGACATTTGCTATTGGGACTTCTTCTGCCTGGATTGTGTCAAAATATACTTTTAAATATAAGAAAGTTATTGAATGGCTTTTATTTATGCCATTAGCAATTCCTTCTTACATAGTTGCATATTCCTACGTAGGTTTAATTGGGAACGGAGGAACATTCATAGAAATTTTGAGGGATTTTGGCCTCTCTATTAACAGAATTGAGATGATGAATATTTATGGTTTAATATGGGTCTTAAGCTTTTCTCTATACCCATATGTTTATGCTGGAACAAGAACCATTTTTCAAAGTTATCCCTCTCAACTTAAGCATTCAGCATCTTTACTTGGCGTTTCTAATAAAAAATATTTTTTCTCAATAGCTCTTCCCTTAGCTTTCCCTGGTATAATAGGCGGTATGTTTTTAGTATTTATGGAAGTTTTAAATGACTATGGAGCTGCAAAATATTATGGGGTTAATACATTCACCACTGGAATATTTAGAACATGGACAGCACTAGAAGATTTACAATCTTCTATTTACTTATCTGCAATTCTGGTAATTTTAGTATTTATTTTAATTCTTATTGTAAAATGGTTGAGAGGAAGAAGATCCTATAATTTAAAACAAACCAATACCAACCACAAGATTGATAACAAGAGGACAAAACTTAGTGGGTTAAAAAGAATCCTCTACATGGGAATTCTACTTGTTCCTATACTATTTGGTTTTATTCTTCCATTAATTCAACTTGTAATTTGGGGAATACAAACCTTTGATTCTATGTTTAACTACGATTTGATAATTTTAGGATTAGAAAGCTTATCGTTAGGTCTTTCCACTGCTCTACTTGTTGTTTTTCTTGCTTGTTTGTTAATCTACCTTTCAAAATGGAATTATTTTAAACAATTCAATGTCTTTTCAAAAATTGCAACACTGGGTTATGTTATTCCAGGGGCAATTATTGGAGTTGGAATTATAAGAACTAGTAAATCTTTGACAGATTTATTTAGTTTCCAATTCAATCTTGAAATTGGTCACCTTGTTTACAACAGTATTTTGGTACTTATTTACGCTTATGTATTCAGATTTATTGCAGTAGCTTACAACTCCATTGAAGGAAATACTCTAAAGCTTGGTAAAAATCTATCAGAGTCTTCCTATTTACTTGGCTATGGAAAAATTAGAACATTTTTTAAAATTGATTTTCCTTTACTCAAAAATGCCCTTCTTAGTTCCTTCGTATTGGTTCTTATTGATGTTATGAAAGAATTACCTCTTACACTTATTCTAAAACCTTACAACTTAAGCACACTTGCAGTAAGGGCCTATGAATATGCAGAGGACGAAAGAGTAGCCGAAGCTGCTCTACCAGCATTATTTTTGATATTTTTAATTGGGACTATGATTACATTGCTAAATTATAAGCTAAAAGAAAATAAGTGAATTTTATAAATACATATTCGTTATGAAAATATTAGAAATTGAAAACCTATCTAAGTCTTTTGAATCAAATTTTGAAGTGGTTTCTGATTGTACTTTTAATATTCAAGCTGGTAATATATGTGCCATTTTTGGCGAAAGTGGAAGTGGGAAAACCACATTATTTAGACTTATTGCTGGACTAGAAAGACCAGACAAGGGAACAATTAGAATTAATGGAACCTTAATGAGTAGTGATAAATTTATAAGAGATATTAAAGACAGAAATGTTGGACTAGTATTTCAAGACTTTTCACTATTTCCACACTTAACTGTAAGAGAAAATATTGAATTTGGTTTAAAGAAAAATAAAGATGAAAAGGTTGAAAAACTACTACAAACCATAAAAATGGAAAATTTTCCAAATAGATATCCCAATGAACTAAGTGGAGGACAACAACAAAGAGTGTCCTTAGCTCGATCTCTTGCAATGGATCCAGATCTTTTACTATTGGACGAACCATTTAGCAGTTTAGATACCCAACTAAAATCAAAAATTAGGCAAGAGTTAAGAGATATAATAAAAAAAATAGGTATTTCATCTGTTTTCATTACTCATGATATAATAGACGCTTTAGAAATTGCTGATGAAATTATTTTCATGGATAATGGAAAAATAATAAGACAGTGCTTAATTGAAGATGTTTTTAAGGAAATTAAAGACGAAAAAATTCAAAATAATATGGCTGAATTAAAAAGAAATGCAGAGCTAATTCTAAATGCATTGAAAAAGAATTAAACATCTATTAAATAGCCTAAAATACCTATATTTTGGTATTGATTTGAATTTTTTTTTTCAGTTTTTTTGTAAAAAATTTAAACTTATGAAAAAGCTATGTACTTGTCTTTTAGCGATGATTTTATTATCGCAAAATATTTTCTCTCAATTTAGTGACTCAGTTTTTCTATCTGCTTCTTACTCTAACCAATCTTATTATAACTTTAATAGTGGAGAGATTGCTAATGTAGATAACAATAATTGGGATCTTGCTTTTAGTGCTGCTGGTGGAGGAGCATCAATTAGAATAAATGGTCAGTCGGGTGTAGTTCTATATAATTATCCAAATGGAGACACAAGTGCATGGACAAGTCTTGACACCAACGGAATTAACAATTGGAACTCTGTCTATAATTCTGATAATTCATGGGGAAACGGTGCTTTTAATATCCACGCAAGTAGTTCTAACCCAATGGATTTGGGATGGGGAATTTACAGTACTATAACCCACCACGTAACAGGAGACTCCATTAACGTTATTAAACTTTCTAACGGAGCTTATAAAAAACTTCAGATAATAAAATTAAGCAGTGGCAGCTATGATTTTAAATATGCAGATATTGATGGATCTAATGAAGTTATTACCTCCATTTCAAAATCTAATTTCACGGGTAAAAACTTTGGATACTATTCTTTAGTAAATGGTACAGAAATTGACAGAGAACCCTTATCAGACGATTGGCATATAGTTTTCACTAAATATATTACAGCTCTTCCATCTGGAATGAATTATGGTGTGACAGGTGTTTTGTCCAACAAGAATATAGAAGTGGCAAAAGTTGAAAATGTGGATGTAAATAATGCTAATCCTATTGGACTTAGCTATCAGAGTGCAATTAACACTGTGGGATACAATTGGAAGTCCTTCAATATGGGAACATTTAGTTACGATATTCAAGATTCTCTCTGCTATTTCATAAAAGATATCGCAGAAAATATATGGAAACTACAACTAACTGATTTTGAAGGAAGCTCGACAGGTAAAATAGTCTTTAATGTAGAAGGTGTTACTTCTACAGAGTTAGAGAAAGACAATGGATTTACTTTTAATATATTTCCCAATCCAAGTAATAATGGTAAAATATCTTTTATTTATGACGCTAATAGAATTTATGATAACAGCTCTATTGAGATATTTAATATTAATGGTGAATTAATAAAAAGTCTTTATTTAAAAGACAGTGGTTTCAATATGAAAAACATTTCATTAGAAGGAATAGATTCTGGAATTTACATTGTCTGTTATTCTAATGGAAATGATAAGATAACTAAGAAACTAGTAATTAATTGAAAATTAAAAAACTATTTATTCTCATTTTTATAATTGGATTTTCTAAAGGATTAAAATCTCAAGAAGATACCAATCTTGAAACTTTTGTAGTCACTGCACAATACAAGAAAATACTTCAGGAAAAATCAATTAACAAAGTCAAGGTTATTGACAAAGAAAAGATTGATGCAATTGGAGCAGTGAACTTAAAAGATGTTTTGTTAAATGAAACCAACATTAGAATAAATCAAGACAATGTACTTGGTTCTAGTATGTCTGTTCAAGGTTTATCGGGTCAAAATGTTAAGATTCTAATTGATGGTGTACCAATTATTGGAAGACTTAACGGAAATATTGATCTTTCACAGATTAATTTAAATAATGTTGAAAGAATAGAAATTGTTGAAGGACCTCTATCTGTTAATTATGGAACCAATGCGTTAGCAGGGACAATTAACATCATCACACAAAAGAAGTTTAGTAAAAAGTATTCACTAAGTTTAAATAACTATGCTGAATCTGTTGGTCAGTACAATACAGATTTATCTGTAGGTTACCAAATTAAAAATAGTAGTCTTGGATTATCTTTTGGTAAATACTTTTTTGACGGTTGGGACCCATCAGATCCAATTTATGAAATTCCTAGTGCCAGAACTGCAGATACTAATAGAAATAAGCAATGGAATCCTAAAGACCAGGAGTTTTCAAGACTAGACTACAGTTTAGTTCTCGACAGCCAATCTCTTAGACTCTACGTAAATTTGTATAAAGAAAAAATAACCAACAGAGGAAATCCAAGAAATCCATATTTTGAGTCTGCTTTTGACGACTACTACAATACAATAAGAAAAGATGTTGGTTTAGATTATGAGAAATCTTTTAAAAATAGTCAGCTTAAAATTTTAAGCTCATTTAATCATTATAAAAGAATTAAAAATACTTTTTACAACGATCTCACAACTCTTGAAGAACAATTGACTATGAACTCTTCAGATCAAGACACAATATTGTTTACCCAATTAATGAGCCGAGGAAATATTACTAAAAACTTAAAGAACATTGATTTTCAATTAGGTTATGATTTTAATCATCAATCAAGCGAAGGAAAAAGAATAAAAGCAGATTCCAATAATCTCACAGATTTGGCATTGTTTGGAAGCTGTGAATATCAACCTGTGAAAAATCTTATATTAAAACCTGCAATTAGAATTTCTTATAACAATCAATACCAGTCTCCAGTATTACCTTCATTTAATATAAAATACGAATATGGAAAGTTGATTTTTAGAACATCTTACGGAAAAGGATTTAGATCTCCCAGCTTAAAAGAACTGTACTTTAATTTTGTAGACATAAATCATAACATCATTGGCAATACCAATCTTCTAGCAGAATATTCTAACAATTTCACTGCTAATTTACAATGGAAAAATGATACAAAATTTGGTAATATTAAAATTGATGGAGGAGGATTTTTTAACGACGTTAAAAACCTAATAACACTTGCTACATCAGAAAATAATTCACAACAATATACCTATGTGAATATTGGAGAATTTAAAACTATTGGAGCTCAGATAAACACAACTTTTAACTTTAAACCAATTACTTTTAAAATAGGTCTAGCCCACATAGGAAGATATAATAATTTAAGCGACAAGCAAGAGATTTCACTTTTTAATTTTAGTCCAGAATTAAGATCAAATATTATTTATGAATTAAAAAATTATCCTCTAAGATTTTCTGCATTTTATAAATACAATGGACAGTTAAATAGATTTTATATGGGAAATAATGATGAAATCCTAGAATCAATAATAGACGACTATCACCACTTGGATTTTAATATAACTAAGGGTTTTAAAGAAAAGAAAATATTTTGGACCTTTGGGGCTAAAAATATTTTTAATGTTCAATCTGTAAATACCACAAGTTCTTCTGGGGTTCATTCATCAAACTTAAATTCTATTCCTATAAGTTGGGGGAGGTCATTTTTCACTTCTTTGAAATTTAAATTAAACTGAAAATGACTTCCAAAACAACAACTATAGTAGTTTTTCTCACATGCATTGTATTATTCATTTCATGTATAAAAGAAATACCGATAGAGCCACACACTCAGGGTGAAATAAATTTAGGATCTGTAGATATGGGTAATGACTACAACCACCAGATTTTTTACTCACTAAGTGAAAATGAAATTGTAAAACAAAATTTGGAAACACAGTGGGATATTGCATTTGAATGTAGAGAAAATGGTTGGCATGTCATTTTAAATTCCTCGTTATCAGGAGCTGTTTATAATTCCAATGAAACTGAGTTTAGTTCAGTTACTAATATTAGTGGTAATGAAAATTGGAAATATGATTCTCCAAACGGAAATTTAGACAGTACGGCTTTTGGGGACTATAGAAATGGAAATATATACATAATTAACCGAGGAGTTAGCGTTTCTCAAGGAGGTGTAAGTTTAGGGTACAAAAAAGTAATTATTGACTGTATAAACAGCATGCAATATGAAATACGGTCTGCAGATATTAATGGCGACTTGGACACCACAATAATTATCACAAAGGATACAAATGTCAATTTTTTAGCATTTTCTTTAAACTCTAATTCAATATTGGATATAGAACCTAACAAAACTCAATGGGACTTACTCTTTACCGCTTATACTCATGTTTTCAATAGCTTCACTCCTCCTATGCCCTACAGGGTTTCAGGGGTTCTTTTAAACAGAAGAAATACTACTGTAAAAGTTGATACAAACAATAATTTTGAAAATATTGATTATGAAACAGTCAATCAATATGAATTTTCTTCGAACATTGACGAAATTGGTTATGATTGGAAAAACTACAGCTTTTCAACAAGTATGTATAGCGTTGATATTAATAAAACTTTTATTATTAGAAATCAATCCGGTTTATTTTTTAAACTAAGATTTATAGATTTTTATAACGACAACGGAGACAAGGGATCTCCAAAATTTGAACTACAACAACTTTAAAATTATGAACATAAATTCAATATTTATTAAAGTTTATTTCTTTTTAATTTTTCTTGTTTCTATAATTCCTTTATATGGACAAAATGAAAATATATTTTTAGAAAGAAGTTTTTGGAAAAAAAAACCAAGTATTAAAAAGATAGATTCGTATATTTCTAAAGGAAATGATGTTTCTGCACTTAACAAATATGCATTCGATCCAGTCACTTGGGCAATAATTGAAAAAAACTCTAACGAGATTATAAAATATCTAATTTCAAAAGAAGGTAATGGAGTAAATAAGATAACTCATGATGGTAGAACTTACATCTTTTGGGCGATGTATAGAAATAATTTACAGCTCATGGAATATCTATTTGATAAAGGGGCAAGACTCAATATAATTGATAGTCACGGATATTCTTTGATAAATTTTGGAGCAGTAACAGGTCAAACAAATATTGACCTATATAGATTTTGCATTGAAAATGGTGTAGATGTTAAAACCCAGCTAAATAATGTTGGAGCAAATCCACTATTATTAGTTTCATCGTTCCTAAAAAATGACTCTTTATTGAACTATTTTACCTCTCTAGGAATAGACATTAATGATTGTGACAATGAAGGAAATGGGATATTTAATTACACAGCTAAAAAAGGAAATCAGGAAATGATGAACTTATTAATCCAAAGAGGGGTTGATTACAAAAATTTAAATAAAATTAATGGTAATGCTATGATTTTTGCGAGCTATGGCACTAGATCATCCAGTAATAATTTAGAAACTTATAAATATTTAGAAAATTTAGGAATTGAGCCAAACATTACTACAAATAAGGGTGTAAACCCATTACACTCAATAGCTTACAAAATTAAAGACTTAGATATATTTAATTATTTTATTTCTAAAGGTGTTGATGTTAATCAATTAAATATTGATGGTCAAAATGTATTTATGAATTCTTGCTATTCCAATGATACTAGTGTAATAAGTTTATTATTAAAACATACTAATAATATTAATGAAAAAAATAAAAAGGGGAAATCTTCTTTGACTATTGCTGTCGAATTCAATAATTTAGAAACCATAAAATTTCTTGTCAAAAATGGAGCTGATGTAACTCTTAAAGATGAAAAAGGTAATAATTTAATGTACTATTTGATAAAAAAATACAGCACATCTAAAAAAGATTTAATAGATGAAAAAATAAATTATTTAATTAAAAAAGGATTGAATCCAACTGAAAATCAAGAAAATGGAAAAACAATTTTACATCTTGCTGTTGAGAACGGTAGTGTAGATTTAATAGAAAAAATATTTTCTTTTGGAGTAGATATTAATGCAGTAACTAAAGATAATTTAACAGCACTTCACATCGCAGCTTCTAAAGCAAAAGATTTAACTGTATTAAATTGGTTGATAAAAAAAGGAGCTAATAAAAATATAGAATCCTCTTTTGGAGAAACAGCCTTTGATTTGGCTAATGAAAATGAAATTTTAGCAAATAAAAAAATAAATATCGATTTTTTAAAAAACTTAAATGAGTAAAATTATTAATTTTTTCTTTTTTCTAATGCTAGTAACAATAGCTGGATCTAGCTTAAAAACGAACAGCAAGAAAAACTATAAATGTTTGGTTCAAATGAAAAACTACACTGGGGAAGGTGCATATTTAATAATATCTTTACTTAACAACGAAGGGAAATATTTAGAAACTTTATATGTTCAAGGTGAAGACGAAGAATGGTTTCATGAAATCACTTCTTGGTGGAAGTTTTATGGTAAAAATAAAGTCAATATTGATGGTATTAGTGGTGAAACTTTAAGCGGAGGTGAAAGATCTGTATATATGCTATCTATTGATAAATCAAAGATAGCTAATGGCTTTAAATTAAGATTTGAAACAGCAGTAGAAGACAAAAACTATTATGAAAAGGACTTAGAAATTACAATAGACGAATTAAATACTGAAACAAAATATAATGGAACAGGTTTTATTCGCTATGTTCGAATGATAGACAATTAATATGTTCTTATCCATTTGGCGTCTTAGTCATTTATCTCTTGCTACTCTATCTGCGCTTTTTTTAATTGTGCTATCTATCTCTGGAATTGTACTATCCTTTTCTCCAATTAAGAGTCAGTTAAGTAAGTTTCGTTCAGATGAATTAGAGAAAATAACCTTAAGTAATTTGATAGATAATATCAATAAAAATCAAAAAGAAATTTTAGAAATAAAAATTGACAGGAACGATTTTGTTGAAGTTAAAGCAATTTCAAAAAAAGGTGAAATGACAACCTTCTACGCAAATGCTAAAAATGGTGAAGCTAAAGGTGAAATTGAAAAAGAGTCTAGATTTTTTAAATTATTCAGAAATATTCACCGATCATTACTTTTAAAAAAGACTGGAAGAATAATCATAGGTGTAATTTCCTTTATACTTTTTTTACTTTCCTTTTCTGGATCAATATTAATTATTAAAAGACAGCTGTCTATTAGGAAATTTTACTCTAAAGTTATATTTGATGATTTTTATCAGTTTTGGCATATTATTAATGGACGAATGTCCTTAGTTTTTATAATTATTATTTCTTTAACAGGAATTTTTCTTTCCCTAGAGAGATTTGAGATTATAAATCCAAAAAAAGATTTATTCCATAATATTGATTATGAAAAAATTGAAGATTTTTCTAAAAAGACAATTTCAGACTTTGAAATATTTCAAAAAATAAAGGTTTCAGAACTTGAATTCATTCAATTTCCATTCTCTCCATTTGTAGAAGACCAGTTTATTGTTAGATTAAAAAGCAAAGAATTAATAGTTAACCAGTATAATGGAGAAATTATTAGTAGTGTTGATTTTGGTTTTACAAATAAATTATCTAAAATAAGTTACAACCTTCACACTGGAGAAGGAAGTATTATTTGGTCTATAGTTCTCTTAGCAAGCTGTTTTTCTATTTTATTTTTTATTTTTTCAGGTTTTAAAATAACTCTTAAAAGAATTCAATTTAAAAGCAAAAATTCCTTCAAAGAAAAAGAAAGTGAATTTTTAATTTTGGTTGGTTCTGAAAATGGAAACACCAACAGATATGCAAAATATCTTAAAGAAATAATTTCGTCCAACAACAAAAAAGTTTTTATAGATCAATTAAATAATTATAAACCTATTGAAAACCTTAAGCAGATAGTAATATTAACCTCAACATATGGTTTAGGACAACCACCATCAAATGCAAAAAAGTTCATAAATAAATTTGAAAAAAGTCCATTAAAAAAACTTTTTAATTATTCAATAGTAGGGTTTGGATCAAGATCATATCCTGACTTTTGCCAATTTGCAATAGATGTTAAAGGACTATTGGAGAAATACGAAAACGGAAATTCAATACTTCCAATTAAATTAATAAATAATCAAAACCAAACTGAATTTAATAAATGGGTAGATGACTGGGGAGCATCTAATAATTTTACCATTCAAGATTATCAAGAAAATTTAAAATTCAATTTTGAAGTTGTCAAGAAAACAAAATCACAAAAAGATCCTAACAATAATTTTACAATTAGACTAAGACCGCTTAAGAAAAACATATTTCAATCTGGTGATTTAATCGCATTTCAAATTGGTGAAAATCAAAATGAAAGATACTATTCAATTGCTAAAGATTTCAACGATAATATATTTCTCAGTATAAAGAGACATTTAAAAGGAGAATGCTCACAATATTTAGATGATTTAAAAGTTAAAGCAATTATAAAAGCAAAAATTATTAAAAATGACAATTTTCATGCACCAGAAGATTGTGATAATTTAATTCTGATAGGAAATGGAACTGGTATTGCTCCTTTACTTGGAATGGCTTATGAAAATCATTCAAAGAAAAAAATTGATATTTACTGGGGATCTAAATTTAAAAAATCTTTAAACCTTTATTCTGATATTATAAACGAACTGATTGATGAAGAAAGGCTAAGCTCGTTTAATGATGGTTATTCTAGAGAAGAAAAACTTGATAAATTATATGTTCAAGACCTAATAGAACTAAAAAAAGAAGAAATAATTGAAAATTTAACAAATAAAACACAGATAATGATATGTGGATCTACAGAAATGGGAAAAGATGTTGCTAAAAAGATAAAAGAAATTTTAAAAGATTCAGATGGATTTACGTTCGAAAATTTGGAACAAAATAACCAAATTAAAGTAGATACCTACTAAGATTTTGATTTAACATATGGCATTATAGCTTTTTTAATTTTCTTATTAGAAGACTTTATATCCATACTAAATAAAACACTGTAAAGCTTTTTACCCTCGAATTTGTTCTCTAGTTCTAAATCTTCATTTCTTAAATATATATCAGACCATACATTTCTTACACTTTGCCAATACTCACTATTTTCTAACCACCAATCTTTTGCAGATTGACACTTTGCATCTTCTACTCTTTTATAAAAATTCATACCTTTTTCTTCAGCTAAAACAAAATCTTCTTTACCATTATCTCTTACTATCTTTTTATTGTCTTGGTCGTGTATCCAACCGCTTTCCACAATTTCATGTCTACTTGTTCTGATGGTTAAATTATAATCACTTCTATTAGTATATTCTCTTCTTGGAAGTGGCGCGTCAGTAGTGCTTTCCCAGTATTTTTTTCCATCTACATAAACCCAACTTCCAGAACCTTCATATCTAGGACTATCGTCAACTTGAAAAACTTTCTGGGTCCATTGTCCTTCAACTTTATCTTTGGATGACTTTTGAAAAGACCATTTATTATCGTGGTCATAAATGTAAAATTCAGTATTTTCATAAATCCAATCTTGTCTCCAATGTTTAATAATCATTGTATTTTCTCCACTTCCAATAACTAATAAATGTTGAATAACTACACTACTATCAGTTTCTTCAACAAGTTGTGCCCACTCTGTTGCTCCCATGTGTTTTTCATCTGAAGGAGTATAATTAGTGTCATTTGAATAGGAAAATGTTTCTGCAAAATGAAATCCTACATCAAAACACCCACACATACTTTTAATAGATTCTTTATCCATATCAATTTTGTCTTGTCCGAAAAAAAATAGTTTTGAAATTAATAATGTAAATAAAAGATAAGGTTTCATAGTAATGATTTTGATACAAACTTAGTTGTCCAAAATATATATCAAGATAAATTTTACAAAAAAGTTCTTTCTATTATTAAAAATACCATAAATGTGGTACGAACTTCTGGATTTTAATTTAGAGATTTATAGTAATTAAATTCTTATTTAGAATCATTCTAAAATACCATAAATGTGGTATTGTTGAATGTTTATTGATAAAGTACTTTTGTCCTCAAATTAATAACACTAGATATACTTAAATTATAAAAAATGAAAAAATTAAATTTTAGACTTTTATTTACTTGCGCAGTACTTTCCATATTTGCAAGCTGTGCTGAAAAAGGTTGTACAGATCCTCTAGCATTAAACTACGATGCTGATGCAACAAAAGATGACGATGGTTGCGAATATGTGGTTGTTCCTGACTCCTATGTATTTACAGATGCTGACGGTAACAATACAGTTTCTTACAGCGGACAAACTTCAAGAATGGATATGCTCTCCGAAATGGTTTCTTATCTAAAAAGTGCTAATGGAAGTAACACTACTCCTGCGACATTAGACGCTGCTACTTTATTAGCCATGTATGATAATTCATATACAGGTTGGTCAGATACCAATTTAATTGACAATGGAAAACAATTAAAAAGCAAAACCGCACTTAATGATGCTGGTATTCAAGCAATGTTTGAAGGTTGGATGACTGACGCTGCTGCTGGTAGTCCAGATGTAACTGGATCTTATCTGCAAGCTGCATCAGGTGTTGAATGGACTCAAATGATTGAAAAAGGATTGATGGGTGCTTGTTTCGCTAGTCAAATGACTTCTAATTACTTAGCTGGTATCAGTAGTGATGATAACACTGTTGCTGTCGATGCTGCTGCTGGAAAATACTATACAGAAATGGAACATCATTGGGATGAAGCATATGGATACTTTACTGATGCTCCTGATTATCCAACAAGCGGAACTAATAGATTTTGGGGAAAGTATGCTAACAAATCTTACCTAGAAGATAATATAGGTTCTGCAACAGATATTTCTTTAGCATTTAGAACTGGAAGAGCAGCAATAAGTGCAGGTGATACAGATGCAGCTCTAGTTCAAGCTGGAATTTTAGAAACTGAAGTTAAACAAATGGTTGCTGGAATGGCTTTGCATTATCTAAATGACGTAAAATCTCAAATTGCTGCAGGTAATGCACAATCAAGCATCAACCATAGTATGTCTGAAGCTCTTGCATTTATTTTCGGAATTCAGTTTATCACTGATAGTCCAGATATGTCAAGTGCTGACGTTATGGCTTTAGTGAACCAAATAGAACCTGCTGTTACTGGTTTTACTATGAGTGTTACATCTGTTAATGCGGTAATTGACCAAGTAGCTGCTGCAACAGGTTTAACTGATAAAAAAGATGACTTTTAGAGAAGCAATATATTTTTTCTTTTATGGTTGTTAAGTTAATTAATTAAACTATTGCTAATCACAAAACAAACACTCAACAAATACTGTCGGGTGTTTGTTTGGTTGGTACTTTTAACAAAAATATGATTACAAGGTTTTTAAAATTTTTATATATTTTTTCAGCACTTTTGATTATTCAGAGTTGCAAAAAAAGTGGGTGTACTGACCCAAATGCATTAAACTATGATATAGATGCGCAAAAAGAGGACAATGGTTGTCTTTACGAAGATTATGATAAATTATCTTTGCTCACCAACTTAGCTGACAACTATATTATTCCTTCATTAGATGCTTATAAAAGTAAGATTATTACTTTAAATATTCATGTAGATTCATTTATAGAAAATCCAAGTATTTCTAATTTAACACTTCTTAGAACCAATTGGGAAGACGCATTACTCAATTGGCAAGATATAGGTTTTTTAGACTTTGGTCCATCTGAGTATATATTATTAAGAAAACAAACCAATACATTTCCAATCGACACAACAGAATTGAATAACTTTATAACACTAGCAGATTGGAATTTAGAATATGCTAGTAGTTATGATTCTAAAGGTCTTCAAGCATTAGACTACCTTCTATTTAAGCCCGGATATTCAGATAGTGAATTAATTACTTATTTTCAAAATAATACAAATGCCAAAAACTATCTCAAGGCTGTAGCAGAAGATTTAAACCAAAATATTAATTATGTAACCAATCAATGGATAAGTTACAGAGAAGATTTTATCAATGATTTTGAAGTTACTCAATCTAACTTTTCTACCAACTCACAGGGTAGCTCCATTAGTAATGTTATAAACGCACTGTGCCTACACTACGAATTTTATGTAAGAAGAGGTAAAGTAGGTCTTCCTCTTGGTGTATTTAATGGATTTTCACAATTAGAACTTCCAGAGTTAGTTGAATGTTATTATTCTGGGAAATCAACTCAAAACCTAGTTAGATCAATAAATTCTTTAAGAAAATATGTAACAGGTTCAAGTTACTTAAATAACGACAATGGATTAGGATTAGACGATTACATGGATTTTGTAAATGCAGAACAAAGTACGCAGCAATTATCTACAGTAATAGACAATCAATTTCTTACTATATTAGGCGAGTTAAATAATATTAATGGTCCTCTAAGCGAAGAGATAATCAATAACAAGTCACAGATAACCCAAACTTATCAAGAATTACAACAGTTAGTTCCATATATCAAAGTAGATATGACATCTGCATTAGGTGTTTTAATTACCTACCAAGACAATGACGGGGATTAATAAATGGATTACCCATTTAACTAAAAACCAGGTAAGCATTTTTCCTCTTGTAGTATTTCGAATTGTCTTCGGAATATTAATGTTTTTCAGTACTTTAAGATTTATTCTAAAAGGCTGGGTGCACGATCTTTATGAGTTACCAACCTACTTTTTCACCTATTACGGATTTGATTGGGTAAGCCCACTTTCACCCCCATTCATCTATGTACTTTTCACACTTCTTTTAATTGCTTGCATTTTTATAATATTTGGATTATTCTACAGAATAAATACTGTATTATTTTTTATAATATTTACCTATATAGAATTAATTGATAAAACCAATTATCTCAATCATTACTATTTTATCTCGTTGATTAGTCTGCTGCTAATTTTAATTCCAGCTAATAGCTATTTTTCACTGGATACCTACTTTGGCATTTGTAAAAGAAAAGAGACCATAAAGGCTTGGCAAATAAATATAATTAAACTTCAAATTGGTTTGGTTTATTTTTTTGCTGGAATTTCTAAACTAAATTACCACTGGCTGTTGGAAGCTCAACCACTAATAAATTGGCTAAAACATCAGTCTGATTTTCCTGTAATTGGTAAATTATTTCTTTATGATTTTACAGCTTACTTATTTAGTTGGGTAAGTGCAATCTTTGATATTTTCATATTCTTTTTACTAATTGATAAAAGAAGCAGATGGATTAGCTACTTTGTAGCTTTTGTTTTTCATATAATGACTGCCATTATGTTTCCAATAGGGGTTTTTCCATATGTAATGATTGCAAGTACCTTAATCTTCTTTAACGATAATTTTCACAAGAAAATAATAGATTTAATTTCTAAATATGGTTTACCAAATAGTAGTAAATCAATTGAAGAAAAAAACAATTATCAAACTAAGAACAATAGTGTACTAACGTTTTTTTTAATTGGATTCTTTACCCTACAATTCTTTCTTCCTTTAAGGTTTATCTTGTATCCAGGGAAATTATTTTGGACAGAACAAGGCTATAGATTTAGCTGGAGAGTAATGCTAATTGAAAAAGCTGGGTATTCACAATTTTATATTCACGAACCCAAAATGGATAGGAAAATGTTAATTCAAAATAGAGATTATTTAACTCCACAACAGGAAAAAATGATGTCTACACAACCCGATATGATTCTTCAATATGCACATTTCCTTTCTAAGACTTTTAAAGATTCTTCCCTAGTAGAGTCCAACGGAGAAATTATAAAAATGGGACAAAATCCAAAAATAACAGCAGATATTACAGTGAGTCTATTTAATAAAGGAAGTAGAAAATTTATAGATTCAGAAAAGAATCTTTCTGAAATAAAAAGAGGATTTGGCAATAAAGAATGGATACTTGATTATGAAGATTAAATTACTTGGATTACTACTGTTTTTATCCGTTCAATGTTTCTCCCAAAAAGGGAAAATTTATGGATATGTCACCCATTCCAATAACGACCCACTTGCCTTTACCACAGTATATATAGAGAAAATTAATAAAGTTTTCTACACCAATAATCTTGGGTTTTTCACCATTCCAAAACTCAATTATGATAAATATGTAATTAGTTATTATTTAACTGGTTTTACTAAAAAAAGCGACACTATAATTTTAGATCAACCCTATTTAAATCTATCAAAAGTTACTCTAGAAGAATTAAGTTATGATTTAGAAGAATACGAAATAAAACAAGAAGAAGAATTTAATATTAGAAAATTACGCGCTATTGAAGGAGTAATG
>Ga0257106_1000788_pt1 | contig 17265 bp, 15 predicted proteins | sample LP_taG_3_FD_190177 | JGI IMG/M metagenome (GOLD analysis project Ga0257106, IMG submission 190177) | Marine microbial communities from Northeast Subartic Pacific Ocean, Canada - LP_J_2011_P26_10m | ecosystem: Environmental > Aquatic > Marine > Oceanic | place: Canada: Northeast Subartic Pacific...
TTTTGGCAGAAGATAATTCCAGATTTTTGATAGATATCCTCTTTGCATTTATCATTCCATAGGCTGATATGACAAATATAATAATTAATGAAGTTATTCCAATTGAAGTTTCTTGAAAAAAACCAAATAAATTTATTAAAATACTGACTGAAATTACTATAAAACTAATAAAGCCAATTCCTAAACCCTCATATACAAATATTTTAAGAGGTTTAAATGTGTTATGAGACCTCAAATAATAAACTATAAGTATAAAAAAGATGGCGGTATTTATTAAAGAATATTGGAATTTGACACTTTCATTAAATAAATATTTATTTAACGTTTCAAATGGAAATATATAAAATAAATAAGTTATGATAAATAATACTAAAAAAAAAATATTTTTATAAAGTTTTTTAAACATTTATTGAGAGACTTTTAATTGAGAAAATGCTGAAAGTGCTTCTTGCCTTGAAGTTTTTAAATCAACTATTGGTTTAGGATAGTTTTTACCTAATTCAATATTTGCGGCATTAAGTATTTCTTTTGGTGCTTCCCATGGATTAAATAAAAATTTATTAGGAAGTTTAGATAATTCTGGTACATATCTTCTAACGTATTCTCCATCAGCATCAAATTTTAAACCTTGAGTAATAGGGTTAAAAATTCTAAAATATGGTGCTGCATCAGCACCACATCCTGCAATCCATTGCCAACTGGCACTATTACTTGCTAGGTCAGCATCCACTAAACAATTCCAAAACCATTTTTCTCCTTCATGCCAGTGTAATAAAAGATTTTTTACTAAGAATGATCCAACTATCATTCTCAATCTATTATGCATGTATCCTGTTGACCATAATTCTCTCATACCAGCATCTACTATTGGATAACCTGTTTGTCCCATTTTCCAAGATTTAAGTTTTGATTTGTTATCATCCCATTTAAATTTATCGAATTTTTTTTGTAAGTTTTTTTTTGGTAGTTCTGGAAAGTAAAATAATAAAGAATTCGAAAATTCTCTCCACCCCATTTCAGATAAAAAAGTATCTGTATCTTGCTGATGCCTTAAACCAACATCACTCAAGTCTTTGATTTTATACCATACTGTATTTGGTGAAATTTCTCCCCAATGTAAATGAGGAGATAATCGAGACACATTTTTTTTATTAGGAAAGTTCCTACCTTCTTTGTAACCATCTAATTCAGCTTCTATAAAGTTATCTAATCTAGAGAGAGCCGCTTCTTCACCAACATCCCAAGAAGTTGTTATCTTATCTTTCCAGTTATGATCTGGTAATAAATTAAGATTATTTATTGTTAAACTTTTAAAATTTTTAACAGGAAAATAATTTATATTAATGGGCGTTTTAAGAGGTCTTCTTGGTTCTGCGGCGTTTAGACACCCTCTTCTATAAAAAGGAGTGAACACACGGTAGGGAGTACCGTCATTTTTTAAAACGTCCCACGGTTCCCATAATAATGAACCGTTTAAGGATATAATTTTAATACTTTCTTTTGTTAAATTTTCCTTTATTTTCTTATCTCTTGATATAACCCAAGGTTCATAGACTCGGTTCCAAAAAATATTTTTAATTTTTTCTAACTTACAAATTTCTAACAAAATATCTTCTGGATTTCCCTTTGAAATTAACAAGTTGCTGTTCATTTTTTTATTAAGTTTTTCTAATGAGTGGTGAAGCCATATTTTACTTGTCGGTCCCATTTTATGTTCTTTAGCATTTTGATCATCCAAAATATATATTGGAATAATTGCCCCATTTCTTATTGATTCAATTAATGCTGGGTTGTCATATAATCTTAGGTCCTGTCTAATCCAATATATACTAGCTCTGTTTTCCAATGTTCTCTCTTTATCTTTATGAAAGTATTAAGTTAAAATTATATCATTAATTTAATAGATTTAAATTCAATTAATTTCAACTAATTCAAAAATTATAAAATATAATACTTGTATTTTAAAAGCCTAAAGTACTAACATTTACTATTAATTTAGGAGATTTTCTATGTCATACGAAAGGCCCTACGAAGGATTAAAAGTAATAGACTTTTCACAAGGTGTCGCCGGGCCATATTGCGGAATGCTCTTGGCTCAACATGGAGCAGAAGTTATTAAAATAGAACCTAAAGATGGAGATTGGGCACGAAATCTCGGACAAGAATATGGTCAGCATTCAGCATTTTCAGTAACAGCTAATCTTGGAAAAAAAAGTTTTGTTATTGATTTAAAAAATAAAAACAGTCAATCGATTTTAGATAAATTTATTAGTAAATGTGATATTTTTATTGAAGGTTTTAGGCCTGGTGTAATAGAACGTTTAGGATATAGTTATGAAAGATTAAAAAATATAAATCCTAAATTAATTTACTTATCTATTTCAGGTTTTGGTCAGGAAGGTCCTATGAGTCATAAACCAGCAATGGACCCTGTTCTTCAAGCATTTACTGGCTTTATGTCTGAAAACAAAGGACCAGATGATGTTCCTCATAGAACACCAGTCATAATTTTTGATATGACCACAGCATTGTATGCAACTCAACTTATTAGTTCAGCTTTGTATGCTAGATTGAATGAGAAAGGTGGAAAGAAGATTGAGATTAGCCTAATGGAATCTTCTGCTGCAATGCAGTCCATAAGGTTAATGAGCGGGTATATGGAGGGGCCTTATACTCATGCTTCATCCCCGTCAGGAACTTTTAAAACGAAAGATGGATGGATACAGATAATTGTTGTAAAAAATCATGAGTTTGAAAAATTTTGTAATGCAGTTGGCTGGACAAATTATATAAATGACAAAAGGTTTTTAACCAATGCTGTAAGAAGAGAGCATGAAGCTATACTTACTGAAGAAGTACAAAATTTATTTATTAATAAAACTACTAATCACTGGAAAAAATTACTTAACAAATATGAAGTTCAGAACGAAAAAGTTCAAAATTACAGTGAATTTGTTGAAAGTGAACAAACCAAAACATTAAACCTTATTTCTTGGTTAGAACAACCAACTTCAAAAGTAATGTGGCCTGTTCCAAATTTGCCTGGGATGCCTAAATTTGAAAAGGGTAGTTCATTTTCAAGAGCTCCTTCTTTAGGACAACATACTAAAGAAATAATGCTAGATAATGGATATAGTATAGATAAAATAAATAAATTAATAAATGATGGTGTTATTAAATAGTTCTAAAATTAAAATACTGCAGCTATTGTAAATGTAAGTGGAACAAATATAAAAAAAGCAAATATCAACTCAGATTTAAAACTTTCTGTAAATTTATATTGTTGATCAGACACAATTTCCTCCTGTAAATATCAATTAATATTAAATTACATTATTGAAATAAATTTAATTATGCAATAATATTTTAATTTTGTTTAATGGTTAAAATCTATGACATTTATATTTGGTATAATAATATCTTCATTAATTTTCTTTTTCTTTGATGAAATTCAAATACTTATGGTGTCTTCTGGGCTTCGAGACAGTCTTGTTCTGTGGCTACAATCTTGGTAATAAGTTAAAAATTTAAATAAATTTTTCTAATTGTATTAGATAAACTATTATTTATTATGTTAATTAATATTTAATTCTATTGCAAATTTCACTGGGTAATAATTATGGATAGTTTTGATTATATTATTGTTGGAGCTGGATCAGCTGGTTGTGTTTTAGCAAACCGCTTAAGTGCTGATGGAAAAAATAGTGTTTGTTTATTAGAAGCAGGCCCGGTTGATTGGAATCCTTTAATCCATATACCAGCTGGATTTATGAAAACACTAACAAATCCAAACGTAAACTGGTTGTTTCAAGCAGAACCCAGCTGGGGAACAGATGGAAGAATTATAGACATTCCAAGAGGTAAAACTTTAGGTGGTTCAAGTTCGATAAATGGAATGGTCTTTAATAGAGGTCAAAATATGGATTTTGATGTTTGGGCTCAAAAAGGTAATCGTGGATGGAGTTATTCAGATATATTGCCATATTTTAAAAAATATGAAAACAGGTCAGGTGATCTTGATGAAACTTATCGAGGAACTCATGGTGAGTTACCTATTACTGACTTAGAATATAGAGATCCATTATGTGAAGCATTTATTAAAGGAGCCGTTGAAGAGGGTATTCCTTTAAACAACGACTATAATGGAAAATCCCAAGAAGGTGTTTCATATGTTCAAAGAACTACCAAAGGTAGATTTAGGGTAAGTTCTGCAAAGGCATTTTTAAACCCTGTTAAATCAAGAAAAAATTTAAATATTATAACTAATGCATTTGTAACCAAGGTTATTTTCAAAAACAAAACTGCTATTGGCGTCAATTATCAAAAGGGAGGGAAACGCGGTAAAAAAATAACTTTGAATGCTAACAAAGAAGTTATTCTCTCATCAGGAGTAATTAAATCCCCTCATTTACTTCATTTATCGGGTGTTGGACCAGCTAAACTTTTAAAAGAACTTGGCATTGATGTTATTCACGACTTAAAAGGTGTGGGAATGAATTTAAGGGATCATTTCGCACCTAGACTAACGGCAAGAGCCAAAAACATCGAAACAATTAATGAAAAATCAAGAGGATATAAATTACTAAAAGAGATAGGAAAGTATATTATTGGTAAACAATCGATTGTAAATTTGAGTCCAACTCTAGTTTATTGTTTTTGGCATTCAAATGAGGCTGTTAGAAATCATGATTTGCAAATGACATTTACTCCAGCATCTTATAAAGAAGGAGTCCAATCTACTCTTGACCATGAGCCAGGTTTTACTGTTGCTGCATGGCAGCAAAGGCCCGAATCTCTTGGGTGGGTGAAAGCTAAAAGTAATGATCCTTTCGAGGCACCTCTAATACAGCCAAATTATCTAGATGCAGAAGAAGATAAAAGAGTTGTTGTAGCTGGTTTGAAATTAGCACGAAGATTGATGCATTCAAAAGCTTTGTCTCAGTATTTTGACTATGAGGTTTATCCAGGTTTAGACAAGCAAACTGACGAAGAATTACTTCAAATTGCAAGAGAAAGAGGAACTACAACATACCATCAAATGGGTACATGTAGAATGGGTCCTCAATCTGATGAGACGGCTGTAGTAGATAATTCACTAAAAGTTTATGGATTAAAAAATATAAGAGTAATAGATGCCTCTATCATGCCAACTATGCTATCTGCTAATTTACACTCTGGTGCGACATTAATTGGTGAAAAAGGCTCAGATTTAGTTCTAGGTAGAGAACCGCTTGAAACAATTAATTTAGATTATTAAAATAATAAACTAACTAACTACAAAGGATATTGAATTGTCAGAAATACATAATTATACCCCACCAAAAACTTGGTTATGGGATAAAGAAAATGGTGGAAAATTTGCAAATATAAATAGACCAATTTCTGGAACAACCTACGAAAAAGACCTCCCAGTAGGAATTCACCCTTTTCAATTATATTCTCAAGGTACTCCGAATGGAGTAAAAATAACTATTATGTTAGAAGAATTACTTGCTTTAGGAATAACAGAAGCAGAATACGATGCTTGGTTAATAAGAATTGGAAAAGGTGATCAATTTAGTTCGGGATTTGTAGACCTCAACCCTAATTCCAAAATACCAAGCTTGTCAGATAATACTAATGAAAAATCAATAAGAATTTTTGAATCAGGTTCAATTCTGTTATATTTAGCTGAGAAGTTTCAAAAATTTATTCCACAAAATTTAGAAAAAAGAACTGAATGCTTAAATTGGTTATTTTGGCAAATGGCTAGTGCTCCCTATCTTGGAGGTGGCTTTGGACACTTTTACGCATATGCCCCAGAAAAGTTTGAATACCCTATTGATAGATTTTCTATGGAAGTAAAAAGGCAACTAGATCTTTTAGACAAACAATTATCAAATAATGACTTTATTTGTTGTAACGAGTATACAATAGCAGATATGGCAATATGGCCTTGGTATGGAGCGTTAGTTTTAGATAGATTATATGGTGCAGGCGAATTCTTGGATGTAAAATCTTATAAAAATGTTATTAAGTGGGCTGTTTTTATTGATAAAAGGCCTGCAGTTAAACGTGGAAGAATGGTTAATAGAATCAATGGTGACTTAGATAGTCAACTTCACGAGAGACATGATGCAAGTGATTTTTTATCGAAAACTCAGGACAAAATTAAATAAAATTATTTTTATATATAAAGCCTATTATGAGTAGGACTTATGGTTATTTGATTGATACAAACATGTTTTTTCATTCCTGCAACATAAGAAACAGTTTCACTTATATCTTCAACTTGAAGCATAAGATCTTTTTCTTCTTGGGAAAGAGGAATAGGCCTTTGATTTAATAATGGCGTTGAGGCTTCTCCTGGGCATATAGAACAAGCTCTTATGCCGATATTACAATATTTCATATTAATTGTTTCAGTCATTGCATTTACAGCATGTTTGGATGCAATATAAGAGGTGCCGGATAAGTAACTAATATGATTTCCAGCCCAAGAAGAAATATTAATGATTAAACCATCCTTTTGTTCTTTCATAATTTGTAATGCAGATTTACAACAATAGAACATTCCATTTATATTTACTTTAAAAACTTTGTCCCAATCATCTTCTTTTATATCTTCCCAATCTCTATTTTGAATATTAATACCAGCTGCGTTAATTAAAATATCTAATCTTCCAAATTCATCTTTAATTTCTTTAGCAACATTTTTTACTTGATTAATATTAGTTATATCAAGAGGTTTAATTGAAGAGTAATAAGGACATTTGTCGGCTGTCATTTTAAGGTTTTTTTCGTCAATATCAGATATTATAATTTTACTTTTCAGTTTAGACATGGTTATTGCGATATTTTGACCCATACCACCTGCTGCACCAGTTACCCAAACAACCTTGTTTTCTAAATTTCTTTGCATTTATTTTTTTATCCTTGTTTATCAAAATTATAATTCTTCGATCCCTAAATCAGCTATATATCTTCTGTGCCATGTTGGGCTTATAGTTAACTCATTAATGCAAACATGTTTTGGCATTTGACAGATAAACGCTATTGTTTCACCTAAATCGTCAGGTTGAAGCATTTTATTTTTTTGCTGGACAGTTAATTTTTTAGGCCTCTTATCTAAAATTGCTGTAGAAACTTCTCCAGGGCATAATGCGCAAGCTCTAATCCCAATATTACAATATTTCATATTTATGGTTTCAGTCATTGCGTTTAAAGCATGTTTTGAAGATGTGTAAGAAACTCCTGAAAGAAGACTTACATGATTGCCTGACCAAGAAGAAATATTAATTATCAACCCATCTTTTTTTTCTTTCATCATGGGTATTGCGGCTTTACAACAATAAAATAATCCATTTATATTAGTTTGAAAAACATTGTCCCAATCATTTTCATCTATGTTATCCCAGTCTCTATTTTCAATATTTATACCAGCACAGTTGATCAATATATCAATATGAATAAATTCTTTTATGATTTCACTAGCTATATTTTTAACAGATTGTTTGTCCGAAACATCCAATATCTTTATGGATGTATTATTTTTGCATTTAAGAGAAGTTTCTTCAAGATTTTTAAGGTTCCTTCCAGATAAAATTACCTTCATACCTAGTTTAGACAAGGTTATAGCAGCATTTTGACCTATTCCGGATCCTGCTCCAGTAATCCAAGCGATTTTGTTTTCTAGACTTCTTTTCATAGCTATAACTTTCTTTTTTAAAATAATTTTATTTTATTGAGCTGTCAGTCCTCCATCCACTACCAAACTAGACCCAGTCATAAAGCTAGATTCATCAGAGGATAAAAATAGAATAGTTCTAGCTACCTCGTCAGCACTACCTAATCTTCCTAAAGGTGTTTGAGAAATCCCTGCTAACGTTGATTCATCTTTAGTCATATTTGGATTTTGAGATAATCTTGAATTAGACACTTGGTTACCCATGTCTGTTTCAATAATACCTGGATGAACTTGATTTATTCTTATAGGATATTTCTTCCTTCCATAATAAATAGCCATAGACTTAGTAAAAGTAGTTATACCTCCTTTTGTCATCGAATATAGAGGGTCTAACTGAGAACCTACTAGACCTGCAATTGAACTAAGGTTTACAATTGAACTTCCATATTTAGAGTTTTTACCAGCGTCTATTAAAAAGGGTGTAATATGTTTTATACCTAAATAAACCCCAGTTAAATTTATTGAAATTAATTTTTGATATTCTTCCATTGAAACATTATGAATTTCCTTACCTAAATAAATTCCAGCGTTATTAACTAATATATCAATATATTTATTTTTATTTTTTAAAAAATTTGAAAATTCTTTCCATTCGTCTTCTTCCGAAACATTTATTTTATAGAAGGAACTATTCTTATTTGTAGTTAGTATTTCTTTAACAGTTTTTGAGCCATTTTTTTCGTCAATATCTAATAAAAAGACATTAGCCCCAGCATTTGCTAAGGCTAAACATACCGACTTTCCAATACCTTTGGATCCTCCAGTAACAATAGCGTTTTTATTTAACAAGCTTTTCATAAACTATCCTTTTATAAAAAATCATTCTCTATCATTAATTTATATAAATACCTTCTCTTATATATCTTGTAACTTCAATTTGCTCTGTTCATTAGAATTTCATTTTTTCTAAATAACAAAATCACCTTTTTACCTATGACTTCTATATTCAAAATCTCTTTTTAGACATAGTTTATTACTTCATCTAATAAAGAAAATATTTAATAATTTTTTAAATCTTCTAATGTATTCAAAATGCCCCCATAATAAATAATGTTATATTTATATATTTTTACGTGCAATTAATTTTACAACTAATTTTTTTTAAGTACGATAATAATTATATTATTCTAGATTGGAAAATTTTATGAGTTTTATTAAATCCGTAAAAGACAAAAACCCACAAGAAAGAGCTATTTATAATAGTCCAGATAATGTATTTAATTGGTCTTGGCCTCAAGTTCCAAGACATAAGTTTATTAAAGAAAAAGAAGAAGCATATAAGTCTGATGATAAAAGTTTATTAATACCTCTTGATATTTCAGATATTTTATCAACTCCTTATCCTGCTACTATCCCGTCAATATTAGCTCGTTATGTCAGATTAAAATCAGGAGATCCATTAACTCATAAATTAATTGCTTCTGGAGAAATTTATTACGTAATTAAAGGTTTTGGAAAAACAAAAAACTTAGATAATATTATTGATTGGTCAGCTGGTGATGTTTTTTGTTTACCTGGAGGTTTTGAAACCATTCATCATTCTTTATCCACTAATGCAATTTTATTTTCTGTAACCAACGAACCTATTTTATCCTTTGAAAAATTGATGCCTGCATTAGCAGAAAACAATATTATTAAGGCAATTCATTGGACTAATGATAAGATTATATCAAATTTAGAACAGATATATAAAAGACCTAAAACAAAAGAAACGGCTGGGGTAGCCATTCAATTTTCTTCACCTGAAACGCTTCCAAGTAGAAATACTATTCCAATGATTAATACAGCATTAAATACACTTGAAGCTGGAGGAAATCAGCGATCTCACAGACATAATGGTGCGGCTATAACCCTAGCAATTCAGGCTGATAATGTTTATTCTAAAATTGAAGACGAGACTGTTAATTGGGAGAATGGAGTAGCCATAATAACTCCTGGATCAGAACTTCATTCCCATCACAACAGAGGTTCTGATCGAATGATGAGCTTTGTAGTTCAAGACGAAGGCTTACACTTTTACCTAAGAACCACTGGTTTTAGTTGGGATTAATTTTATTAAATTGAGATAAAAAATGAAAAATATGACTTTAGAAGTTTTTACGGACTATGTATGTCCCTGGTGTTATTTGGGTGATGCAAGAGTTAGAAAATTAAAAAAGAATTTTGATCTGAACATAAAATTAGTTCATTTTCCTTTGCATCCTGAAACGCCATTAGAGGGAAGAACCTTACTAGAACTTTTTAGAACTAGCACAGATGATATTAAAGAAAAAAATTTGAGAATGAAAGGTCTAATGGACGAAGAAAACCTTCCATATAATAATAGAACTCATACTTACAATAGTCGATTAGCTCAAGAGATTGGTGCTTGGGCAGAAACAGTTCAAAATGATACTTCAATTCATGACAATTTTTTTGAATCCTATTTCGTTAAGGGTTTAAATATTGGATCAGAAGAAGTTATTCTTGATGTTGTTACTAAATCTAATCTTGATATAGATGAAGCTAGATCCGTTATAAAAAATAGAACATTTAAAAGTAACATTGATGAAGATTGGGAAAAATCTAGAAAGTATGGTGTTACTGGTGTTCCAACTATTGTTTATGCTGGACAAAGTTTAGTTGGTGCACAGCCATATGAAAATTTAGTTCAATTCTTAAATCATTTTGGTGTTCCCAAAATATAGGATGTTTATAACTGATACATATTTAAAAAATGATATTAATGAACAAAATAAATCTTAAAAGAATTTTGTTTATTCATCATTCTCCTTCTCCAAACACGATAAAATTGTCAAAACATCTTGAAGCAAAAATAAAACAGTTGAACCCTAATATTATTTTAATCGTATCAAATTCAATTGAAACTAACATTGATTCATTTAGATCAATTGACGGTGTTATTATTGGTACAACTGAAAACTTTGGATATATGTCAGGGTTAACAAAAGATTTTTTTGACAGGACATATGAAGATCTTCAAAATAAAATGGAAGGTCTACCCGTATTTTATTACGTTAGAGCAGGATTGGATGGTAATGGATGCCAAATTGGAATAGATAAAATCTTGACTGGATTAAAATGGAGACAAGTTCTGCCACCATTAATTCTCAAAGGTGAATGGCACGATGACTTTATTAAAAAACTTGAAGAAAATTCTCTTACATTTGTTAACGGCATAGAAATCGGAATATATTAATCCTCGTTAGGAAAGTCAGGTATATTTCTTAATCCATTTAATAATGCTTTTTGAAAATTTAACATTGCATGATTAGTTTCTGATGCTGAATGTTTTAGTCCGTCTAAATAACTATTTACATCTTTTTCTAAAATACCAATTGTATTTTCTTTTGCATAATTTTCTTTTGACCAATCTATAGATTCAAGATTTTCACTAAACCAGGTTTTTCCTGAAGAGCAATTTAATATTTCTAAAAGTTGTTTATTTGAAATGTTTAAATACTTAGCCTCAGATAAAACGTGTCTTACTGCCACTACTGAACATGAAGCTACAAAGTTATTTAGAACTTTAACAGACATCCCTGAACCAAATTGACCTATATGATGAATTTTATCTCCTAAAATATTTAATATTGGTAAAATATTTTGATATTCATTTATTTTTGCGCCCACCATAAAAGTCAATGTTGCGTCTTTTGCTTTCATTGGAGCACCTGACATTGGTGCTTCAATCATAGTAATATTTTCTGGTGCATTTTTAAAAAAATCACTCATGAAAGCTGGAGACAAAGTAGAGCATATTATAAGTGTTTTTGGTGAATTTAACTGAAAAAGCCCATTCTTTCCTTCACACAATTCTTTAGTTTGATTGATATCTCTTACAACACTAAAAATAATATCAACCTTTTGAAAAAAATCTTTTTTTGAAGATATAAAATTATCTTCTAAACCTAAAAAATTTTTATGAGATAGAACATCATAGCCAAAAGCATTAATATTGTTTTTTAAAAGAACCTCTAACATTGGCAATCCCATAGTTCCACATCCAGCGACGCCAATACTTGAATTTAGAATGTCATTCATAACTTAACCTCATACATAAGACTTTGATTACTTGTTTTAGAGTATTTTTTTGAATATATTAAATTAATTATTTAAGAGGAATGTTTAGTGAGTGAAATAGATATCAATATTGATGAATTAAAATCATGGGTTGGAAATGACGAGGTTGTCTTTGATGAAGTTTCTAGAAATCTTGAAATGAGATTTAGAGCAACTTTAGATATAGATCCTGGTGATCCTCAAAAAGGTGAAATAGCTTCATCCGGTATTCATTGGGCCCTAGCACCTGCTGTAGTGAAATCTTCTCTTTTAGGTAAAGATTCTCATCCTCAAAAGGGAGGGTTCCTTCCTCCTGTAGCACTTCCAAGAAGAATGTGGGCTGGATGCCAAACTAAGTTTTTAGATACTTTAAAGATCGGAGATCAAGTTAAAAAAAGATCTTCAGTAGTTGATGTTAATTTAAAAAATGGTAAGTCTGGCTTGCTTTGTTTTGTAAAAGCTAAGTATGAATTTTTTGTTGATAAAAAATTAGTTATAGAAGAATTTCATGACATTGTTTATAGAAATCTTGATAATAAACAAGTATCTAAGCTTGTTAAAAATGATTTACCTTTTTCAAACCCTGATTATGAAGAAGAAATATTTGCTCATCCTACGATGTTATTTAGATATTCGGCTATAACTTTTAATGGTCATAGAATACATTATGATTTTCCTTATTCAACTCGAGAAGAAGGTTATCAAGATTTAGTTTTTCATGGCCCCTTGCAAGCAACTTTAATGCTTAGAGCATCTGAGAAATTTAAGAATGCCAGAGCTAAGAACTTTTCGCATAAGGGTGTTGCTCCTGTTTATGCTAATGAGAATTTGCAAATAAGCATTGAACAAACGCAAAATGGTAATGTTAATTGCTTTACTAGTACTTCTGCGGCAGGTATGACAATGAAGGCTAATGCTGTATTTTAATTTTAAATATAAGCAGTCTTAATAAATATACATTATTGTAAAGTTTTAAGTTATGGAGATTTTATGTCTGAATTTGATTATGATCTTATTGTTATAGGAGCCGGTTCAGGTGGAACTAGAACTGCTCGTATATCTGCATCTTATGGAGCAAAAACATTAGTTGTCGAAGGTGATAGAGCTGGTGGCACATGTGTTTTGAGAGGTTGCGTTCCCAAAAAGCTGCTTGTTTATGCATCACAATTCTCTGAACAAGTATCTGATGCTGAAGGTTTTTGTTGGCAGGTAAGCAGTTTTGAGAGTAATTGGAATGAGCTTATTAAAAAGAAAAATAAAGAGTTAGATAGATTACATGAAATTTATGTCAATTTAATAAAGAACGCTGGATGTCATTTAATTTCAGGTTGGGGCAAGGTAATTAGTCCAAACCTTATTTCAATAACAAAAGCAAATAATGAGATAATTCAAGCTTCATCAAAGAAAATAATGATTGCTGTTGGGGGCGAAGCATCTTTCCCTAATTTTGAAGGAAATCAACACATGATAAATTCGGATAAAGCTCTTGATTTAAGTGATTTACCAAATTCCATTGTAATTTATGGGTCTGGTTATATAGCAGTTGAGTTTGCTGGTATATTTAACGGATTTGGTGTTGATACTCATTTAGTTTTTAGAGCAGATAAAGTTCTAAGGGGTTTTGACAATGATATTAGAGAGCATTTAATGACCTCTATGGCACAAAAAGGAATTACTATTCATAAAGAAGTTACAATTTCAGAAATAGAAAAAGTAAATATGAATTATAGCGTTAAACTCTCAAATGGGAAAAAGCTGAATGTCGATAAAGTAATGGGTGCTACTGGAAGAACACCCAAAGTTTCAAAATTAGGTCTTAACGATATTGGAGTAGATTTAGGTAACCGTGAGGAAGTGTTAGTTAATAAATTTAATCAAACTAATATAAAATCAATTTATGCCATAGGTGATGTTACTGATAAAGTTACATTGACACCGGTTGCTATTGCTGAGGGGCATGCTTTTGCAGATAGAGAATATGGAGAAAAAACAAGGTTTATCTCTTATGATAACATTCCCAGTGCTGTTTTTAGTCAACCATCTATTTCCGTCGTGGGGTTTACTTTGGAACAAGCTACAAATAATGGTGTAAAAGCCAAGGAATATAAAAGTGAATTTAGAGCTTTAAAAAACACAGTTTCAGGAAATGTTGAAAGAACTTTAATGAAATTAATTGTTGATGAAAGTTCTCAAAAAGTAATAGGTGCTCATATGATAGGCCCAGATTCTGCTGAGATAATTCAAGGTATAGCTGTTGCAATTAAAGCAGGTGCTTTAAAATCAGATTTTGATAGCACTATAGGAATTCATCCTTCAGCAGCTGAAGAGTTTGTAACAATGAGGTCATAATTAAAGATTTAACTGAATATTTGAAGATTCATAAGAATTCTGTTAATTGATATTTATTTAAAATATACTATCTAGTATATTTTAGTTAAGATTTTTGGTTTTAAAAAGGAAAAGAAATGATTGACTGGCAAATAGATTCATGGAGAAAATTTCCTATAAAGCAAGTTCCTGAGTATAACGATCATGATCAAGTTACAAAGGTTGAAAACGAGCTTTCTATCAGGCCACCTTTAGTATTTGCTGAAGAAGCAAGAAGGCTGCGTAAAAGAATGGCAGATGTTGCAGAGGGCAAAGCTTTTTTGTTGCAAGGGGGTGATTGTGCAGAATCTTTTGCGGAGCATAATGCTAACAATATAAGAGATAGCTTCAGAGTTTTATTACAGATGGCTGTTGTTTTAACTTTTGGATCAGCTTTGCCGGTAGTTAAAATAGGAAGATTAGCAGGTCAATATTCAAAGCCAAGATCTTCACCTTTGGAAGTCATTGATAACATATCTTTGCCTAGTTATAGAGGAGATATGGTTAATGATATGGCATTTAATGATCAATCTAGAGAGCCTGATCCTGAACGTTTACTAAAAGTATATGATAAATCAGCATCTACTTTGAACTTGCTAAGGGCATTTGCGAGTGGAGGTATGGCAGATTTAACTAAATTGCATGAATGGAATTTAGAATTTGTAAGAGGAACAAAAGAAGCTGAAAAATATAAAGAACTTGCAAATAAAATCACATCATCACTGGAATTTATGAATGCTTGTGGGATGACACCAGAAAATACAGCTCAATTAAGGGAAACAGAGTTTTATACCTCTCATGAAGGTTTACTTCTCAATTATGAAGAGGCTCTCACTAGAAAAGATACTATTACTGAAGAAAAAGGTTGGTTTTCAACTTCAGCTCACATGTTGTGGATTGGTGACAGAACTAGAAGTATAGATGAGGCTCATATTGAGTATATGAGAGGTATAGCTAATCCAATAGGTCTTAAATGTGGCCCCTCGACTGATCCAGATGATTTATTAAGACTAATTGAAAAGCTTAATCCTTTAAATCAATCTGGAAGACTTACTTTAATTGCTAGAATGGGTTCATCTGATGTATATGGCAAATTGAAACCTTTAATTTCAGCAGTTAAAAAATCTGGATTAATTGTAGGTTGGTGTTGTGATCCCATGCATGGAAATACTGTAAAAGCTTCTAGTGGTTTTAAGACTAGAAAAATGAATGATATCATGACAGAAGTTAAAGGTTTTTTTGACGTTCACAAAGAAATGGATACAATTCCGGGTGGTGTTCACTTTGAGATGACGGGTCAAAATGTAACAGAATGTGTTGGTGGAGTTTATGAAGTAACTGAATCAAATTTAGCTGATAGATATCACACTCACTGTGATCCAAGGTTAAATGCTACTCAATCATTAGAATTAGCATTTCTATTGGCAGACTTGCTTTCAGACAATCGAAATGGTTCTAGTAAACAAGTATCTACTGCTTCTTAAAAGGTTTGTTCAGTGTCTAATAATAAAAATTCTAATATTGAAATTTTAAAAAATGATAGCTGGCCTTTGGAATTAAGGCCAAATCCAAGCCAATTACCGTCTGTAACAGATACTTATTTTTTAAAAACTAAGGAAATCGTATCATCGTATGGTGATACAGAGGTTACTTATGCTATTTTCATGAGAAGACCTGTTATTTCAGCTTTGAATCCAGCAATTGACTGGCTCGAAGAAATAGTCAAAGAAAGAAAAGGTAATGTAAATATTAAACGTTGTTTTAAAGAGGGAAGTGATGTAGGAGCAGGGGAACCAATGATATATATTTCTGGTTCTATGTTATTATTAGTAGATTTAGAAACAGCTCTTCTTCAAAAAATTGGCGCTACCTGTGTTGCTGCATATAATGCTCGTTCAATGGTAGAAAGTCTTCGTAAAACTTCTTTTTTAGCTATGGATGCTAGACACTGTGCAGGTACAGATATGGCAGATTTAATGGCTTATGGTGCGTATGTTGGTTCACAAAGAGTAAAATCTGAAGGTGAAGCAATAGGGTTTATTGGCTGTGCAACTGATAAAACTGCCCATTTATTTGAAAATACAAAAGGTTTAGGCACTATGCCTCATGCTTTAGTTGGTTATGCTGGTTCAACTTTAAAAGCAGCCGAAATGTTTCATGCTACATGGCCAGATCAACCTTTGACTGTCTTGATAGACTATTTTGGTAAAGAGATAACTGATGGATTAATGGTTTGCAGAGCATTTAAAGACCTGGTGGATAAGAAGAGCCTATCCCTTCGAATAGACACTCATGGTGGACGTAATATTGAAGGTTTGGATGTTGCAGGTTCATATGAAGTTCTAGAAAGAAATGCTCCTGAATCAATAAGAGGGTTTAGAACAGAGCAAGAATTAAGATACTTAATTGGAACGGGAGTTTCTGCAGCGGCTGTTTGGCATTTACGAGAAATGTTAGATAATGCTGGTTTTGAAAGAGTAAAAATCATAGCATCTAGCGGATTTGGTCCAGAAAAATGTAAAGTTTTCTCATTAGCTAATGTCCCTGTAGATACAATTGGAACTGGGTCTTATTTACCAAGTAGATGGTCAGAAACCTATGCAACTGCAGATATTATTTCTTACGGTGGTAAGTCACAGGTGAAGATTGGGAGAGAGTTTTTACTAAGACGGTAAAATCTAATTAATAGGTTAATTAATGAATGAAAAATAATCTTAAAATAGTTCTTGCTCAACTAAATCCGATTGTGGGTGATGTTAAAGGTAATATTGTTAAATTAATAGATATTAGGAATAATCTTAAGGATGAAGTAGATATTATTGTAGTGCCGGAATTGTATGTTACGGGTTATCCAATCGATGATTTGGTCTTAAGAAATGATTTTTTAGAGCTTGTTGAAAACGAAATTTACAATTTATCTAAGTTAACAAATGATGGCAAGGCCGCTATTATATTAGGCGCTCCAAGAAAAGAAAAAAATACCGTTAGAAATTCGGTTTTTGTTTTAGATAATGGTGAAATTATTTCATTCAGAGACAAACATAATCTTCCTAATTCTGGCGTTTTTGACGAACAAAGAATTTTTTCTCCTGGAGCTTTATCTGGACCAG
>Ga0257106_1000789_pt1 | contig 17238 bp, 8 predicted proteins | sample LP_taG_3_FD_190177 | JGI IMG/M metagenome (GOLD analysis project Ga0257106, IMG submission 190177) | Marine microbial communities from Northeast Subartic Pacific Ocean, Canada - LP_J_2011_P26_10m | ecosystem: Environmental > Aquatic > Marine > Oceanic | place: Canada: Northeast Subartic Pacific...
GAGGTAGAGGCAGGGGCGGGGCCGAGACGGTCGCTGAGATAGAGCAATCTCCCGCGCGGGCTGAGAGGGAAGATGACTCCGACGACGACCGCCCGCTGGCCGCGTTCGCCCCGGGCTTCCTCGACCGCGCCGCGGCCAAGACCAAGGACAAGGACAAGCCCGCGCCCAAGCCCAAGAAAAAGCCCGGCCCCAAGCCCAAGCCCAAGCCCGACAACCCCGACGCATCGAAGCAGCAAAAGAAGAGATACGTCCCAAAGCCAATCACCGAACAACCATTCCGGACGCTCACGTTCTCACGGTCCGTCCCGCCCCCGGCCGACCCGGACACTGTCTGGCTGCCAATCAACATCGGTACGTTCGCCGCGGAAAGCGCGGCAGGGCTGGACGAGCTCGACGCGCTGCTACACGACGCGGAGGCTGACGAGCTGTTAAAGGACAGAACCGACGAAGACGTCAACGTGGATGATTGCGTGATAGAGCCGGTGGACAAGGCGGTGAGTCGCGCGATCGAGGAGATGAAGACGCGGATGCAGCGCGAGGAAGAAGAGAGGACGCGGCTGGAGCGCGAGCAGGCACAGGCACAGGGGGGTGCCGAGGGGGGTGCCGACACAGCTGTGCGAGCGGCCGGTCTCGACGCCGACACAGCTGTGCAGATAAAGAAAAAGGTCAAGGGGAAGAGACGAAAAGGCCACGCCGCGCACGACGACCCGGATTCCGACGACGATACGAATACCCCCGCGAACGATACAAGTACCGCCGAGAACCCACTCGCATTGGCGCTCGTCCCGGGCCTGAACACCGAGTCACAGGCCATCACGGCAGCTGGGGAAAACACCGAGGGCGCCCTGACCAACGGCGACGCCCTGGGCAAGAGCCGGCGGAGTTACGCCGCGGTGAAGGAGTCACAGTACCCGATGCCAAACTTCGCGGGGATGAACCTGGTGACCGAGGAGGAGTACGCGCGGCTGGAGAAGGAGGCGAGCACGAAGCTGGTGTCACTCCAGGAGGCGTACAAGTCCCGGGAGGAAGGGTTGGGTAAGCGAAAAGATCGCAAAAAGTACAAAACTGCGACTGACGTGTACGAGTGCGTGGCTGAGAGGCGGGATAGCGAGGCGGACGAGCTGGATAACATGCGTTGGCGCGGGTATGGGATACCTCACGCCGCGGAGACCCCGGAGGTTCGAACGCGACGAAGGCGGCCCACCGGGCGTGTCGTCGCTGGGAAAGACGTGCTGATCTTCGTCTCTATGCACAATCCCGCGAACCCGGAACAGGTGTTGGAGGAGCTGGTGGTGCTCGGGACGACCACGCTGGAGGAGTGGAAGGACGCCGTGGAGTGTAGGAGCGACCTACAGGCGGCGGAGATTGGCCTGCCGCCCAAGCGTGACGGGTACCTGTTCATCGAGGGTGTCTTCTACAACGACATGCGGGGTTTGCCGGCGCCGCCGTCGGGCCTGGCGGATCCGGTTATAGTGGAAAAGCCCAAGGGCGCCGTCGAGACCGGCGGGACGGCGGCGCCGAGGACGGAGACGACGATTGGGGGCGCGGAGCGTGGGGGCGGCGGTAGGGGAGGCGGGTTGCGGGACGACCCGAGCGTTGATGACGCGAACGGAGAGGCCGCCGCCGCCGAGATCGACGACCCCGAGGACGAGACCAAGTACCCCATCGGCAAGTGGCCCAACCTGCGCCCGTTCAAGACGCAGACGCAGTGGCCGTACAAGGGACCGTACCCGCACCCCAAACCCCCGGTCCCGCACCCGCGATGGACCGAACCCATCCCCGCGATCGACTACTCGACCAAGATCGTCGAGTTGCAAAAGATGAACGACGACGCGGCGGAAAAGGCGGGCGGGAATTCACCCGAAGACTACATGTCCTGCCCCGGTATGCGGGACCACGCGCTGGACGCGTTCACCGCCGCGCGCACGGAAACACTCGAGGCGGAGCTTGCCAAGGGCACCGAGGACGCCGAGGCGCGGCAAATCGCGCTCGAAGCCGGGGAAAAGGCGTTGGTCGCGGAGAGAAAGAAGAGACCTCCGGCGTTTGTGTCCAAAAGCATGGCGAAGGTAACCTTTAACGACCTGGACGTCGTGATAGGTAAGCCCTACCTCTACTCGCACATGGAGGAGCCGCACTGCGAGCACCCGGTGGTGATCCGCGACGTCCGGCTGGCGCACCCGGACGACCCAGTGGACAGGTCGGATTACCCCGCCAGACTGTTCGTCGGGCGGAAGTACCGGCGCAAGTGCCAGATGTGCGACGTGTTCGAGGCGAGACACGTGACGCACTCCGATCGACACGCGCCGTGTCACCCGTGCTTCTTCTGCGATCAGTGCATGAACTGTTTGCACCTCGGCCAGGATGGTGAGCCGTGGTACTCGGAGTACACGCATAACTTTTACCACCACGAGTAGGTAGGCGTGTGTGCTTTCGATGAGGGAGGCGGGGGGAGGCGGGGTCACTATCACTTTGGTTTATTTACAAAGCCCGGCGCGTCCTACGTAGCCGCGTCCTATGTGGCGCGATAGTGTGAGGGGGACTGATGAATGAAACAAATCGCGACGTCTTCTGGTTCGATGCCTTTACTCGTCGTTTGTGTGTGTGCCCGTGCGCTTTGGTGTGGGATGTCGCGCGGATGCTCAGTCCTCCTGGGTCCAGTTGCCTTTGTTGTCGACCCTGTTGCCCGTGGCCCTCGGCTGGTGCGGCTTGTTGCCCGCGGCCGCGGTGGAGAACGTGAGCCCGATCCCCTCCGCCACGCCGCAGTTGCCGTACTTGATGTTCGTCCGCCTGTCGCCCGCGCCGATCTGCGCGATGCCCACCAGGATGAGCTTGACGTGCTCGTAAGGGAGACCTGACGCGGCGGCCACCTTGCGGCGTATCGAGCTCTTCTTCTCAAAGTCCTTTATGGAGATCGGGATGAGCGTGCCCTCCGGTCCCCACGGGCCCTTGTGCACCATCTTGACGTCGGTGATGGCGGGGGCGTCCCAGTCGACTTCCTTCTGCGTCCCCATGGCGTCGTCGTCCGCGCGCGCGTGAGTGTGGCGTTCAACCGAGGGGACCCGCCTCGGGGGTGGGAACAAACGCCCGAAAAAAAATCATCGCGGGCGTTGTTTCGGGAGGCGAGAGGTCGCGTCTTCCGAGTCACGCGCACACGGCGTCCACTTCGGGCGGCGCATGCTTCGAGCGTCGAGGGTCACGCAGCACGCGGTCACACACGCGGTGGACACGCTCCGAATCTCGTCCAGGCTCACGGCGAGGAGCGCCGCGGCATCGGGGCGCGCGGGAGGTATCGGCGCCACGAGTGCGATCCGGGCGGCGGCAATCCATCAATCGCGCATGGGTCCCGCCGGGTCCATGGATAACGCATCGGCGGAGTGTGGGTGGGTGTCGTTGCGGACGCCCCGTACGGAGCTCGTCCTCAATCACACCCTCCCCACCGGCCAGTCCTTCCGCTGGAGGCTCAACACGGACGGCGATTACGTCGGGGTCATCGGCAAGCGTGTCGTGTCTATGCGCCAGGCGGAGGACGACGTGCTGTACCGCGTGCACTGCCGACCGAACGGCGAGGACGCGACGCACGACGCCGCGGCGATCGCGGACTACTTCAACATCTCCGTCTCCCTCGCGTCCTTGTCGGTGGGATGGGCGAAAGCGGACGCGCGGTTCGCCAAGTTGGAGCCCCATCTGCCCGGGTGCCGAATGCTGCGGCAAGATCCCGCCGAGTGCCTCTTCTCCTTCATATGCTCCAGCAACAACCACATATCGCGCATACACGGCATGGTCGAACGACTGTGCGCGGCGTACGGTACCAAGCTGGTGTGCCACGACGACGCCTTACGCGCGATGCGAAAGGCGACGACTAACCCGACGGGCACGCCAAAGAAGGAGTCAAACAAGAATCAATCATCCACGCCAACCAAAGATTCGTCGAGAGATTCAACAATGGACGGCGAGCCGCTCGGGGACTTTTACTCGTTTCCCACCGTGGACCAGCTCCGCGCCGCGACCGAGGAAGACCTCCGGGAGATGGGGTTCGGGTACAGGGCCAAGTTCATCGCCGGGAGCGTCTCGGCGTTGATCGCGAAAGAAGGTGGCGCCGACTCCCATCTGTCCAAGCTCCGAAACGATTGCACGTACAAGGAGGCGCAGGCGGATCTCGCGACGCTCCCCGGGGTTGGTCCCAAGGTGGCGGCGTGCGCGTGCCTCTTCAGCCTCGATAAGCACGACGCGATCCCCGTGGACACGCACGTCTGGCAGCTCGCGGTGGAGCACTACTGCCGGGAGCTGGAGGGTAAATCTTTGACGCCCAAAATTATGGACGCGGTGGAGGATGCCATCGCGGCGGTGTTCGGTGCGTACGCGGGGTGGGCGCACAACACGCTGTTCATCGCGGAGCTGGCGCACGTGCGCGCGGCGCTGCCGGAGGAGCTGAGGACGCCGCCGAGGCAGAAGGTGGCCACGCCGAAGAAGGAGGCGAAGACGAAGGCGAAGAAGGAGACTAAGTCGCCGAAGGTTGAACGTTCGTCTGGGAAGAAGTCCACGTCTAAACGGAAGGACTCGTGCGATGACGCCGCGGGGGAGACACTGGACGGGTTGGCGATGAGCCCGGGGGAGGGCAAGTCTGGGGGATTTCGTATACCGAAAAAGACCAAGGCGGAACCCGCGGACGAGCAACCCGAGAGCGAGTACCTGTGATTGAATGATGAGAGTTGAACTGAATGCGTCTGTGTTTCGCTCGCGTCGCGCGTTTTGCCAAAATTGCCAAATTTAGCCTCGAGTTAAGGTCGACACAGTCTGTATGTGTATTTAGTTTCAAAACTTTGCGAATATGACTCCAAAATTAAAAACTGAACTTGGCCGCGTGGCCGCATGAGAGATCAGAGACGAAAGATGGATGAGGAAAAGTGGACTCGAGTGACTTGGAGCCACGCCTCTTTCGCCCCTCGGCCATTGACAGCCCGCGGCCTGGGCTCTGTTCCGGTTCCACAGACGCGCACCGGCGCTTCGTATCGTTCGAGAGCACCCGCGCGAGTCGAGTCGAGTCGAGGGCGACAGCGCAGGCGAACAGGGAAGGCGCCCAGCACGCCGCCTGGCAAAAACCCGCCCACAGGGTCACAAAACTTGGATTCTCGCCCACGAGGGAGGCGCGCGCGTTTGACCTTCCGGGTACGGGATGGCGAGCCGGGGCGTGATGGCGCTCGCGGGCGTCGCGGCCGTCCCGGGATCGATATCCCGCGCGCGCGGTAACGGCACCCGGCCCGTCGCGCCCAAGACCCCCGCGCGCCCCATCGTCCGCGCCAGGGCGGCGTGCCCCCAACCGTGGGTTCGCGGCGTCGACCTTCACGTCGACGGAGCGCGCGGGGTGAACGACGCCTCCCTCCGAACGAGCACATTCACGTCGACATCGCGCCGCGGCACGCACGTCCCCACCGCGATCGTCCCCACCGACGAGAGCGGACCCACCGCCGACGCCAAGGATGGCGGCAAAATCCCCGAGGCTGATTGGGAAAACGTCACCGCGTCATTCGACGACGCCGAGCGCATCAAGGACAAGATCGCCGACATCGCCGCCAACATCAACATCAAGACCTCCTTATCCGCGGAGGAGCAGGAGATCATCCGCCAGAAGGCGTCCATGTACGACACCCTCGACGACATCGTCCTCGACTTTTCCGAATCGATGGAGGGGTATTCCGCGGCGGCGAAGCTATTACTCATCGGCGCTTACTTTCAAAACTCACCCGCTGAGGTGGCGGTGCGTCTGGCGGAGGTCACCGCGGTGGGCGCGGGGATCTACGCCACGTGGACGTGGGAGGAGAAAACGGGTGTCCCCGAGGAGAGGCGCACGCGCGCCGAGCGGCTCCGCGACGGCGTGGCGTCGCTCGGTCCCGTCTTCGTCAAGATGGCGCAGACGCTGTCCACCAGGCCGGACATCATCGGTTCCGAGGCGGCGGATGCGCTCAAGCCTTTACAGGACCAGATGACGGCGTTCCCATCCGACGACGCGTACGAGCAGATCAGGCGGACGCTCAAGGCCCTGGACCCGCAGTACGACGGGCCGGTGTGCCCGGGCGATCCGACGTGGCGAGGATCGAAGGATGCTAAGCCAATCTACGCGGAGCTCACCGCGGTTCCCGTGGCGGCGGCTTCGATCGGCCAGGTGTACAAGGGTAAGCTGCACACCGGCGAGCGCGTCGCGGTTAAGGTTCAGAGGCCCGGGGTTTTGCGGCGGATCGCACTCGATTTGCACATCTCTCGCATGGCTTTGATCTGGCTCGAGGAGTCGGGTCTGAACGGCAGCGAGGGCCTCGCGAACATCGTGGATAGGGTCGGGCAGGGTATCTTCCAGGAGTTGGATTACACGCGCGAGGCGGACAACGCGGAGGCGTTTCGCAGGGCGCTCAGGTTCCTCAATTTCGTCATCGTCCCGCGGCACCACGCGCACCTCACCGGGCGCACGGTGTTGACGCAGGAGTGGATCGACGGGGAGCCCATGAAGAACTTGGGCGAGGAGGCGCAGCTGAAGATGGTGCAGATGGGGGTGGAGTGCTCGAGCGCACAGCTGTTCCGCACCGGCCTGGTCCACGCGGACCCGCACGAGGGTAACTTACTGTTCACCGACACCGGTAAGCTGGCGTTGCTCGACTTTGGGCTGGTGTGCAGGGTCAACAACGCGCAGCAGGAGGCGATGGCTGGGTGCATCCTTTCCATCCTCAACCGCGACTGGATGGATCTCATCGATAACTTGCGGATCATCGAGATGTTACCGACGACGCCGCAGCAGTGGGTGGACGCGAACGGGACCCCCGCGGCGTACTCCGGGGAGGAAGGACTGGGCGGGCAATGGCAGGAGAGCGACGACGCGACGTTTCGAACGGCTTTCGTCGAGTGCATGGACGGCGAGGACCCGAGCACTAAGAAGCTCACCAACTTCACCGAGCTCGTGGTGGACCTCACGAAGCTCTCCACGCGGTGGCGGTTCCAGCTCCCGCCGTACATGGTGTTCATCATCCGGTCGCTGACGACGCTGGACTTCTGCGCGGTGCGCACGGGCGCGAACATGTACGAGCTCGCGGCGCCCACTGCGCTCTTCCGCGCCATGGCGCCCAAGACGGAGCGTGGCAGGGCTCAGCTGCGGAAGATGCTGCTCGCGAAGGACGGCGACGTCAACTGGCAGAAGCTGATCGCGCTGACGGAGAGCGCGGGCGGCGCCGCGGGTGGTTCCGAGGGTGCCGACGTCGCGGACATCGCCGCGAACGAGCGCGTCTCCCAGATGACGTCCGAGGACATCAAGACTGTGGACGGGAAGGATCAATCGCCGGCGAAGAATAGCGCGATGGAACAGCACACCCGCGAGAGCGTCAACAGGCTCGTGAAGGAGCTCGTCGGTTCATCTTCCGGCAGCGCGCTCCGGCGGATACTGGTGCAGGCCACGCCGGAGTCCTTGGTCCCGCCGAGCGCGGTGCGATCGACCATCGTGCGAGCCACGCGGGACACCTTTGCCCGAACCGTCTCCGAACTCTCAGTTCGTGAATTCTTCGGCCTCTTCGTCCAGGCGATCCGGTCGTTCTTCACCGCGCTCGCGTCCGCGGGGAAAGGCAAGGTGGACCGGGAGTCGTGCGAGGTCTTCGGCGAGGGCACCGCGGAGGAGTACCACTGCAGGGTGAACCTCGATAAGCGCCGCAAGAAGATTGCCGGGTTGATGTTGAAGTCGAAGCTGCGGGGCTGGGGCGGGTTCGCGTCCGCGGCGGCGTTGTTCGCGCTGTTCGGGTGGGCGGCGATCACGGGAACGTGCATAGGGATGGTGCGCGGGATCCGACGGCGTATCGTGGAGGCGCTGGGGGGTACCCTGAACAACCCCGAGGGCGCCGCCAACGCGGCGTAAGTAACACACGTAGTCACGGCAGTATTTATTGACAAAATTAATTCATCGGACAAACCCAAGACTAGAGATCAGAGATGGTGAGCGCTGACTCGGATGAGAGGCTGAGTCGCGGGGCGGCGCTCCTGGAGTGGATCAAGCAGGAAGGGGGCGATGTGGACGCGGTGCGCGTGGGGAAGGGCCCCGGCGGCGTCGGGGTCTTGGCCGCTCGCGACGTGAAGAGGGGCGAGTCGTTCTTCCGGTGCCCGCTGGGGTGTCTCATGCGAGCCACGGACGCGAAGAAGGGCGCGTCGGGAGACGACGACGACGACCCCGAGTTGAAGTCATTCGTCCGCGCGCTCGATGCGCTCAAGGTGAACGGTACGCCCATCGATGACCGCGTCAGGCTGCAGCTCCACCTGCTCAACGAGTGCCGGCGCGGGGCAAAGTCGCGGTGGGAGCCCTACATCGCGTCCCTCCCGGGTGACGAGCTCGTGGCGAACCTGCCGGTATCGTGGGACGACGAGACACTGACACGGCTGCTCCAACACACGCCCATGCACGGCAAGGTCAAGGAAGACAAGGAACGGCTTCGGCGTCTGTCGCGTTCGCTCGCGAAAGACTCGACAGCATTCCCACTAAAGTTCTTTGGGGCTGATCGATTAACGTGGGCGCACGCGGTGTACTGGTCCCGCGCCATCCGGCTTAAACTCCCGGGCGGCGGGTTCTCCAGCAGCACGGGCGACGGTAAGACCGACTGCCTCGTCCCGCTGTTGGACTCGTGCAACCACGAGTGGAGGTCGCGGCACGAGACGGGCCGATCGCACGGGACGCAATCTAAGCCCACCATGTATACGCTCGACGCGGGGATCGACGTTACGGCCGGGGACGAGCTGTGCATCAACTACGGCATGAAGGACAACGGCGAGTTGCTCACGTCGCACGGGTTCGTCGTCAGGGAGCACGCCAAGTTCGACTTTACCTACCTGAAGCTACACGAGATGCCCTGCGCGGCACGCGTGGAGCGATGGCGGGAACGACTGGAAGCGGTGCGTAAAGTCGTCGGCGCTAAGAAGGGATCACACGCCGAGGTTAACTTCCAGGAACTTCCTGGTGGTGCCGGGATTATCGTGGGGAAGTTCGTCCCTGTCGCCATCGCCGCAGCCAGGGTGCTCTGCGCGCCGAACGATGACTACAGCGATCGATACGACAGGGCGATGAGGTATCTGAAGCGGGGTAACTACTACTACGAGTCAGAGGACCTCGGCGGTTTGGGAGTCGAGGGGTGGAACCTGCGCGCGCTCGCCCGCGCGGCGTGGCGCGAGCTCGACGCGTGCTTCCACGTGAACGGCATCGCCAAGAGTTTGGGAGACGACGAGGTGGGAGGTGCGCGGGGAGAGGCGTGGGAGTCGACGCCGGGTGATGGCGCCGTTGACGCTTGTGCGCTTTACGTGAAGACGCAGATGAAACTGTTGAGACACGCGATGGGCACGGAGCGCGACGACGAGGAGCCGAAGGTTCGTGGAATCTTGGGGGAGAAGAGAGATAGGGACGACGAGTCGTCGGATTCCGACATTTGGGATCACGACTCCGACTCGGATGGAACGGGGTCGGGGTCGCGGGAGGGGGAGGATGACTGCGGTGAGGATGAACTTTATGAGAAGATTGCAGACCTTCCTCCCAGAGGCTGGCGGTGACAGGGCAGGGTTGTCATGTCACATTGGGAAGTTCGTCGCGAAGATGAGCGCTTTTAGACTTTGTCGTCTGACTGGATTCCTATAACGCGATATCCTCGATAACGCATTACGATTGGCAATTTTCGGTCCTCCAAATCTCTAACTGACGAGCTGTGGTTTCGAGAACGGGATGAAATATCGGGTGCGGGTTGCGATGCCCGAACCAGGAATGAGGGTTAAAAAGCTGCCCGAACCCGATGCTGTATGAATTAAAATATCGTGACTGTTTAACCCCGATCCCCGAAGCTGCCCGAATTAAAATATCGTGAGCTGGCTTCGCGTCAGCACGGGATCTTTATTTTTCAGCTTCGACACAGTACTTTAACTCATCCATTAACTCGTCGCCAACGGTATTCCCTTTTTCTATGGTAGGATATGGGCATTTAGTATGGTTCTATTTCTGGTGCGCATTTGGGATTTTGCGCAATGCACAGAATAATCCCTTGCTCTTCCCGCTTTCCGAGAGCTGATCCGGGACGAACGCGGGGGTAATGCGAGACCACCGGCGCAGTGTTATACCGCACGAGTGGGTGGTTGACACGTCGAGGGTCTTCGTGAAGTCTCCGGCGCGTCGCGACTCGCACGCATAGTTCGCACGGGCGTTCGCGGCACCGAACGCGGAGCTCAATTTGCGGCATCCTTCTCGACGTTTTCGCGCCTTTTTGCAGAGGCCGATCCCTTGGTTTCCGGGACCGACAACGCGCGCGGACCCAGTGGCCCGAGCGCGTGAAGCGGATTCACCGCGGTCGAGTAGATTCGCGTCGGGTTCGCGGAGTCGTATCGATCCACGCGAGCGCCGCGCGATGCCCGCCGCGGTCGCGCAGCGCGCGTTCACACACCCGGCTCCGGTTTCCGGAGCCGGGACCGCGGGCGGGAGCCCTGCCGACGCGGTGTCGCTTCGGAGGGTGTTCCAGGCGGACGCCTTCGAGGAGGCGTGCGCGTCCAGGATCGGCTTGAACGCCGACGAGGTCAAGCTCGCGAGTGATATCCTGATGGAGGCTGCGCCGCTGATGGTCGGCAAGCACGTCGTCGTCGCCGACGACGCGATGGTGCGCGCTCGCTCCCGTAACAACTCGTTCACCTCCCCGTGTTTTTTTTCCTTCCGCGAGCCTCCCAAAAGCGCCGTCGGGGCGCCCCGGGGCGGATGCCCTCGGTCGCCGCCGTCCTCTTGCACCCACTGACATCGCCCCGTCCATCCCATATCCATAGAACCCCGCCGAGTGGCAGGCGTGCGCGGCGTTCATCGCCGCGGGAATCAAGCGCGCGTCGACGACCGCATCCATCAACACCGGATCAGGCGGGAAAAGGCAAAAGGCGGGCGCTTCCGCCTCCGACGCCCCGGGACCCGACGCCCTCCCCGCGTCCCTGACCGACATCCTCCGCGCGTTCAACGTCAACTGCGTGGACTTCTTCAGGAGCCTGCGCAAGTTCATGATGGCCGCGTCCGCCCCGCTGAACGCGCGCGTCAAGATCGCGGCCAAAGGTACCGCGGGCGCCAGATCCTCCAGACGAAACCGATCCGACGCAGCCGACGCCTCGACGTCCCCGGGGGGGGGTGCCGAGGGGGGTGCCGAGGAGAACATGGACGTGAAGAACGGCGGCGAGGGCCTCAACGAGCTCGAAGCCTTGCTCACCGTCTCCGAGCTGCGAACCTCCTTCGCGTTTACCAAAGTCGCGGCGCAAAAATACCGAACGTTTCTCGACGTTCACTTCGACACGGCCACGCCGGGCGGCGTGGACCTCGCACGTCTCGGGTGGAAGCTGTACCTCGCCGCCAAGCACTGGCTTCTTCCCAAGTTCCCCGACCTGTACTCGTGCTACCACCTGCTCGTGGTGGTGCAGGCGTTCTTGCTGGTCAACGCCCCGCGCGGGTTGTTGAGAACCGAGCTGAAGAACATGGTGAGCATGAGCGTGCGGGACGAGTCGGGGGACGTGGACGCGCTCGCGTCCCTGAGCGTCACGTCAAAGACCAAGCTCCCGCTGTTACGTAGCACGATGGAGGATTTCCAGCGGGACATCGTGCAGGGCGTCGTGGCGGATGAGCTCGGCGGGGGCGGGGGGGCCAACAAGTCCCCGAAAGGCGTTTCTTCAAGCCCGGGCCGCCGATCGGCTCGCGGCGCGCAGAAGAACGCCGTGGACTCCGCGCTGCAGCCCGCGGAGTCACCGGGCGAGGGACTGAGCAAACGCGGCCCCGCGCGTTTTCCCGCGCTGCTACCCGACGAACCCGCCGCGGTGGCCAAGCAAGCGCTGGCCGCCGCCGCCGCCGCCGCGGACTCCGCGTACCTAAAGTCGTGCCAATCCCTCGGGCACCTTCGTCTGGATGAGCGTTTATACCTCCCGGTGGACGGTACCGAGGAGGCGGACTCGTTGGCGGTGTTGGGTGACATCAAGAAACCCGCGACGACGGGCGGGAGCGGCGGCGTCGCGGCCACCCCGGGCCCCGGGAAGAACCTCGACGGAAATAACGTCGGCGGTGGCGTGCCCGGCACGCCCTGGCGACTCACGGGTGCCGCGCGCTCGTTACTCGGCCAGTCCCCGGCTCGCCTCGGGACCCCGTACGCCTCCGCGGGCGGCGCGCCGACACCGGGCGGCACGGGTAGCACCCACGCGGCTAACAACGGGACGTTCGGTGGCGGCGGGGTGGTGGCGGGCCGGACCCCGGGGGCGGTGCCGTTTACGCCCATATCCGAGGCGATGGCGTCGGCGTCGTGGCTTCACGCCATCGTGGCGCCGCCGTCGCCCAACGGTACACCCAAGCCAGGCACTATCGTCCTGACCCCGACGCAGAGGCTCAAACGATTCGTCAGCGATGACGTGGCGAAGAAGCTCATGGACCTCGTTCATACCCTGGCGGGTCGGACTAGCGCGGCGCTGCGGGAAGACGCGTTTCTCGTCACCATCAACGGCGTCGGCGCGTTGGCGGGTCAAGGGCACAACGTGAGCCTGGACAACCTGGTGAAGCGGCGGCAGGAGGAAGCCGTGCGGGTGTTTGCCTACTTTCTGGAGCTCATCCTGGAAAACGAGCAACGGCTGGTTATACGCCAGGCGGGATCAGCCTCCGCGCCCGACGCGTCCGACGGTGAGACTAACAAGTCCCCGGCGGCGCCCGAGCCCAAGGTTAAGAAAGGCGGGCTCAAGCCCGACGCGTTCGGATCCGTCGCCGACATCGCCGCGATGGCCGCGGAGCAAAAGGAGGACGCGCTGATGCCCCCGCCGCCTCCCACCGACGAGCAGCGCCTTGGTTTCGAAGCGCTGCTCGGTTCCGGCCGGTTCGTTCGGTCCGTGCTGGCGTGTTCCATGGAGGTTGTCGTCGCGTCGTACAAGACGGCGACGCTGAAGTTCCCCGCGATCCCGCGGCTCCTCGGCCTCGACGCCTTCGACGTGTCGTCCATCATCGAGCCGTTCGTGCGCGCGGACACCACGATGCCGAGGGAGGTGAAGAAGCACTTCAACGCGCTGGAGGAGACCATCATGGAGACGCTGGCGTGGTCGAAAGGGTCGTCGCTCTTCGGGTTCATGCGAGCGGCGGAGAGTGGGTACCTACCACCCAGACCCGCCGCCGCGGCGCTCGCGGCGGTGTCCGGCGCCGCGGACAGCCCCGGGGCGACCGCCCCGGTCTCCCCCGGCGGCGACACGAAGGTGATTAAGCGGGAGCGTTCGTTCTCCGTCGCCGCCGTCGGCGCTGAGGCGGCGTCGCACGACGAAAAGTCCCCGGAGGCGAGCCCGAGTAACTCGTCCGGGGGCGCGGGGGGTGACAAAGGCGACCACATCGCGGCGTTCTCCACCCCGCTCAAGGGCGCCACCACCCCGGCGAGGCCCGGGCAGGCCAAGCCGCGGCTGTCCATGGGCGGCGCCGACGCCGCGCCGTTGCCAAAGCGATTCGTTCGACCGGGTTCAAACACCCGAGCGGTTCAAGAGAAGACGGCTTCAAACTCTACCGAGGTTGGAGCCCCCGCGGACCCCGCGGTGGTCAACTCCCTGCGTGTGTTCTTCGCCAAGGTCATGCGGCTGAGCGCGAGGCGTCTGGCGGACCTGTGCGAGCGTCTCTCGTTGCCCCCAGCGTTGACGCAGCAGTCGTACGCTTTGACGGAGCGCGCCCTTTACGAGCACACGACTTTGCTGTATAACCGCCACCTGGACCAGATCTTGTTGTGCGCGGTGTACGGCGCGTGCAAGGTGAACAAGGACAACATGCTGAAGGGCCGGACGGTTCCCTTTCGTGAGATTATCTACCAGTACGAGAAGCAGCCGCAGTGCCGCGAGGAGGTTTTCTGGACGGTGATTTTGACGCAGACGGATCCCGAGCTGGAGGTTAAGCAGCAAGGGGACATCATCGAGTTTTACAACAAGGTTTTCGTCCCCGAGATCAAGGCGTTCTTACTGTCGCTCAAGACGCGGTCCCCCGCGGTGAGCGCCGGCCCGTCGCCGATGAAGTCGCCGGGGGCGCCCATGTCGCCGCTCCCCGCCGGGCTTCAATCCCCGCGGCGCATGCTCGGCGGTATCAAGCAGAACGTGTACGTATCCCCGATGCGCAGCGACAAGGCTCTCGCGTCCCTCGCCGGGACGTTCACGCCGAGGTCCAAGAGCCTGTACGCCTTCCTCGGGGAGAGCACGCACGCGTACCAGTCGCCGGCGCGGGACTTGAGTTTCATCAACAGGCGCATCTCGAGCTCGGCGGCGAAGGCGGCGGCGGCCAACGCCGTCGCCGGAGCCGGCGGGGTCGCCGCGGTGGCCGGTGAGGTCGCGGCGATGCCCAAGGCGGTGACTGGGCACGGCGGGATGAAGCGGGACGGCCCGCCGACATTCGACGAGGGACTTCACAGCCCTGGGGATGGCGGTAAGCCCCCGAAGGCGCCGAGGCTGGCGTGACGGACGATGATTGATTGATTGACCGGCGGTGATGTGATATTACTCACTCCGCCGTGTCCCCGATAGGAAACTGTAGATACGTAGGAGTGCGGGACCCCGTTCGAGACGTACGTGTCGATACCTCGCTACATATTACATAATACCAACCCTAGGGTCCTCTCTACTCGTCACTCTACGCACAAACTCTAACTAACTGTGAGGTGTTCGACGGATCCGGCGGCTAAAAGATCGAAAAAGATCTCCCTGCGGCTCTGCAGCGTGAGCGAGTGACCGGCGCGCTCGAATCGGTACTTCCAGCACCGCGCGCATCCCCCACCGTCCACCGCCGCCTCGAACCGCCCCAACGCGGTCGCCGGGGGTATCACGTCGTCCTTCGCGCCCGTCAACAGACCGGTGGGCACTCTCCTCATCATCCTCGCGAGACCGCACTCGTCGGCGCTCACTTCCGACGCGTCTCCGTCGCCGTTGGCGCGCGTCAATCCGTACAGCTCCACCCCGGTGGCGAGGCTGACGCCGTGTCGCCACGTCAGCTCGTCCGCGTCGCACTGCGCCTGTCCGGATTCGTCAAAGTCCATCGTTTTATCTCCATCTTTGCGGTCGCTGGGGCGGGCGCTGACCTCCAGTTTGTCCAGGATTGGAAACCTGGATAGGACGTGGAGGGTCCAGAGGACGGCGGTCGGGAACCGCGTCTTCATGCGGAGCAGTGGGTTGATGAGGACCACGCGCGTGATGCGCGCGTGCGGGCCGCCGGCGTCCATCAGCTCGTTCGCGGCGTAGACGGCCAGCGCGCCGCCCATCGACGATCCGACGATGGCGTATGGCTCGTTCGTCACGGACGGATGCGAGAGCACCTCGCGGATCCGCGCGAGGGACTTGGCTCGACCTCCCCACTGCCCGCGGACGTCCCAGAAGGATCCATCGCACGCGCCGTACCCGGGCAGGTCGAAGGCCAGGGCCCTGGCGCCGCGCTTGGCCAGACCCACCGCCAGCGCCCGGACGTTGGGGTTGCGGCAGTGGGAGTTCATGCCGTGAATGAGCAGGACGAGCTCGCCGGGGTTGGGGCCTCGTTTGGACCGATCGCCCGCGGGTTCGACGAGCTCGGCGCCGAAGGACATGTCATGCGAGAGGTCGGTGATGACCACATCGCCCGGGGCGTCCAGCTCCATCACCACGGTGCGGGGTGTGGTGCCGGAGTCCGCGGCCCCCCCGGGGACCCAAAAAGAAAAAGAATTTTACTCGGCCGTGCCAACTCAGCAGCTCACACCATGACGAGCGCGCTCCTCGCCCCGACACGCGCGTGCATCGCGCCCGCGCACCTCGCGCGTCGCCCGTGCCGCATCGCCAGATGCACAGTCAAGGCGACCGCCCCGGCGTCCGCGTCGCCCCCGCTCGCCCCCGCGCGCCAACACAACGCCACGCCTCGGCACCTCCGAGGATCTTCCTCGCCTAACGGTCGTGCGCAGCATCCGCGGGCGGTGACGTGCCGCGGCGCCGGCCCGCTCTTCGACGTCGCGGCGTCCACGTTCCGGGTCTCCTCCCTCGCGAACAACTCCGCGGCGCTCGCGTGCGTCGTCGCGGGAACCATCCTCGTCCTCCAGGCGCTCGACGACTCCGCGAGCGGCAAGACGAACAGGCTCCTGCTGCTCTCCGCGTGCATCTTCGCGCCGGGCGCCGTGACGACGTGGTGGCTCAGCAGCGCCGGCCGCGCGGTGGCGTTCGGCGCGCTCGCGCTCAGAACCTTCCTCCTCGGCGGCTCCCTCGGCGTCTTCGGCCGGTTCGCCAAAGCGGTGGACGCGGTGACCACCTTCGGCTTGCTGGTCATCGCGGCGACGCCCGCGGCGATGAGCTGGCGGGGCACCAAGGCGGCGGCGGCGTTGAACGCGGCGCTGTGCGCGTACATGGTCTTCTCGCACATGCGCGGGGGCGGGGACTTCGCGACGGCGTCGCAGGGGCAGTACTTGAGCGCCGGGAGCGGGTTGAGGCTGGCGGCGACGTTGGGTTACTGCGCTTTGCTGGCGCTGGCGATTCCCGCGGTTGGCGCGCGATGGTGACGGGGTGGAGTCACCGACGGCGGTCCCTTTGTTGTGTGCGCTCGTGTGGTTTCATACGTGCGCGTGCGTGTGTGTGTGTGTGTGTGTGAAGCGGGACGTGGATCCGGCGGGTCCCGTATCGCGATTGCTTTCCTAGAAGTGTCAATGTATCGATATCGTGTAAAGAAGAGTCGGGTCGGTTTTGTCGACGACTGGAATTTAAATGACAATGAACGGTGCGCGCGCGGGGCGTCGCTTATTGTGGGCACACTCGGGTGAGGTGGCGGCACTCATGCGCCATCGGTGTGCGGGAATGAACAAGAACAAGGATGAAACGCGAGGCTCGAGGGGAGCCCGTCGTTGAACTCGAAGAAAGGGAGCGCGGCGCGGTCGACTTCGCCGGCGCTCGTTTGGATTTGGATTTGGATTTGTCAATCACGCGACTGCGAGCACGGCGGCGGCGACGGCGCTGACGACGGCGAGAGACGCGCGGAGAGCGCCCGCGGGGGAGACCTTTGTGGAGACGTACTTGCAGCCCTCCGGGCTGTCTTCCTCGATGGCTTTCATTGCGGCCGGACCATCATAATTGACGTCATTACTGCCAATGCTGAAGCTTTCGCCGACATCGCAGGTCGTGTCCATGATGTCGATGTAAGCCTGGCACTTGTCGTTGCAGGTGGAGGCGTCCGTCCCTCCTCCGCCTGTGCAGTAGTAGAGCTGGTCGAGGGCGGTGGACGTCGTC
>Ga0257106_1000790_pt1 | contig 17232 bp, 9 predicted proteins | sample LP_taG_3_FD_190177 | JGI IMG/M metagenome (GOLD analysis project Ga0257106, IMG submission 190177) | Marine microbial communities from Northeast Subartic Pacific Ocean, Canada - LP_J_2011_P26_10m | ecosystem: Environmental > Aquatic > Marine > Oceanic | place: Canada: Northeast Subartic Pacific...
GGCAGAGGCCCGTCAGCCCCCACGCCTTGTACAGATCCCACTTCGTTCGCTCCATCTCCTCTGCGCGGCGAGCCTCGGCCTTGATCGCGGCCTCCTCTGCGGCGCGGCCCACGGGGCGCGGGGACATTGTGAACCCCTTGTCCCCAACCGCTTTGGTGAACTCTGCGACGGTGGACTCCGACGCCCCATCCACGAGCTCCACCGCGGCGGTCTCCGTGACGAGGTTTACTGCGGCGCGTGATACACCCGGGGTGGCGTTGAGCACCTTCTGCACCGCCGCGGAGCATCCCCCGCACCTCATGCCCTCCACGGTGAAGAGGATCGTGGAGCCCTCGTTTTCCTCCTCCTGACGATTCACCGCCGAGGCCACGCTGTCATCCGCGAGGGTGGCTCCCGCGGCGCGCGGGGGGGTCCACAGTTGACGCGAGGTCGTCCCCGCGCCGCCAACACGACCCCAATGTTTACCGCGCCACCCGAGTACCCCCGTCGGCATCGCCCCTCGAGGCCCCTGAGGCCCCGTGGCTGGGCGGGTCGAGTCAGCTATCAACCCCGTCGTAATAATCGGGGCCCGCCGAGATCGAGCACCGCCGCCGCGCACGAGGGCGCTGGTAGTGCTCAGACGCCGCAGCGTGCTCACGCGGTAACAACATCCCGTCATCTTCCTCGTGGGCGCGTCGCGGTGCGCGCAGGGTCTGGTCGGGGCCCTGCCGTCTGATCCCCTCCCGGCACCACCCCACCTGAGATCCGAAATAAACTGAAATCCGGATCAGAGAGACGTGACTGACAGCCTGGCTTTTGAAGAAATGTTTGCCATTTCAGTATAAGTTAAGTCTAAGTCGCGGAAGGGCTCCTCGACCCCCCGTCCCACCCTGCTATCGCCGAATCACGATCCAACGAGACTCCACCTCCTAGATGGCCCCGATGCCGCACGCCTTCCTCAGGCTCTCCCACACCGCGAACTGCACCACCGCGTACGGCCCGAACCTGGCCCACTGCATGCCAAAGCCTCGGAAGAAACCAACCGGACCCTGGCGCCGCATGATGTCCTGCGCCGCGTGCAACATCCCGCTCCCACCTCCCGACGCGTTCCCACTCATGATGATCGTCTGCATGTTCGTGGCTGGCGAGGTGGTGATGGTGATGGCGAGACCCGTCGCGACGGATGCGGTGAACACCAACGAAGGACCCTCGGCCCAACCGTTCTTCCTGAGCTCCGTCTTGATGACGTCGTAGGTGGCCATCTTGGTGGCGCCGAGCACCGCCGCGCGCGTCACCGTCGTGCCGATTCCCTTGTACAGCCCCGCGATGCCGTCCTTGGCGATCACCTGACTCGCCACCTGGTACATGGACGGCGGCGGAAACTGTTTGCTCGCAGCCATCTGGATCATGATGAGGTCGGAGGGAGACGCGATGGCCGCCGCGCCGGCGCCCGCGACGAGCCCCGCGGTGACCTTCTTCCACACAGCGAGTTCCTCCTTGCCGTCGCTGGTGTCCAGCATCACCTTCAGCGGCTCGTACAGCCCGAATCGCAAGCTGCTGTAAGTCGCCTCGCGCAGCGCAGCGGCGGAGAAGCCGCGATACAGGCCCCGCATCCCCTCGGAGCGGAAGATGGCCGACGTCTGCGCCATCATCCCTAGTGGGACCTCTCCGCGCATGCCGGCTAGCTGCTGCTGGACCATCGCCGTGCGCGTCCAGTGCACCGTTCCCTGCGCCGCGACGCAGCTCGCGCCGACCAGACCAAAGTTCAGTCCCATCTCGAGCGGCGTGAGGCCGCCAGCCTGCTTCACGTTGTACCACGGGGAGATTGGCTTGGGCGACATCTCGACCTTCGGCACGTGGACGTTGCTCGCGGCAGCCGCGATCTGCTCCTTGGTGGTCTGGTCGACACCGAGCGAGCGCGACGCCATCGCGCTTTGAACTGCCAAGCCGCCTTTTCGAATCACCTTTTTCTCGCACGGGAGGCTGAGATTGATGGCGGTGAGACGCTGAGGTCCCGCGAGCCTCCGCGCGAACTCTCACACTGGTATCGGCGCCAAAAATAGAAAAAATGGTCTCACCATTTTTTGCGCCAACCCGATTGAGACGAGATTACGTGCCGTTCGCGTCGAGCTCACTGGACGTCGCGCGGGCAACGATCGGACGCTCTCGGGAAAAAATGGACGGCCAAAACTCGGAGCTGGTGAAACAGCAGGTGCAGGCGGAGCTCGCCAACGCTTACGCCCAGGAGTTCTTCACGGTGAGAATGCCCGATCTCGTCCTCGACCTGTTTCCCACGCTCCCGATCGTCCCGCCGCCCCCTCCACCTACCTGGACCCCGATGCTGACCCGTCGTTCCCGATCGCATCCGCAGACGGTGAGGGAGAAGTGCTTCGCGAAGTGCATCACGAAGCCCGGACCCAGTCTCAGCAGCGGCGAAGCCACCTGCGTGTCGCGGTGCACGGACAGGTACGTGGATGCGACGCGGATGATCTCCGGGGTGGTCCTACAGGCGTACAGCAGCGGGCAGGGCGGCGTCCAATAATGTTGTGAAACGAATCGTTTTGGTTAACAACCGGGCTCTATCTCTACATGGCGATGTACAACTTCTGCCTTTTTTGCACCTCCGTGCGACATATGGGACACAGCCGCATCCGGCGGCTGCACTTGCGGCACAAACAGGCGTGTCCGCAAGGCACCAAAACCACCTGGACGCGCGCGGACATGCACACCGTACATTCCGCCGTGCTCCGGTTCTTCTCCACTTTTCCCTCCTCGTCGTTGCTGGGCGACGTTGTTTCCTTGAGTTCCACGTCGCCGAGGGACGGATCGGGTTTCCCTTCCTTCGTCACCTCGCTGGAGGTCTCCTCGCCGTCCGTTTCGTCGGGTCGCTCCGCGTCAGCCTCGGAGATCTCCACGCCCTCCGCCTCCGCGTCCTCGTCAGCCTCCGCGTCCTCGTCAGCCGGCGCGTCAGCCTCCGCGTCTTCGTCGCTCTGGCGTACCCCATCGTCCCCGTGCTCTTCCTCACTCTCGGTAGCGTCGTCGTCTGTCTCGTCCCCTTCGCCGTCGTCCGACGTGGACAGGTCACTCGCCTCAAACTCCCAGTCGTTCTGCGCCTGCGAGGGTAAGAGCTCCTCCTCGAGGTCACCGGCCGGGCGCCTTCGCGGCTCCAGGCCCAAGCACCGCATGATCGGGCGCCCGAAGCAGCAACCGAGGATCACTCCGATGACAATCTTCATCCCGTTCGTGACCCAATCGTGCACCGTGCCTTCGTCGCCACCCTGCGTCTCGCACGAGGCACCCATCCAACCATCCTTACACTGGCAGTGTCCGTCGACGGTGCAGTCCCCGTTTCCGTTGCAAAAGTTGAGCGCGGAGCAATCATCCATCGCCGGTTTAGCGTTGGGCGAGACACAGAGCTTGCAGCATCGCACGGGGGTCACGGGAACCTCGATGGTTTCCCCGTACGCTCCCACCGCTGAGACCGAGTTGTCAAACGCGTAGAGGAGCGACCCCGACGATTGCGCCGAGTCCGGGGTGTTCGCGGCGCCGCACCCCACGGCGTACGCCGCCGACTGCTCCGTGCATAGGCACCGCTCGACGGGCAGCTCGTTTCCGTCCCTGAGCAGCAGCCGGGGCGAGCAACACTGGGCTTTACCCGTCGGGTAGTAGTACCGGTCGTCAGGAGCGCTCGCCGGGTTGGCTCGGACGTCACGCGCGAACCCCTGCACGAACGAGTCAGCGGGGCACGTCTGCCCCCCCACGGACGAACCACGCGACGGTTTAGCCGACGCCTGGCAGTCGGATGAGATGGCCACCACGTCATCGGCGGTCACGTTGCCACCCACGCCGGGCAGCGTCGAGTCGCCGGGCGACAGGCACGGGCGGCAGCAGATGGCCCTCGAGAGCGGGATGTACTGGCCCCTGAGCTTGGAGTACTGACCCGGGGTCTCGAAACCGGCGACGAAGAACCCGTCCTTCTTGCACGCCAAACCGTCGGACGGCTCGTTCATCGCCCTGCGAGAGGAATTCGGAAGCGCGGAGGTGGGCTGTCAGAGGAGAGACGACGAAATGGGAGCTGACGTGAAAACAGAGGCGTTCGCGAACTCGGACTCACCCTCCATAGGGAACGAAGTGGCAGTCGCACAGGCTCAGCACCGTGGGGTCCGACGGAGCTGGAGATGAATCATCGTAGAGCGGACGTCCGCACGCGGCTGGGTGGACGAGCGCCAGGAGGCACGCGGCCACCAGCACGGGAGCAAGGGGCTTTCCGTTCAGCGGCATTTATTCTCGTCGTCTGCAAACAAAGGCACTTCCGCCCGCGGGTGGGTCGAGCCCTGCCGCCAAGCGAGAGGAGTGTCGCGCTCGTGCCTCTGACGAAACGTCGTCGCGTCGGTCCCGCGCGCGAACCCAGCTCCTGTGCGTCAGACAGTGTCCCTCACCGGCCTCGAAGATGGGCTCACGGCATATCTTTTCCAAAGGGCGCGGGGGACCGGCAGAGATTTGGATTGTGGCCGCTACATTGTCGCCAGAGTAAAACTTATCGAGCAAACAGTCATCAGGGACGTGCTATTTTCGATCCGGACCTGCCTAGTCAGCCAGTGGTGTAAACGTCAATTACACAACACCAAAAGGCGTACTTCGTCCGTCGGCGGCATTCTTCCAGCGGAGCTCGCACGCGGGCCTTCGCCCGTTGCCATGGGTAAGCCGGCGATGAACGGGGGCAAGAAGAATAAAAAGAAGGGGTTCAAGCCATCCCGCGGCAAGACCCCGGGTGGCCGCGTGTACGAGGTGGCGCAGGAGATCCTCAACGCCCCCGAGGGTGGCGTGGCGGCGGTCATCGCCGCCGCGCTGAACGACAAGGAGGCGCCCATCCGGCGGGACCCTCGCGCGTTCACGATGTTCTCCACGAGGTGCCGGAAGAAGGGCGACTGGAGCAAGTGCGTGGAGATATTCGACGCCATGCGGGACCAGGGCGTGGAGACCAACACCATCGTGTACAACGCCACGATGAGCGCGTGCTCCAAGGGGGGAGAATGGGAGCGGGCGCTTGAGCTCTTCGAGACCATGCCCCGGGAGGGACACGACAGGTCAACCATCACCTTCAACGTAGCGATGGGCGCGTGTATGCGAGGCGGGGACTGGGAGCGCGCCCTCGAGCTCTTCGACCAGATGGCCGAGGAGGGGCTCGAGAGGGACCACGTCAGCGTCAACACCGCGATGGCGGCGGCGGAGGCTGGGGGGCAGACGGAACGACTGAAGCAGCTCACGGTCGGCGTGGGGGCGACGGGGGTTTCCGGGGTCGGTGCCGGTGGGAACAACGACGGCGGCGAGGACGATGACGGCGACGTCGAGCGGGAGGATGGTGAGCGGGAGGATGGTGACGGGGCGGGCCTCATAGACGGCTCGCGCGTGGGCGCTGTCGACGCGAGCGGCGGGTCAAACACAGCCGCTGAGGAAGAAGATAACGACGACGACGACGACGAAAAGGGACCGGATATCGAGGAGGATCCGGTCGTGAAGGAGAGACGTCTGAAGGCCGAGAGGCGCGATGCGAGGAAAAGGAAGTTTGACGAGAAGCGTCGAGCTCGGAAGACCGCCAAGCTCGCCAGGGGCTGGGTCACCGACAACGGAGAGGTGCCGGAAGAAGGTGCCGGGGCGGTGCGCAAGAGGGCTCCCATCGTCCCTAACGCAACGGCCAAGAAATGTAAGGAGTGGGGCTCCAATCCCCTGAAGTGGGTGGACGAGGACGAAGGGATAAAGAAGGGTGGGGGCGACTCTGACTCTGACTCGGACGAGGTTGGAGACGGCTTGCCGCCGATCACGGGTCCATCCCTGCTGGACGCCCCGGACGAGGAGGCTGGGACCCTGCTCAATGACCGCAACGATACCGATGATTTCTGGGCCACCGGGTTCTGATGGCCGATAGCAGCAGGATAGTGTTGGTTTGCGTTGACAACACTCGTACTCTTAAAGAAAATAAAGTGTTGGAAAATTAAAAAATCGACGGTGCAAGAGGGAGAAGCAGGCTCCCTCACTTCTTCGACTCTTTGCCACCTTTCTCCTTCTCGTCCCCCTTCTTTACCGGTTCGTCTCCACCGGCATCGTCGTTTGGTCCGATGGACTCGATGATGAAGTTGTGGTTGGTGTACACGCACGTGTCCGCCGCGATGTTCATGGCCTTCTTGGCCACGGTCATTGCGTCCATGCCGTCGATGTCCACGAGTGCCCTCGCCGCGGCGGTGGCGTACGGTCCCCCCGAGCCGATGCCGATGACTCCGTCGTGGGGTTCGATGACGTCACCACCGCCCGTGATTTGGAACGTGTGGTGCTTGTCCGCCACCACCATGGTGGCCTCCAGTCGTCGGAGGTACTTGTCGTTGCGCCACGCCTTGGCGAGCTCCACCGCGGCGCGCGTGAGCTGGCCCGGGTGCTCCTCGAGCTTCATCTCCAGCCGTTCGAAGAGGGTGAACGCGTCCGCAGTCGCGCCGGCGAACCCTCCGACGACCCCGCGTGGCAACCGACGCACTTTCTTCACGTTGGGCTTGATGACCTGGCTGCCGAGTGTGACCTGCCCGTCCGCCATCACCACGACCTCGCCATCCTTGCGGACGCAGAGCACCGTGGTGGCGTGCGCGGCGGAGCTCGAGAAGGTTCGGGAAGTGCTCGACGCGGCCGCACCTCGCGATGTCGCCGCATCAAATGCGCATGTCGCGAGCTGTTTCGCGGCTCTTCTCAACATCGCGGTTCGGGGACGTCGGATCTGTGAGGCGTGACGTAATCGGATCTAGGTATGAGCTGAAGATGAAAAACAGCACTGGGGCAATCTTTCGCTCCATTGACAACGCAGTTAGGGGGATATTACGCGTACAACTTAACTCCACCCTCCTCAATTCATCGCGAGCTTGTTCACGTCGAAGGGCACGATGGGCACGCCGAATAGCTTCGGCCCCTCGTCCACATTCACGAGCTCAATCTCAAACTCCAGGTCTTTGCCCGCCATCGGGTGGTTCACATCGAGGATGAGGCCGTCGTCCTCAAAGCCGACGCACGTCGCCGTGCCGCCGGTGGGCAGCTGAACCACCTTGCCGGGCTGCACCTGGGACTTGATGGACTCGAGCTCCTCGGGGGACGCTGGGAACTTCTGGATCTTACCCTCGTCGCGCTCCCCGTAAGCATCCTTGCACGCCAGCTTGAACACCCTCTTCTCTCCCTCGGACATCTCCTTGATCCCAGCCTCCAGCGTGGGGAACAGCGCGCCCTGGCCGATTGGAAGCGTGACGGGGGCGTTGCGCTGGCGAGTATCGTCCGCGACCTCACCGCTCTCGGCGAACTTCAGCACGTAGTGGATGGTAACGACCTGGTTGTCCTCGATGGCGGCGACCGCATGAAGGCCCCCGCGGCGCGCGTTTCGCGACACGCGAATCGGGGCGCCGCGGAGCACGGGTAAGGAGCGACCGCGCGAGGTCAGCGAGCGCGGGTTGGCGGTCGGCCGGACTGCGGAAGTGACGTGAAGAGCCGCGGACATGTTTAAGAGTCCTTCGGATCGATGTGGGGAGCCGAACCCTGCTCTCCGGAGCCGCCGTGTGACAGTTGCACGTGTCCTCGTCAGCCCTGCACCGATTTTTTCGCCGAGGACTTGATCGGGGAAGCGATTGGGTCCGTTTGGGAAATTGCGGGTGCCGAGCTGGCGTGAGTTGGCAAGAATGACCAATGGTATCGAAGAAATGATTCGAGAATGACCGTTAATTTTGCGTTTGTCTCGGAAAGCGCGACAGAAAGCGCGAAACGAACTTGCGCGGCGCCATTCTCCCGCACACGGCTCCCACGCACAGTCGTCGGTGACCCCCCGAATCCACCCCCGCTCTCCCGTCGTACATTTCGACCCATACAATGTCCTCCGCTGCTGCTACTCAGGGCAGGATGACCCTCGCGAGGTCGTCCTTCGTCCCCTCCACCAAGCGCGTTCTCCGTTCCCGCAACGCCATCAAGGCTCCCGCGCGCCGTACCCGCTCCGGCGTCGCCGTGAAGGCGGAGGGCGATTTCGAACGTCTCAACGTCGTCATCGTCGGTGCCGAGTGCGCCCCCTTCTCGAAGACCGGAGGCCTCGGCGACGTCGTTCAGTCGCTCCCGAAGGTGCGCGCGCGATCCATCTTGTCGATATACTTATTCCCCCTCCCGGAACCGCGGTCCGTTTCTCTTCGACGCCCCCTCCCCCCCCAACCTCGCGCTGACCTCCACCCCGGCCCTAATCGTATTCACAGGCGCTCGTGCGTCGTGGCCACCGCGTCATGTCCGTCGTCCCCATGTACCACCACTACGACGAGTGCCACACCCCTTGCGCCCGCCAGAAGTTCAACGTGATGGGAACCGAGGTTGAGGTTGAATATTACCATCTCAGCAGAGACGGCGTCGACATCGTCTTCGTCAATCACCCCTGCTTCCACGAGGTCGGGGACCAGATTTACGCCGGCAGCACCATGGACGTGGCGTGGAGGGGCGCGCTGATGTCCCAGGCGGGCATCGAGGCGGTCTGGCACGTCCACTGCGGCGGGTTCCCCTTTGGCGACGAGAACCTGATTTACGTGTCCAACGATTGGCACACCGGCCTCCTCCCGGTGTACCTCAAGGCGTTCTACCAGGATCACTTCAAGCTCGGCTTCGCGCGCGCGGTGCACATCGTCCACAACATCGCCCACCAGGGCAGGGCCCACCCCGAGGAGGTCTGGCGCCTCGGTCTCCCCGACCAGCACACCGGCGCGTTCTACCTCGACGACCCCCAGGAGGGCCCCTGCATGAACATCATGAAGGCGGCGATCAACTACGCCACCAAGGTCATCGCCGTCAGCCCCGGCTACGCCTGGGAGCTGGGAACCGACGAGGGCGGCTGGGGTCTCGCCCCCACCGTGCGCGACGACCCCGCCAAGGTGAGCGGTATCGTCAACGGTATCGACTTCCACGACTGGGACCCCACGCACGATCGCTTCCTGCAGTCTGACGGTTTCCAGACCTACGGCCTTAACCTCGAGGGTCTCTGGACGGGCAAGCAGGCGTGCAAGGCGGCGCTCCAGAGGCAGCTCGGCCTCCCCGAGCGCCACGACGCGGTCATGATTGGTTTCATTGGTCGTCTCGATGAGCAGAAGGGCATCGACCTCGTGCTCGACTCCGAGGAGTTCCTCATGAACCAGGACATCCAGCTCGTGTTCCTCGGCAGCGGCAGGCAGGACCTCAAGGACCGCCTCTACGACATGGAGTGCAGGAACAGGGACAAGGTCAGGTCTTGGCTGGGGTTCAGCAACGAGATGGCGCACCGCATCACCGCGGGCTGCGACATCCTCCTCATGCCCTCCAGGTTTGAGCCGTGCGGCCTCAACCAGCTCTACGCCATGCACTACGGAACGGTGCCGGTGGTGCACGCCGTGGGAGGCCTCAGGGATACCGTGCGTCACTTCGACGGCGAGAACGACGGTACCGGGTGGACATTCGAGCGCGCGACCCCGGACAAGCTCCAGTGGGCCCTCGGTCAGGCGATCTACACCTACCAGTCGCACAGGGAGAGCTTCATGCAGGTGGCGCTCCGAGCGAGCCACCAGGACCTCGGATGGGATCACGCCGCGTACCTCTACGAGCAGAAGTTCTACGAGGCCAAGTACTCTCACTAAATTGAAAGTACGTGAGATCGATTAGGAGGCGATCGAAGGGAACGTCGCGGAAGTCGATGCCGAAGATTCGTGCAAAAGTCAGTACGCACGACGTGGAAGGGGATGATAATGTATTTTTGCTTTTTTTAGTTTACGCAAATGTTTACGCAGGGTGCCATCACGGGGTACCAAAGATGGGAAGACGAAGCCCAACACTTCATCAATAAAGACTAATCACAATATTATTTAATCCTGTGCGTCACCTTCTATTCGTGAGCGTGTTGGCTATTGGCTATTTAAGACGTGATGTATCTGGTCGTCAGATTTCTCAGCGCCCAGGAGTGGCAGCATGATCCCTCCACCCGCCATCGCAGGGTCCAGTGATCCCCCTCCGCGATCTTCTTCGCCACGACTGATATCCAGCCATCAACTGATACATCGGATTTCGTCTTCAAATCCAGGAGGGTCGTGTTCCACAGCTGAGTCCAGTCGCCGGCGGCTTCTCCCGCAGGTTCGCGGCGTGCCTCCAGCACGATGTCGCCGGATGAACCGTCGACACCGGATGCATTCACGGCTGTCACCTCGAAGCTGACCGCTCCCGGACATGCGAGCGATCCCTTCGCGGCATCCGTCTTCGCTGATTGGCTACTCACGGCTCCGTCGAACGATAAAGACCGCGCTATCACCTCGCCTCCGGTGATGGTATCCCACAGATCTCCGTTTGGCGCCGAGAAGGAGTCAACCCAGGGGTACAGCAGCCCCAACGGACCGCTGCCGGGCTTCACACCTCGAACCGAAGTCGGAAACGCCTGTCTATTCGCAGCTGGATTGAGGGATAGATCAAGCGCCTTGTCTTCCGCGACAAAGTACACGTCGAATCCCACGTCGGGGTTCAGGCAGGTCACCGCCGTCCGCTCCTCTCGCGTCATGGAATACCTGCTGGTCATCACTCCGGCGGCGACAAATCCGCTCTCTGTGGTCGAGGGCACGGACGAATTGAGTGCGTCCGCGATGAAACCCGAGACGCTCCCCTCAATCAAACGCGTCTTGGTGTGATTGGGGCGAACCACGGCATCGTAAACCTCCCTCGACGTTGGCGGTCGAGACCACGGCACTGCCAGCGCCCAGTAGACAACAGCCGGCTCCATCGTCTGTGCTGCGAGCTCCAGGTGGGGTCCACCCTCCCACACGGGCTCGAGCCGCGGGTACGACTCTTTCCACTCCGGTGGCGCGGTATCTACTCCACCGGGGAGGACACCTCCGTCGAAACCATACTTTCCCTTCAGAGGATCCAACGCGTTTGCGTTATCTGTCATGAGCCCGAGCGGGGACTCGACCAGGACACGAATCTGAGTGTCGGAGATTGTGAAGTTGTCCTCGGCGATGACCCTGACCGTGAGCACGCCGTGGAGTTCGGTCTCAAGAAGCGACAACGGAATCAACACCTCAGTGTAAGGTAAGGATGGTCTGCCGTTGATGAACAGCCCGGAGTAATTCGGGCTGTTTGGCGCCACACTCAGGTGCAGGTATTCCAGCGCCCCATCCACGCGGGCGCTGAATCTTCGCACGTCGTGGAAGAAGCTCGGGCTGTACTCGACCGCGGTGCGTCCACCGGCTGTCGCATTGACCGGTCCGGCGGTGATGTTGACCGCGCGCATCGAGGCATCGTCCGCCGGTATGGACACAGCCGGGATGGTCGCCACCACCGTGTACGTCGCGCACTCGTCAAAGATGCAAGCCTCAGCGGTGATGGTCAAGTGGCGAGCGTCGCAGTGGCGAGGTCCGATCGCGCAGCGGGGCACCTCGACGCTGAATGTGCTTCCCAGTGTGTACTCCTCACCGTTGACGGTGACGCCGAAGCCCTCAATGGGTGGCACGTGATGCGGCGGTGGTACCGTCAACGGCAAGTGCCGTGTTGCAGTTGGCAGAGTGACATCGTAACGACGCCTGGTGGGGATGAACGTTGCACGTATCGTTCGCTCACTGGGTCCGTCGACCTTGTATATTGGCCCGAACCCAAGGAGATATCCGTCAAACGTAAACCCAAGAGCGTTGTGCCAGCCCTGTCCGTCCAACCAGGTGAGCAGGTGTGTCGCGTCGGTCTCCTTCCAAAACTTTGCGTAAACCTTCACGTCAACGCCACCGCCCGCCACACCTGGATCTAAAAGACGGCAGGCGCTTTGATTGCGGGGCGACCCGTAAACCTTCACGGACACCACTGCATCGTCAACCACAGCGGCATACGTGATATATTTGCGCACGTGCTGCTCGAGGTTTAGCCGGAAGACGGAGTCGAGGATCCACAGCGGATTGAAGCCGGCCATGCGCAGGGTGAACTCCATCTCAAAGTTTGGATCCTCAGAGTTACCAATCAAACCGTCAAGATAACTGCCGAGACTCAGTATCTCGGGGTTCACCACTGGCGACAGCTTCACCGCTCGAAAGTTGTAAGTGCCCTTCGTGATGCTATCCTGCGCAGTCACGGTGACGGTGCCAACAGTGGATCCAATGTCAACATCGATTGGAGGTGACTCGTGCCTATCTCGTAATGAGACAATCCCATAGTCGCCGTAGTCCCATCCAAAGTCTGCAAAGTCACGCCCTTCACACCCGGATGACCGCGGCGCCTCACGACAATTACGAACTTTCCCAATCGAAATCATCTCGGCGTTCTCGTCGATGACTGACAAGCTCGCGACCAAATATTCAGTTCTCGACTCGACGTTTACGAGGTAGTCAGGCCAGTTGTAGTCAAACGCTGCAACTTGAAACACAGAATCAGCTTGCGGCTCACAGTCGATGATATCATCAATGTCCGCCTCAGCGCATGCTTCCTTCAACACCGGATGCGACGCATAAAATGCGTCATCACACGGGTGAATCAGCCGTCGGGTGGAACTCGCAGACCCGGGCAAGGCGCCAGCTGGAGCGCCGTCTTCCAACGCCGAAGTGTTGAAACCTTGGAACAAGCTGGTAGTGCCGGCCACGAGCGCGCTTCCGCTTCCACCACACATGTGATGCGATGTGATGTTCAAACTCTGACGAAGCGTTGCGTTGTGCACGTCGCAAGGATCCATTGGCTCCGGGACAGAGGTCAAATTCGGCTCTTGAAACTTGAGCAGATTGTACCCATAAAATGACAAGTCAGCCAGGAACGTGTTGGTATTCAGCGGGCGATATATGTGCACCGTGTAAGTGCTCTGAATCTCATAACGCCCCGCGGTGACAACGATGGAGACGACGGTGGTGCCGTAATCGAGCTTGATGTCGGCGCTAAACACGCCACTGTCTGACGACACTCCGTTGATTCTGATTCCAGTTATCATGTTTGATGCGGCGGTGGCGTTGATGCGAACATACTCGGTTCGTGGTGAGCTGACATCAGCGACATAAAACCTTGTTTCGTTGTGAAAGCTCGGCGAGTACTGCACTGTTGCGTTGGGAAGGGCGCTGGTAGGTATCGAAGAGTCACCGACCAGCCTTTCCAGAGTTCCAGCCACTTGAATTTTCAGCGCAGTCAGCGACGCATCGATCACCGAGTCGGCACACAGATAGTTGTCACAGAACCCCTCAGTCTGACTGGACTTCTTCCCCATATCGTATTCGCTGAGCCGCAACTCTGAAAGGGACTCCAAAAACCCTTCTGGATCTTTGAACGGCACCGGGAAAGGTCGCATGACCCGCACCGCGCCGCCGGGATCGACCATGTTTCCAGACAACGTGTGAAGCAAACCATCGTACGCCCCCGGGCCGTACTCGAGCACCTCCACCTTGTAATGGTTGCGCACACACTCCGCGGGCTCGTAGGTCGGGCCGCAACTCTTCGCGCGCACCTCGATGTCAAACATCACGTCCTCCCTGGCGAGTAAATCTGCCATGGTCGTGGTAAAAGTTCCCCCGCTTCCGACTTCATCCTCGTTGACGGACAACCGATAGGCGTTGATATCGTTGGAAACTGGCGTGACTGACACCAATGGCTCTCTGTTGGGCACGAACAGCCTGTAATCGAATCTCAGAGGCGAGAACGATGGAATCAGCCTTGTGGTCACCGACGGCGAAATCCTCAGCTCCCTGAGCGTGGCGTCGTCGGCGGATATTGGCGCAGGTTGCCTGGTGACCAAAATTCGGTACGTCTTGAACGTCATCCCGTTCTCTGCCCAGACCATCACCTCCACTGTGCCATTCCCCAGCGTGTATTCTGCGCCGTTGCCGTATCCATCCTCGATTTCGATCTCTCGCGATATAGCCCCAGATGGCTGCCTCGCGCCGTTGACGAGGATGCGCTCGTGGTCCGGGTCAATCGCCACCGGAGTTACCTGCACCGTGTTCTGGTCGTATCTCAGCGGTCCCAGCGAGTACAGATACACGTCTGGAGAGAACGCCGGGGTCATGTTGCCCGTGGAAACGAGGAGGTCAGCGAGGCGAGCTTCCACACTCGGCGAGCCCCGACGGACCACCACCACGTAGTTCATCACGGTATCGCCGTCTTCTGCCGTGACTGAGACCGTGAGCATGGCCATGCCTCCGGGTTTCACAAAGTACGCCCTCGACGGATCCCCGGAGCGTTGAAGCACCGTGTTGACACGCAAGAAGCGGTACTGGTCGTCAGCCACCGTGGGGATGACGAGCACTGCCTCGTCGTGGTAGTCGATGTCGACGGTGTAGTCGAGCGTGCTTGGATCGAACGTCGGGACCAAGGTGGGCTCAGCGCGACCCGGTGCGACGTGCACCACGAGATCAGACAGAGTAGCGTTGGCCGAGGGAGCATGGCGAAAAACTGTGAGACTCACGGTTCTTGAGTGCCTCGGATCCTCCGCAGTCACCGTGAGGGTGACCAGCGTACGTCCAGGCGCCGCATCGAGCTCATACTCGTACAACGGCGTGTTCCAGGGCGCTGGGATCATCTCCTTATCCGGGGACGGCTGCGCCGCGACTGCAACCTCAACCTCGTTGTTATTTCCTTCCACGTCGAGGCTCACGGCTTTCACTGCGAGGGTAGCGTGCGGGTCTCGAGCCGCCGCCTTCACTGTCACCCTCTGGACGGTGTTATCTACCGATATGTTGTAATCCGCAACGATGGATACATTCTGCACGGATTCGAGCGGTGAGTCGTCAAACGCAGGCGTCAACTTGTGGCTGCTGCGCACTGTCCTGAAGAGCATGAGACCCATGTCTCGCCCCGTCCGCTCAGTCATCACGCTGCTCACCTCCAACGCCCCGAGCTGCACATCCGTTGACGGGTACGCGCGCGTGACGTCTATTCGATACACCTTCTTGTTCGCCTCTGCCGGATCCTGCGCCGTGATCTCGATCGATATGGGCGTCACCCCAAGCCGCAGCGGCAGGTCCCTACTGGCGGCTTTGTTTTCCTGGACAACCGCGTTCACCCTGATTGCCTGTGCCCGCGTGTCCACGAGCGTGGGTATCACCCTCATGCTAGATACGTCGTGAGTCACTGTGGCGGTGTACAAGTAAACGTCGGGATCGAACGCCGGGCTGATCTCGTGGGACCTCAGCACCAGGTCCCCGAGCCTCGCCTCCGTCGACCTGAGCCGCGTGACGTGCAACTCGTACCTCGCGCGGGTCTCCCGGTCCTCCGCGGTCACCTCCACCACGATGGGTTCGCTCCTGCCGTAGAATACCCTCCTCGGCGTCGTCGAGTACGCTCCCGGCGGGATGGCGGCGGACCCCGGGCCCGGCCTCGCGGCGACGCCGTCCACCGCGACGGAGTGCACCGCGCCAGCCGACGGCATCGCCCAAACCGTCACCGCGTCCACGTCGTCTGCGACCCGGGTCTCGTAGGACCACGTGCTCGGCGACGACGTGTTATCAAACGCGGGTGACAGGGCGCTGGAGTTGGTCGAACCCAGGCGAGCGAGCGACGCGTCCGACGACACCGCCGCCGCCGTCGTGACGTTCACCACCGCCGCCTCGTCGTCGCCGGGCTGGTTGAGATACGAAGACGAATTCCGCGGCGCCACCGCTACGCTGTACGTGGTGTTGGGATACACCACGAAGTCCCCGTATGTTCCGCTCAGCTCGGGTCGCTGCATATTGTACGCGCCCCTGACCAGCACCCGGGTCTCCCTTCCCGCGTTGGGCAACTCGATCGTCCTCCGGAAATACGGCTTCGGTGGGGCGGTTGCGTTCGTCGCGTTCTGCGCGGCTAGGCATTCCTCCAGGCACCGACCGAGGCAGCCGTCAACGCATTGGACCCCCATAGCCTCGAAACATTCGCCGCACCCGGGATATTCGCTCGCGCTCGCCGCGACGACGTCCACCGCCCCGGGCACGTCCAACCGAATCGCCACCACGAATGTGAGCGCCCCGACCCGTTCGATGCGCGGGTATCCCGCCACGAACCCGGGTGGACCCGTGATGTTCGCCGCATCACCACCACATCCACCCAACCACGCTAGAAGCGCGACGACCACCAGCGGCAGTCGCCACGCTACCCCCATGGGCCTCCCTTGCGCGCTACTATTAGTGACGAAACCGCAACCGCGGCAAAACTTCGGCCAAATCCGCTGAAATTTAATTTCCGGGCAATGGTCGTAACTGTTTGCTCGATGAAAAAGTCCGAAAAAGTCCAGCGAATATCCGCTTTTAAAAATCCCGGTTAAAAAACTCGGGCTGGGTCGCGACATCAGTTTTGCAAACGGTGATATGAGCAAGATTACATCACGGGAACCTGAGCTCCACCCTGCACGCCGCGGCGACGTCCCAGCGACCGCTCTCCGGGTCCCTCGTCGCCACGATGCCGGGGCACGCGGATCGTGTGTTGAGCACGCCGTCCTCTTTATCGCCAAACCTCAAAAACGCCTCGAGCTGCACGGGCGAGTCGAACCCCGGCTCCTTGCCCGCGACTACACCCCACCCCAAACCACGCGCGCGTTCCACAAACCCACCACCCCGCGTCCGATCGTCGTCATCGCCAACAGGCGGCGCGGTCGCCGCGAGGCCCCACCCGCCGGACGCGTCGTCGTCGTCCTCCTGCACGCCCACCCCATCCTTGATCCTCGCGCCGCTAACCCAAGCAGAGCACAAAGTCCTCGCACCCAACGCGAATAAACCCTGCGCGCTCATCCCGAACCCCCGCGCGCCACGCCGTGGGCCCTCCGCCAACGCGAGCGACATCGCCGCGCGCGTCCCGGGCCTCGTGGTGACCTGCACGAGACGCCGTGGCTCCGTCCCGGGCTTTCCGGCGTCGTCGCCGGAAGGTCCGGTTCGCCCGAGAAGATCCCGCCGCTGACGCCCACCAGTTGGTCCGCGAAGTCGTACGACGCGCACATCGCCGTGCCGCGGCACTCGTTGAGCGTGGGCGACCCGGACGCGGCGAGGGTGGTGAGGGAGACGCCGCGGCCCCGGGCGAAAGGGTTGAGGGTGGCGGCGGCGTCCTGGCCTTCGCCGCCCGCCGCGGCGACTCGGAGCCATCCGTTCGGTCCCAGCCGTCGCCGATACATGAGCTTCTCGAGGTGTATCGAGGGTAAGACGGGGGACGGCGCGAAGGTGGACGCGGTACCTGCGACGACGCGGTCGGTCGGTGACGCGTACCCGGGTTCGCCGAACCCTGGTTCGTATCGGGACGTATCGGTACCGGGCGGCTTGGCGGTGG